>JAEEGL012741439.1_pt1 | contig 28709 bp, 32 predicted proteins | sample 9134231 | NCBI WGS metagenome assembly JAEEGL01 (sample SAMN16246548, study PRJNA631951) | gut metagenome | biome: gut microbiome; feature: rumen; material: fiber-attached | host: Bos | place: Iran: Karaj | collected 2018-10 | reverse complement strand
TTGCACAATAATAATATCACATCTTTACAAGAATACCAAAAACTTGTAGAAGATTGGATATTATTTTATAACACAGATAGATTAAAGTCAAAAAACTCAAGAAATTAATCTTGAGTCTTCTTTTTTTGTGTGAACTATTTGGGGTTCACTTCATTTTCAAAATCTTTTTTTAATATACAGTAGTTCGATTGCTAAACCATCCACCTAATTTAGGGAAGTTAACCATGGTACGTGGATTTACAAGTCTTGAAATAAGAGCATTCCATGATACATAATCTTTCATATATAATCCATTAGCAATCATAAAGTGTAAGTGTCTTCCTGTTGTACATCTATCCCAAGGTGTTAAAGAAGGTGTTCCACCGGTTATAGCGATTTTAGTGTTTTGATCAACATAATCCCCAACATTAACTAAAACTTTATAAACATGCATATAAGCACTGGTATAGTATCTACCATTGATATTATGATGAACGAATAGTATTGTTCCACCACAACTATTTTTCCAACTAATACCAGCGACAGTTCCTGGAGCAGTGGCATAAACATCAGTAGATCCATACATATCGATACCACTATGTAATTCATAACCACCATTTATTGGACTTCTTCGATAACCAAATTCACTTGATATACCACCACTATTAAGTGGTCTAATCATTTTTCCTGAAAAAGGTATTTTGCCACAGGTTTGAATATTTTGATCATCCTTGCAACCTAGTGTTTTTTCATAGTAATCAATTATCTTCTTTTGTGAAGCGATTTGCTGTTCAACAGAGGACATTTCTTTACTAAGAGATTTAATACTATCACCAAGTTTAACTAATTCAGCATTTAAATTATCTTGTTCTTTATCTAGATTTTCTATTTCTACTTTTAATTCTTTATTTTTATTTTTATATTCAACAATTGATTCGTTATATTCTGTAATTAAATTATCATTATAAGCCACCATTTGTTCAGATACGGCACTACGTAATACTAAATCTTCTATACTTTTAGCACCAAAGATATATTCTAAATACGCATTTTCACTATTTGATACTTGTAGGAAGGAAATAACATTTTTAATTTGTCCTTCTTTTTCATCAGATTTGTTTTCCAATACAACTATTTCATCTTCAATTTCTTTTATTCGATTTTGATTTTTTTCAATAGTTTCTGAAATAGTTTTAACACGGGCATTAACACTATTTATTTCAGCTTGTTCCAAATTCTTTTTATTTTTGGCATTGGCCATTTCTTTTTCATAGGCCGCAAGTTCATTTTTTAAATCTTTTAGTGTTTTTGCTTCTACTTTAATGCCAATAGTGAATATTAATATAAAGAGAAATATGTACTTTAATATCTTCTTCATTCTTATCACCTCTCTATGTTAATTACATTCTATCATATTTATTGGGTAAATTAAAGCATTTTTTACATTATTATTAGTAATTAGACATGTTATTTATCAATAAATTCGTAATAATATTCTTCAAAGGTAATATCATTTTCATAAATATATTTTGCAATTTTTTTTCCAACATAACGATAATGCCATGATTCATATTTATAACCAGTTATTTTTTCTTTACCTAATGGATAACGTAAAATATAACCATATTTATAACAATTATCTTTCATCCAAAAAAACTCTTTAGTTAAATGAAATTTATTATAATCAGTTTTTCCATTATCAATATCAATAACAAGTCCAGTTTGATGTTCTGAATATCCAGCTCTTGCTGAATATGTATCTACTTTTTCTTTTGAATCATGTTTTAAATAACTATTATATAGATTTTCTTGATAATCATAACTTCTATAAGCAGAGATAATTCGTAAATTTAAATTATTTTTTTTAGCATCATTAGCCATTTCAATAAAAGCATTGTAAGCTTCTTTATTTAATCTAATACCTTCTTTAGCATATTGATCAAGAATAACTAAATTATTAGGAACATAGTTCCTATCTAAATAATTATATTTGTTAACTAGAATATAATTAGTATTTAAATATTTAGATGGTACACTTCCTTCATAAAAAGGTTTATTTAAGTGCATATTAACATCTAATACCACTTTTTTATCAGCATATTTGGTTTTATTTTGATAATTTTCATATTCTTTTTGTAAATCTTTTTTATAAAAAGGAAACTTATTAAAATTGTTTTTTTCTTCAATATAATCATTTTTATTTATGAAATTAAATAGTATTAAAAGAGTTATAAATATAAATAAAAAAACATAAATAATTTTTTTCATAATCAATAAAATATATTATTAACTAAAAAAAATATGTATAATATATCTTTTTATTTATTAAAGTATGATATAATTACTAGGAAGGTGGAAAATGAAATACAGATTATATAGATTTACAAGACCGATTATTAAGTTTTTAATGAAATTCCTTTTTCATATAGAGATTATTGGTAATGAATATATTCCTTTAGATGAAGGAGTAGTATTAGCAGGAAATCATAAAAGTAATTTTGATTGTTTCTTATTAATTAGTTCCACAAAAAGAACAATTAGATTTTTAGCCAAAAAAGAACTCATGGATAAATGTTCTTGGTTATTTAAACATATGGCAATTATCCCTGTTGATCGTAAAAGAAAAAATAAAGAAGCAGTTAGTGAAGCAATAAATGTTTTAAAAGATAATGGTGTTGTAGGAATATTTCCAGAGGGTACCTTTAATAATACGGAATATGTCGTAAGAAATTTTAAAATTGGTGCAGTAAAAATGGCATGTGATTCTAATAAAAAGATAGTTCCTTTCGCTATTATTAATAAATATAAATTGTTTCGCAAAAGTGTTAAAATAGTATTTGGAAAACCCTATAAAATTAAAAATAAAAATGATTTAAAAAGTGAAAATGTTATCTTAATGAATAAAGTTATTGATTTATTAAAAGGAGAAAAAAATGGAAAATAAAAAATTACCAGAAAGATTTTACAAATTTGTAAGACCAATATTAGGATTAGTATTTAAATTATATTATAATCCTAAAGTAATTGGAAAAGAAAATATCCCTAAAGATGGAAGTATTATTGTAGCGGGAAATCATAAACATGTTATGGATCAATGTGGAGTAATTATTTCCACTAAAAGAGTGTTACATTATATGGCTAAAAAAGAATATTTTGATTCTAAAAACGCCTGGTTTTTTAAAATGACTGGATGTATTTCAGTTAATCGAAGTATTCATGATGAGGAAGCCAAAGAAAAAGCATTAAATGTCTTAAAAGATGGTGGAGCTTTAGGCTTGTTTCCTGAGGGAACCCGTAATAAAACGGATGCTTTCTTATTACCATTTAAATTTGGATGTGTATCAATGGCTAAAAAGACAGATTCTTATATTGTACCTTTTTCTGTAACTGGTGATTATAAGTTCCGTAGTAAGAATTTAGTTTATAGAATTGGTAAGCCTTTTAAAGTAACAAATATGGAATTAGAACCTGCTAATAAAAGATTAGAAAAAGCGATTGGTGATTTAATGAAGAAAAGCTTAAGTGAGGAGAAAAAGAAATGAAAAAAGTATTAGTTTTTGGTGGAGGAACAGGAATGAGCTACTTATTACGTGGCTTAAAACAATATCCTCTTGATATAACTGCAGTAGTATCAGTATGTGATGATGGTGGAAGTACAGGAATACTACGTGATGAATTTAAAATGTTGGCAGTTGGTGATATAAGAAAAGTATTAATTGCTTTATCCAAAACTGAAGGAGAATTTGCTGATTTACTTAATTATCGTTTTAAATCTGATGGAACTCTAAATAAACATACTGTTGGAAATATTTTATTGGCTGCAGCAGCAAATATTAAAGGAAGTATGAGTGAAGGTATTGGAATCGTATCAAAAGTATTAAATTTAAATGGTAAAGTAATACCTTTTACTGAAGATGCTGTAACATTAGTTGGTGAAATGGAAGATGGTAGTGTTATTCATGGGGAGCATTTTATTACTCAAACACCAAAGAAAATAAAAAGAGTTTTTTATGAAGAGGAACCTAAAATTAGTAAAGAATTAATTTGGGAAATATATAATTCTGATATTATTGTTCTTAGTATGGGAAGTTTGTTTACAAGTGTTATACCAACTCTTTTAAGTACCGAGGTACGCAATGCCATTGATAATTCAACGGCAAAAATTGTCTATTCATGTAACTTATTTACACAACCTGGGGAAACTGATGACTTTACTGTATCTAAACATATTGAAACGTTAAATAGTTACCTTGGAAAACGTAAAGTTGAATATGTTATTGCTAATTCTGAAAAAATATCTGGTAATTTAGCAAATAAATATGCAACAGAAGAGCAAAAAGATCCTATTGTTTTAGATCTCGCTAAAACTAGAAAACTATGTAAAAAGGTTATTGTTGATAATCTAGTTATTACAGAAAATAATGTTTTTCGACATGATTATTTCAAATTAGGTTATTTAATTTTCTCATTAACATTTGATTATAATTATAAAAAAGATATAATTGGTGGTACTGATGAAAAAGATAAGTGACTTATTTGATATTAATAATATATTAAATGATTATTTAGAAGAATATATGTATCCTTGTAATGTTCTTCCTAATATTAACAAGATAATAATGGATATGGCAAGAAATTTAGATATGAATGAATATCGGGAAATTGCCAAAGATGTTTTTATTCATAATTCAGTTAAACTTGGCCAAGGGGTTGAAATAATTCCTCCTGCTATAATTATGGAAAATACCAATCTTCGTCATAATGCATATTTACGTGGAAACGTTATCCTTGGTCCTAATTCAGTTGTTGGCAATTCTTGTGAAATTAAAAATAGTATTTTAATTGAAAGTTGTGAAGTACCACATTTTAATTATGTAGGAGATTCTATTTTAGGATCTAAGGTTCATTTAGGAGCAGGAGTAATTCTTGCAAACCTTCGTTTTGATAAAAAGAATGTTAAAGTAGAGAAAGAGGAAACATCGTTAAGAAAAATAGGAGCATTTATTGGTGATAATTCGCAAATAGGTTGTAATAGTGTTGTATTTCCAGGAACTGTAATTGAAAAAAATAGTCTTGTTATGCCATTATCAACAGTTAAAGGATTATATCCAAATGATAATATAAAAATAGAAAGGGTTTAAATATGAAAATTTATTTTGATTTTGATCGAACATTATTTAATACAAAAGTTTTTTTAAAAGATTTGTACCAAATACTAGAAGAACATAATATTCCTATTGATCTTTTTGATAAGATTAGAATTCAAGATATGGATAATGGATTTAACTGTTTTAGAATTCTTGAAAAATTAAAAAAAGAACATCCATTTAATAGTAGTTTATACGTTGAATTAGAACGTTTACTTGAAAGCGATCGCATGTATTTATTTAATGATTGTGAAGAATTGCTTAGATATCTGAAAGAACATCATTATGAATTAATTATGTTAACTAAGGGTGATAAGGATTTTCAATTTGCCAAAATAGATAATACTAATATTGAAGATTACTTTGATAATATTATTGTTACCAATAAACATAAAGGTGATTTGGATATTGATTACAATGCTGTTTTTGTTGATGATAATATTGAAGAATTAGAAAGTATAATGAAAAACAATCCTTTAAAGGTTGTGCATATCGATCGTTATCGTGAAAAGAATAATAAAGATAAGCGTTTTCTAACCATCCATTCTTTAAAAGAATTATTAGAAATAATTAGTAATTAATGTTAAGCATAGTATTCTATGCTTTTTTTGTCAAGATATATTTTATTACATTGAATTAAGAGTATAGTAAACATACTGCATTTTTTTGCATAAAGTTATTTTGGTGATAAATATGATAAGAAATTTAAAAATAAACAAACGAATACTCAGTTTTATATTTGCAATTGGTTTAACATTTGCTCCTTTTTTGGTAAAAGGTGATTCTGTTGAAAAAAATTCTAGTGGACAATATGTACTTATATTTAGTGATGATAATATTCATGATAGTCAGTATGGAGCAAGCCAAAAATGCTTTGCAAGTGATAATGTGAATTTATTATGCGATGATTTAATATGGAATGAATTACAAAATTATTTTCCGGTAAGTGAATTTGAAAATACTTCTGCTGCAAAAGATTTTTATATAAAATATTTTCAGCTTATTAATCAAGGTGGTTGTGGATATGCAGTTGCTGCTAATATTGCTTTTAAAGCATATGAGGGAAGAGAAGAAGAATTTGAAAGAATATTTGGTTATCCAATGTATAAGAGAGATTGTTGTGGTAATGTTGATTTTAATTATGAATTATTTATATTATAATTTTTTAATTTTTATCATATCGATAAATGTCATAGAAAAAATTATATATTAAATTTATTAATTGATAAAGATAGAAAAGATAAAATAATTGAATTACAAGAATTAACAGGATACAGTGAATTATTACCTAGCAATTATAAAAAAATGACAAAAGAAGAAAAAATTACTTGGTTTGAAGAAAATGGTCGTAAGAAACATGAATATAATAAATTATATAATGATTGGTTAAAAAATAGAAATATTGAAATAATAAGTTTTGGTATACCTTGTGATCAAATTTTTGGTTACTTAAAAGAGTATTTGCATAATTATGGCATTACAAGTAATATAAACTGTAGTTATTATGTAAACAAATATAATGTGGGGGATATTATTGCGTGTAGTGGATTTGTTTTATATCAATTAGATAATAATGGAAATATTATAACTACTATGGATGATGTTAGTATGCACTATGTTTATATAACAGAAATAAGAAATGATGGTAAAATTATTGTATCATCATAGGAAAATAAATATATTTTTGATAATACTAATGCCATTGATATCTCTAAAATCTTAGTGAAAATTAAATAAAATTGAACTTGTAAAGTTCTTTTTTTTATGATAGTATAAAAATATAGTTATTAGGTGGAGATGATTATAATGAAAATAACAATGCAATATCCAAGAATGGCAGGAAATAAATTTTATGATGGTAGGGAACATACAATTGTTCCTGAAAGATTAGTTATGCTTGATGGACAAAAATCATTATATGCTTTATATTATCAGGATGAAACTCTTGGCAAAGATAATATGATAACTTTGTTATGGAAAGTAAAAGATGGAGTTTTCTATAAGGTACCTCTTACTGATTATAAATTAGTTAGTAAACTTGCTAGTGAATGTGTTAAAAAAGGAAAATCAGTTCCTTTAAGTGAAATAAAAGGTAATATTGAAGCTACTGTTAATAAAGCCTATGACTATTCGGCAATTACAAGAGGACAGGTTTTACTTGAAGATGTATTTAAAGATCATCTTCCACAACCTCAAACTGAAACTAAAATGGTAAAAAAGCCCCCAGTAAATTATGCAAGCAGTGGCATAATTTACTTTAATACAGTTGATGGAAAATATTATTTTGACCCTGCGTGTACTAGGTGTATTATAGGATTACCAGGAATATTTGGTGAAATAATTGATGGTGGAAGAAAAGTTAGAACGGCTACTGGAAAAACTTATGAAGTTAAGAAAGTTAGTGTTAATCGAATGGAACCACCAACATATCAATCCGGGCCTAGAGAATCTGGTAATCGTGGTCAAGCTACAGCAACACCACCTATACCACCACGTTCAGGTCCATCGTTACCAGCAGCATCATCAGCACCATCTGATCCACCAAAAATTGATGGTATGACGAGGTTGGATTCAGTATATTATAATTTAGCAGATGGATTTTATTATAAGGATAAAGAATGTACAGAGCGTATTAATGGTGCACCTGAATGCTTAGGAAGAATTAGTAATGATAAAACTAAAATATATGGTAATGACGTTATTTATGTAATTATAAAAGTTTATGTTAAACATATTAATTATATTGAGCAAATAAAAATCTTTTTTAATGAAGCAGATGGACAATACTATTGTGAGGCAGAGTGTCGTTGTATGCTTTTACTTGCCCCAAAAAGTTTAGGAGTTTTAAGTGCGGATGGAACTGTTATAGATAATGAAAATGGTACTGTTTATGTGATTGAAAAAGTAAATGTTAGAAGACGAAGAACGCAATCAGTTGCTTTCCAAATATTTTATAATGTGCTTGATGGAAAATATTATCATGATCCTGCATGCAGAACTATCATTAATGCAGCTCCTAAAGAATTAGGAAAAATGAGTAGTGACAGAACAATAATTACTAATGATCACGGAAAAGACTATCTAGTCAGAAAAGTATATGTTAATACCGCTTCCCGTCCACAAGCAATACAATTATTTTATGATGAAGCAAATGATGGCTATTACTATGATCCTGAATATAGATTCCCACTTAACGGAACACTTGATAGTTTAGGAAATGTAATTGATAATGGAACAACTTTGGCTATAATCGGTAATAAGGGAACAGTTTATTTTGCTGAAAGAGGTAAAAGAAGAGGACAAAAATAATCTAATAAAAGGAACTAGTAATAGTTCTTTTTTTTAATCATAAATTTAATTGGAGGATTTATGAAAAGATTATTAATTATATTTAGCATATTTTTAACTTTTTCTGTTAAAGCAGAAGAATTAGTATCTAATGCACGAAATGCTATATTAATAGAACCAGATACCAAAACGATTATTTATGAAAAGAATGTTCATGATGAAGTTAGTGTTGCTTCGCTTACTAAAATGATGGGATTGATATTAATTTTTGAAGAAATTGATACTGGTAAAATTAAATATACTGATAAGGTTATTGCAAGCGCTAATGCCGCTGGAATGGGTGGTAGTCAAATTTGGCTTGAGACTGGGGAAGAAATGACTGTTGAAGAATTATTAAAAGGTATTATTATGGCAAGTGGTAATGATGCTATTGTAGCAATGGCCGAATATGTGGGAGGCAGTGAAGACAATTTTGTTAAAATGATGAATGCTAAAGCCAAAGAATTAGGGTTAAAAAATACTAATTTTGTTAATCCTACTGGTCTAGATGAGGATAAACATTTCTCCTCAGCTTATGATTTAGCGATAATTGCTATCGAATTAATGAAACATCCTGATATATTTAAATTTACAACTATCTATGAAGATTATTTGAGAAAAGATACGGATAGAAAATTTTGGTTAGTAAATACTAATAAACTTCTTAAAACATATAAAGGAGTAGATGGACTTAAAACAGGAATGACAGATAAAGCTGGTTATACCATGGCAGTAACTGCTAAGCGGGATGGATTAAGACTTCTTGCAATTGTTTTAGGTGAACAAAATGGTAAAGTAAGAAATATAGAAACTAGTGAACTTTTAGATTATGGGTTTAATAATTATGAAGCTATAACTATAAAAAATAAAGGTGATATTGTTGGTGAAATAACACTTGATAAAGCTAATCCCGGAAAAATAAATGTTATGGTTAAAGATGATGTTACTATTCTAAAAAGAAAAACTGATGAGAAACGTGAATATAATAGTGAAGTAAGATTAAATACTATTAAATTACCAATAAAAAAAGGTGAAATTATTGGTAAATTGCTAATAAAAGATAGTAATAACATAATTAATGAAGTTGATTTAGTAAGTGATTCTAATATGGAAAGAAAAAGTTTTTTAGAGTTATGGTTTAATACTTTTAAATCAATGTTTACTGGCGATATTATATAAATATTTAATAATTTCACTGTCAATTTCTTGACTATTTAGTGGGTTTTTCATATACTTTAAGTAGAGGTGAGGTACTTGTGATAATGAATGAAACAATGATTAATCAAATGTTTTATATTGAAAAAATTGATGCATCAGAAGAAGAAATTGACTTACTTAGAACTATTGGTATCAAGGAAGGGGTAAAAATAGTTATTTTGGGTAAAGGATATTTAGAAGGAAGTTTTATTATTAATGTTGATAATAAACTACTTCAGCTAAATCCTCATTTTGTAAAAAAAATTCATGGATCATTAATAGATGAAAAAATAAAAAACAAATAAAAATTGATTATTATATCAATTTTTATTTTACTTTAATAGACATTATAAAAGCATTTTGATATAATTATAATAATGAGGTTATATGAAAATAAATGATAAGAAATATTTATTTATTATAGGTGCTTTTTTAATTATATTAGTTATTGTTTTAATATATATAAATAGAACTAATATATATTTGGAAAATAATACATTAGAAGTTAAAAAAGGTGAGGAACAAAAGATAGAGTATCATTCCAATAAAGATATAAATATTACTTGGGAAAGTGAAAATAATAGCATCGCTACTGTTGATAATAATGGTTATGTAACAGGAATAGGTGTTGGAAATACTAACATTATTGGAACTTATTATATACGTGATAAAAAAAATATACTTACTTGTAATATTATGGTTTATCAAGGTAATAAAGATATAGATTTGAATAATATTATTGTCCCTGATGGTGAAGTTATTATGCAAGTTAAAGATAGTTATGATATACCATATACTATAACACCATCTAATGCCTATTTTTATGATATAGTCTATGAAATAGATGATGATAGTATTATTAGTGTTGAAAATGGTAAAATTATTTCTAAAAAGGTTGGTACGGCAAGTATAAAGATAATAATAAATAAAAAAATAGAGAAGAAAATAAAAATTAATGTTGTTGATGAAGAAATATTAGCAACAATGGGAAAAATGGTTCAAGAAGTTAAGGTTAGTGACAAAGAAATAACTGTAAAAAATAATGAAAAAAAAGAAGTTTTATATGAAATTGTGCCTAATGATGCCTATATTTATCGTTTTAAATTGGAAAGTAGTGATTCTAATATTTTAGAGATTGATGATAAATATATTGTTGGTAAAAAAGAAGGCAGTGCACAAGTTTCATTAACTATTAATAATATTACTACTAAATTAACAGTTAAAGTAATTACTTCTGTTGAAAAAATAGTTATAGATTATTATCCTAAAAATGTTATTAAGGTTGATGAAAGTCTTAAAATTAATGCTAAAGCTTCACCTAATCCAACAGAAGAACTTTTATATACTAGTTCTAATCCTGCAGTTTTGGAAGTTAATGGTAATCAAATTACTGGTAAAAGTCAAGGTGTGGCAACTGTTACTATTACTGATAAGAATAATAGTGTTAAAGAAACTTTAAACTTTAATGTTTTTCCTAGAGTTGGAGTTGTTGGTGATACTAATGTTTTTTGGCAATATAAATCATTGAATAGTAAAGTACCAAAAAGAGCAGATGTAACGTTTTTTCAAAAATTGGTAGCAAATGGTAAAGGAACAATGGAAAATAATGTTTATATTTATTCAAAAGATAATGTAACATATCGTTATGATATAAAACAAAGCATATTATCTGCTGGTGGTAAAAGAGCATTTATGCGTATTTATTATCCAGAAAATGAAGATTTGAGTACCTTAAACACTTTTAATTTTATGGGTGGAGATGGCGAAAGAGATTTTAATAGTTTGTTTAATGAAATAGATAAAAATCCTGCGATTATTCAAAGTGGTGGCATTATAATTTTGATGTGTGATAGTAATATAAATAGTAATATTGAGTATACTGGTGCAGTAGCAATTAATGCTACAAAGTTTGTTATGGCTATTACTGATCAAAAAGAAGGTGTTAAAAATTCTATTGGTGGTTATTCAACAGGTGGAACAAAAATAATGCAAGCCGCAAATAACTTTGAATATGACAAATATATTATTTTTAATTCATATTATAATTGGCCTACTAGTGCTAATGGTGCGATGAATAAAGACGTGATTTTCTATTCACCAAAAGGTGATCATTTAAGTCCACAACGTGATAGTACATTGGCGATGATGACAAAAGTTAATTATACTAATGTAACTATTATAACGAATGATAGTGATTTTATAAATAAATATGGTAAACATTATTTAGTAATAAATGCTGGATCAGCAATGGATAATGGTCATGGTTCAGGAAATATTACTAAATCTGGATTGTTTGCATACGCATGTGATTAAAAATGTTGAGGGAGAATATGCACAGTAATCTTGTATTATTTATTATTTCTATTTTGCCAGTTATTTTAATTGGAACATATATTTATAAAAAAGATCGTAATAAAGAACCAGTGGGGATATTAATTAAATTATTTATCGGTGGAATATTATCTGTTTTTATTGTTTTAGCAATAAGTGATGTTGTTTTTTGGCTTTTTCCATCGCTTCAATATGAAAATTTTGGTAATTCTACATATGTTTCTTTGTTTTTTAAAGTCTTTTTTGGAATTGCTATAATTGAAGAATTTAGTAAATGGTTAATAGTATATAAAATATCTTATAATTCTATTTATTTTGATGAATATTATGATATTATTTTGTATTCTGTATTTGTAGCATTAGGTTTCGCTGGCTTTGAAAATATTATATATGTTTTTCAAATGGGGTTTACAACAGGAGTACTGCGATTTTTTACAGCAGTACCAGCACATTGTTTCTTTGGTATTTTAATGGGGGAATTACTAGGGCTTGCCAAAATATATGAAACAAAAGGAATTAGGTTTTTAAGAAAAGAAAACCTTATCTTAAGTATTATTATACCAGCATTAACGCACTGTATATATGATTATCTCGCTATGTTGGGTAATATTTATTCACTTGTAGCCTTTGTTGTAGTTATTATTTTTGGATATATTACATCAATTAAAAGAATTAGAAAACTTTCAAATATGAAATAGTTTGAAAAAATAAAAGTGATTTTTTAAAATGTCAATAATCTTTAACAATTTTAATGATTATTGTAGAATATTAGTAGGTGGTAAAAATGAAACATGAAGTATTTAATAAAGAATTAAAATATATTAAAGATGAAAGAATAAGAAAAAGTTGTGAAATAATTCTTGATATGTTACCAGATTATTTTTATGAAGTACCCGCAAGTTCAACAGGTAAATATCATCCGGATTTTTCACAAGGTGTTGGGGGATTGGTTCGTCATGTTAAAGTGGCAGTAAGATTAGCAAAAGAATTATTAGATAATCCATGTATAGGAGAAAAATATACTCAAAATGAAAAAGATATAATGATATTTACTTTAATTTTGCATGATGGTCTTAAAAGTGGTTTAGTATATAATCGTTATACACAAGCAAATCATCCAACGTTAATTAAAAATTTTGTTATAGAAAATAAAGATAAAATTGAATTAACAGATAAAGAATTAGATTTATTTGGACATTGTGTTGAAAGTCATATGGGGCCATGGAATACAGATTATGATGGTAATGAAATATTACCTAAGCCAAAAACAAAATATGAAAATTTTGTTCATATGTGTGATTTTTTATCTAGTAAAAAGTTTTTAAATGTTAATTTTAAGGATAACGAAATTATTGATAAATAATAAGAAAATATAGGGATAAACTATTCCTTGTTTTTTTGTAAAATGAACTTGTAAAAATAAAAAATATGATATAATAATTATTGGTATAAAGGAGGTCATATGTCTAAGTGGGACAAAGAATATTTAAAACTTTGTAGAAAAATATTAAGAGAGGGAGTGGAAGTAGAAAATCGTACTGGTATTAACACTATTAAAATACCTGGTTATGAATTTGAATTTGATTTGCAAGAAGAATTTCCAGTGTTGACTACTAAACAATTGTTTTTTAAAAATGCTATTACAGAAATGCTTTGGATCTATCAAGCTGCTAGTAATGATGTTAGATGGCTACAAGAACGCGGTAATCATATTTGGGATGAATGGGAAATTCATGAAGATGGTAAATGGTATGCAACTCAAATGTTACCAGATGCCGAAGGTCATTTAGTAAGACAAGAGGTTGTTAAAGACTTTGGTAAAGAATGGGCTCATACTATTGGAACAGCTTACGGATGGATCGTTAATCGTTATAAATTAGTTGAAAATTTAATTAATACTCTTAAAAATAATCCAACTGATCGAAGAATGGTAATGAGTTTGTGGCAAAATGAATTTTTAAGTACTGCAGTCCTTCCTAGTTGTGTATGGTGTAGTGAGTGGGATGTAACTGATGGTAAATTAAATTTATGGGTTCATCAAAGAAGTTGTGATGTTCCACTAGGACTTCCATTTAATGTAACACAATATGCTGTTTTAGCTAATTTGATTGCACAAGTTACAAATCTTAAAGTAGGCAGAATGTATTGGAGTATTAAAGATGCTCATATATACGTAAATCAAATAGAAGGTATTAAGGAACAGATAAAAAGAGGACGTGAGTTACCTGACTTACCTGCTCCAGAACTTTGGATTAATCCGGAAATAAAAGATTTTTATCAATTTGATAATTCAAGAGAATTAAAAGATATAAAGGTATTAAAATATGAGCATCATGGGAAAATTAAATTTCCCATTGCACAATAAGGTGAGTATGGATAATTTATCAATGATTGCCTGTGTAGGCAGAAATTTAGAACTTGGAAAAAATAATGATTTAATTTGGCATTTACCAAATGATTTAAAATATTTTAAGAGAACTACTTCTGGTAAGACTGTTATTATGGGAAGACGTACTTTTGATTCTCTTCCAGGGATACTTCCTAAAAGAAGAAATATCGTTTTACAAATGCCTGATGAAAGTATGATTGATGGTGTTGAAATATTTCATGATATTGAAAGTATTTTAGAAGCTATTAGAAATGATGATGAAGCATTTATAATTGGAGGTGCTAGTATTTATCGACAATTTTTGGAATATGCAAGTCGTCTATATTTAACAGAGGTAAAAAAATCTTGTCGTGATGCAGAAGTATATTTCCCAACATTTAACAAAGATTTATATGATAAAAGGATAGTTGGTAGTGGAGAAGATAATGGCATAAAATATGATTTTGCCGTTTATGAAAAAAAATTAGTATTAAAAAAATAGGGGGAAATTATGATAAATTCTTATAATAAAGATGCAATGGATGCACTAATAATGCAAGTATATGGAATAACAAGGGATCAATATTTTTTATTTAATAGTGATTATAGAAAACTTCTTTTAGATAACTATTTCCAAATATTAAAGAGTAGAAGTAAAGAAGAAAAAGTAATGATAAAAAAGAAAGCACTTAATATATTTAAAAAAATAGGAGGATGAATGGGGAAATTTATTGTTATTGAAGGAACTGATTGTTCAGGTAAGGAAACACAAAGTAAATTATTAGTTGAAAAATTAAATAAAATGGGTAAAAAAGCCGTTAGAATTACTTTTCCAAATTATGATTCGCCAACGGGTAAAATAGTTGGTGGCCCATATCTTGGTAAAGAAGAAATATCAAGTTGTTGGTTTCCAGAAGGTGCTATTAATGTTGATCCTATGGTAACAAGTCTTTATTATGCTGCAGATCGTAAATATAATGAAAAAGAAATTCGTAAATATTTAGATGATGATTATTTTGTTATATGTGATCGATATACAAGTAGTAATATGGCACATCAAGGTAGCAAAATTAGTGATGATAATGAACGCTTTAATATGTATCAGTGGATTGATAAATTAGAGTTTTGGTTACTTTCTTTGCCAAAACCTGACAAAACAATATTTTTACATGTACCATATTCATATGCTTTTGAACTTAAGAAAAATCGAATTAGTTTAGATGAACATGAAAAAAGCGAAAAACATTTAAAGAATTCAGAAGTTGCATATTTAGAGTTAGCATCTTATTATAATTGGGTTAATATAAATTGTATTAAAGATGATAAAATAAGAACAATTGAAGATATTAATGAAGAAATTATTAATAATATTAAGGAGTATTTATAATGAAAAGAATATTAATTAAATTAAGTGGGGAATCTCTAATGGGAGATGTTGCCCTTATCGATAAAGAAAAAACACTTGAAATAGCAAAGCTTATTAAAAGAGTTCGTGAAATGGATATTGAAGTAGCAATAGTAATTGGTGGTGGTAATTTCTTTAGAGGAAGAAGTAATCAAGATATGTATCAACTATATGTTGATACAATGGGTATGCTTGGAACCACAATTAATGCTTTAGGTCTTGCTGATGCATTTAAAAAAGAAGAAGTTCCATGTATAATTAGTACACCATTTGATCTTAATGGTTTAATTCCAAAATATGCAATGGAAGAAGTAGAAGAAAAAATTAAAGAAAATGTTGTTATTTTTGGAGGAGGAACTGGTCATATAGGTTGTTCAACTGATACTTGTGCATCAAATAAGGCTAGTGCTATTAAGGCGGATACAATCATTAAATTAACAAATGTTGATGGAGTATATGATAAAGATCCTAATAAATATAATGATGCTGTTATGTATGATAATTTAACACATCAAGAAGTTTTAAATAATCCAGAAATAAAAGTTATGGATATTCCAGCAATTGAAGAATGTATGAATAATAATATTGATATAACAGTTATTAATTTTAATGATAAGGAAAATCTAATACGTGTTTTAAAGGGTGAAAAATTAGGAACAAGGATTAGTAGTAATGAATAAAAATATTAATGACAAAAAAATAAATGAATATAGAAAAAAGAAGTTTTTAAAATATTTATATATTGCATTATCAATTATAGTTATTATCTTGGAAATATTGGCTTTGTTTAATGTAATAAGTATGGTCTGGGGACTTATAATATTTGCCTTATTATTATTATTTAAAAAAAATATGATAAAGTGATTGATTTTCGAATATTTTTTTGATATTATAAATATATAATAATAGAGGAATAAAAGGTGAAGAAATGGAAAATATTAATTTAGAATGGTTTTTAAAAGTACCAGGATTATTTATTACAGGGGGAGTTGTTTTAATATTAATCGCGGTTGTTGTATATTTAATAGGTGGTAGAAATAGTAATAAGGAAGATAAGAAAAATATTCCACAAGAAACGCCAAATAATAATACAAATGTGGAAAGTCCTGTTGTAGCACCAGTTGTTACACCAGTAGCTGAGCCAACTAATACGGTAGTTACTAACGAACTAGTGGCAAATGTGGAAAATAATACTATTGCTACACCAATAGCTCAACCAGTTGTTGAACCAGTAAGTACACCTGCATCATTTGAGCCAACTGTAACGCCAGTTGCTGAGACACCAACGGTAAATGAGGGACAACCACCAATTACGCCTGTAGAAACTCCTGTTGTAGCACCAACTCCTGAAATTAAATTTGAAACTCCTATTGTTACACCAATAGAACCAGTTGCAGTTGTTACGCCAGTTGTACCAGAAGAGCATAAGGAAGAAGTGAAGGTTGAACCAGTACCTGCTGTTTCTGTAGAACCAACTGTAGTTGTGCCAACTGAACCTGTTGTAGCACCAGTAGAAACACCACAGCCTGAAGAAAACAAAACTGTGGAAGAAGTTTCTTCACCAAGTAGTAATGTTTTAACACCTACAGAAATAAAAATAGAACCTGAAGTTACTCCACAAGTAGAACCTACAACTGTAGTTGAGCCTCCTAAAGAAGAGGTAAAAGTGGAACCAACTGTTGAAACTCCAGTTGAAGTTAAAACTCCAGAAAATATTGAAGAAATATAAAAGATATGTGAGCATATCTTTTTTCTAAAGAAAGGTATTTTATGAAAATATATGATATAATTATTCTCGCTGTTTTACTATTATTTGGTTTAGTTGGCTTTAAAAGAGGCTTTTTTAAATCATTAGTATCTTTTGTTGGCTTTATACTTGTTATAGTACTTGCATACTGTTTTAAAAATGTTGTTGGTGATTTTTTTGTTTTAAATTTACCATTTTTTGAATTTAAACCATTTTTAGGTGGTGCTAATTTATTAAATATTGTTATGTATCAATTGTTAGCATTTCTACTTATGTTAATAATTTTTGGACTAGTATATAAAATTATTGTTACATTAACGGGTATTTTTGAAAAACTGTTAAAATTAACAATTGTTTTAGGTATTCCATCAAAAATATTAGGACTAGTTTTTGGCTTATTAGAAGGTTATATTGTTGTTTATTTAGTATTATTTTTCTTAGCGCAGCCATTTATAGGCATTGATTTATATGATAATAGTGATTATGCAAAAAAAATACTTGAAAATACACCAGTATTATCTAGTTATGCTGAAAAGGGTTTAGAGGTAGTTAATGAAGTTAGAAGTCTAACAGAAACAGATAGTGATAAATTAGATTTAGAAATTGCTGATATTATTTTAAAAGATAAAATAATTTCTAAAGATGTTATGCAAAAATTAGTAGATACTGGTAAAATAGAAGTTGAAGGTATTGAGGAAGTTATTAATAAATATGATTAGGAGGGATGAGGATGATAAAATATTTAGAGAATAATTTTGAAGAAGAGATAAAAAATAAAAAAATATTAGTGGATTTTTATGCGGATTGGTGTGGACCATGTCGTATGATGGGAAATGTTTTAGAAAAATTTGATGATATTGAAATACTTAAAGTAAATGTTGACAAGTTTAGTGATTTATCTCAGAAATTTGGTGTTATGAGCATACCAACATTAATTCTTTTTGAAAATGGAAAAGTTGTTCGTAACAATGTGGGATTAATGAGTGAAGAAGAATTAAGAGATTTTATTAAATAAAACTCTTTTTTTTATCACATAAAAATGTTATAATTACTTTAGAATATGGAGATGCTATGAAAAAGAGAAATATTATTATATTGTTAGTAAGCGTTTTTGCTTTTATATCACTTGTTGGTGGTATAAGTTATTCTTATTTTATTTACAACAAAGATGTTGCAGATGTAAATATTGAAACAGGAAGTATAGCTTTAAGTTTTAGTAATACAACAAGTAGTTTAAATAATGTATCTATGATACCAACGAGTGACAGTTTAGGGAAAATGTCTAGTAATTATATCGATTTTACTGTAAATGGAACTGTTGATACAGAAAGAATTTATTATGAAGTATATATAGTACCTAAAAATACAAGTACTATGACAAGCAATAATATAAATAATTATTTAAAAACTTATTTAACTGATCAAAATGATGTAATGATTAGTGATAGTAAAATCTATAAAAATTTAAGAGATTCACAAAAAAGTGATGGTAAAGTATTATATCAAGCAGTAATAGAACCTAACACTAATGGAATAGTAAAAAATGAAACTCGAAATTTTAGATTAAGATTATGGATAAGTGATGAATATCAAACAAATCAAACAGAGACATTGGAATTTAGTATTTATCTATATGCTATGAATGTAGATAATGAATTTGAAATACCTCCATATGCTGATGGAAAGGTAAGAAATGCTATTAACGCTAAGATCAATGCCGAAACAAATTCATGTAATCCAATCTGGGTAGATGATATGGGTACTCAAGATGAAACAGATGATATAACCTATTTTTCAGGAGCAAATGATTGTGTTGATATGAACTATGTATGGTATTCTGGAAGGTTATGGAGAATAGTAGCGATATATCCAGATAGAACTATGAAGATGGTAACAGAAGATGTATTAACAACAATTAACTGGGGAAGTACAGTAGAATATAATGGTTCATGGATATATCAATGGGTAAATGAAGATTTTTATGATACTCTTGTTAGACCTAATGATATTATAGTTGGTAATACGTGGAATTATTCAACAGATGGTAATTCAACACCAGTGCGACCAGAATCAATTGCAACCCAAAAAACAGTTTTTGCACCAGTTGGTTTATTAAATGCATATGAATATTATAATGCTTACCGAAATGCAACTACTTCTACAAATTATCTTAATATTGGTTATTATTGGTGGCATATAACACCATATTCTGATTCAACAGTACGATTTGCTGATAACAATGGCGGTGTAAGTAATTCTTCTCCTGCAAGCAATTCGCGTGGAGTACGTCCTGCGGTTTATTTAAAAAGTGATGTAGATTTTACTGGGAGTGGAACGAAAAATGATCCATATAAAATAGTTGGTGATAAGGAATCTCCATCTAGTGGAACATTAATTAGTAGCCGTTCTGTAGGTGAATATGTCAAATTTGATAATGATATTTATCGAATAGTTTCCATAGATGAAAATCTTGGAACAACCAAACTTACAAGGGTCGATTATTTACGTGATAATGGAACCGTTATGAGTAAATATTTTGCCAGTACGGCATATTATGGTAGTAGTACCAATACCCAGACAAATGATTACTGGGACTATTATTTAAATAATACATGGTACGGAAATATTTCAAATACATACAAGAGTATGTTGGTAGATGGAACGTACTATTTAGGATTTTATGAACCTGCTGGAAAAAATTATAAAATTACTATATGTAAAGATACAGAAAGTGCATTAGATACAATTACAACAAAAAATTGTACAAAATATACTTCAAGTGATACTAATAAAACATTTGAAGGAAAAGTAGGATTGCCAAGGGTTGGGGAAATGTTTTCTAGTCAACTAGGAACTGGATCTTCTTCATCAAGTTATTATTTAACATTAACACCATATTCAACTACATATGTACGACGTGTTTATCAAAATGGTACTTTAGGTAGTAGTGCTGCTTCAAGTGAGGCATTTAGTGTTCGTCCATCAATTACTTTAAAATCAGGAATTAGAATTACTGGTGGAATAGGATATGTTGGAGGAGACGTTAATAGTCCATTTGAAATAAGTGAATAAATATAAACTAATAAGTTAGCAATAATTTATTAGTTTTTTTATTTTCTCTTATTTTATAATAGACTTTTTAATAGAAATTTAGTACAATATGTATATAGAATATAAAGTGTAAGGTATAGGTGAATATTTATGAAAACAGTTCTTCTTTTAATTAATGGTTTTGGAATAGAAGACAAAACTTCTTATTCAGTATATGATGCTAGTATTGTTCCTAATTTTGAGTTATTGAGAACAAGATTTTTATTTCAACCACTTAGTACTAATAATAAAACCATTTATGAAGGCTTTCGTAATATGAGCTTAGAGATAAATGAAATATATAATTACCATATATTTAATCGCGAATCATTGAATGGTAATGTTTTTAACAATTCTAATTACGTTAATTTAAAAAACGAATTAGAATCAAGAAAGAGTAAATTACATTTATTTGTTTTTGTAGATAAATCACCAATGATTGTTGAAAACCTTAAAGTATTTTTAAAGAACATTAATAAAAATCGTGATAAAAAAATTTATTTACATTTAGTATTAACTAGTACTAATTATGAAGATTATCCACTTATAATTGATGTATTAAGTAAGATTAATATTGAATTAAATGAAATGGCGACTATTGGGGTTGTTTTTGGACTTGAATGTATGCTAAATAGTAGCCCAGTTACGGAACTTAATTTCTTTTTAAAAATGTTAATTACCGAAGTTGGTGAAAAATGGCAATCTTTTTCACAAAAACTAGATGTTAGTTATGGAACTAAAAAGTCACCAACAAGTATTAAGCCTTTTGTTGTCAATTCAGGCTTTTCTGTTGATAGTAATGATTTATGTATGATTTGGAATTATGATAGTATAGACATTACTAATTTTATTGATGGTATAAAAGCCATTAATTATGGTGCGGAAAAGAAAAATAATATTAGTTTTTGTTCATTATTTCCAATTACTTATACTAGCGCTATTCCATATTTATTGGATTATGAAGTTGCCAAGAATTCGCTTGCTACAAATATGAAAGGTTTAGGATTTAAAACTCTTGTTTTAACAGAAAGTAAACATGTTAATACAATAAATTATTATTTAAATGGCTTACAAAATGTTAATAATCCTGATATTTCATATTTATCGATTGATAAAAATATGTATGATGTTAATGCAATTGTAAATATTGTTAATACTTATCCACAAGAATTTATTATTATAAATTATGAGATTAATGATGTGACAAGTATTGAGGATTTACAGGATAAATTAAAACAAATAGATGGTGTTATTGGGGGATTATATAATAATACTCAAAAAAATAGTTATAGTATTGTTATTTCATCAATTTATGGTATGGAAAAAACTATTCCTAATGAAAAGGAAGAAATATGCCATGTTTTATATAATAAAGTTCCATTAATTTATGTTGATTCTTTTATTACAAAGCGTGATTATATTCTTGATGAAGGAAGTGTTAATGGATTATTTAAAGTATGTTATAAAAGTATTGATAGAAAGTATCCAGGTGATACACTTATTTCTAAAAAGAATTTCTTATATCGATTAATATTTAAGTAGGTGTAATAATGAAAAATAGATTAATAGAAAACTTAATTGATTCTTTTAAATCAGTTGTTCCTATTGCTATTATTATCTTTATTATTAGTCTTATTATTTCACTTCCAGAAGTAAGTATTATATCCTTTGTAATTAGTTCATTTTTATTAATTATTGGGATAGGGTTATTTACAACTGGTGCCGAGATATCGATTGTTAAGATAGGAGAAAGCATAGGAAATTTTTTAGCCAAAAAAGGAAAGAAAGTTTTAATATTAGTTTCTAGTTTAATAATGGGAATTGTTATAACAATCTCAGAACCAGATTTAATGGTTTTAGCAAGTGAAGTACCAGCGATTCCTAGTTTTTTGCTAATTTTTTTAGTAGCTTTAGGTATCGGTATTTTTCTATCAATTGGGGTATATCGTATTATTGAAGGAAAGTCATATCAAAAAATTGTCTCTTTTTCTTTAATGTTTATTATGCTATTACTTTATTTCAGTCGTGAAGAGTTTATTAGTGTTTCCTTTGATGCAGCAGGGGTAACAACAGGTCCAATGGGAGTACCTGTTATAGTAGCTTTTGGTTATGGTATTGCAAAAATACGTAGTGATAAAGATTCTAAAGGTGATACATTTGGTTTATGCGGATTGGCATCATTTGGACCGATAATTGCTTTATTGATTTTAGGATTATTTTATAAAACTGGAAATTATTTTAATACCAATATCTTTGTAAGTGGGTTGTCATTGGGAAATAAATTTTTAAGTAATTTCTTCTCGAGTTTTAAAGAGATTATTGTTTCATTATTACCAATTATTGGGGTATATGTTATATCAATTATTTTAGGTAATAAGGTAACAACTAAAAGGTTAGCTCAGGCATCTATTGGAGTACTGCTAACTATTTTAGGATTAACCATTTTTTTAACAGGAGTATCAAGTGGTTATTTAGAAGTTGGTTATCAAATAGGTAATATTATCGCTAGTAGTAAATATAAAGATATATTAATTCCTTTAGGTATGGTTTTAGGTTTTATTATCATTAATGCTGAACCTGCAATTAGGTTATTAACTAAACAAATATCAGATTTAACAGAGGGTAGCATTAAGGAAAATGTAATTGCTATGTGTCTTTCAATAGGTGTTGCATTAGCGATAGGATTTTCAGTCTTTCGAATTTTATTTGATATTCCTATTATTTATATTTTAGTACCAGGATATTTTATTGCAGCGTTGTTAATGTATGAAACTCCTAAAATATTTGTTACTATTGCGTTTGATTCAGGTGGTGCAGCCTGTGGTGCACTTACGACATCATTTCTTTTACCATTATGTATTGGTATTTGTAAATTTTTAGGTAGTGATATCATGTCTCAAGCCTTTGGAGTTGGATCTTTGGTATGCTTAATTCCAATTATCGTAATTGAAATATTAGGAATCATATATGATCGTAAATTAAGGAATCGTAAAAGCGATGATATTTTTGATGAAACAATTATCGATTATGTATGGGAGGGTTAATTATGAATATGAAGATGCTCTTTGTTATTAATGACGAGGAGAAAAAATTAAAAACAATTGTTAATAAATATCATTTACCCTTTAATATAATTATGCATGGTGATGGTACTGCTAGTCAAGGAATATTAGACTTTTTAGATTTAGTTAAAACGAAAAAAAATATTTTAGTATCAATTATTACAGGATCAATTGAAAGGAATATTTTTAATTATTTAAGTGATACAGTACATTTAGAGGAAATAGGAAAGGGAATTGCGTTTACAGTACCACTATCCAGTTCTTCTAAATATGTGATGGAAGCCTTTAAAAAGGAAGAAGGAGAAGTTATGGATAATAAAAGAGATTATCATTTAATTATAACTATTACTAATGAAGGAACAGCGGAAAAAGTAATGAATATTGCAAAGAAAAATGGTGCTAATGGTGGAACACTTCTTAAAGGTAGAGATGTAGGTGGTAAATCAAATTTTAAATTCTTTAATATGACTGTAGAACCAGAAAAAGATATTTTATTAATTGTTTGTCGTGGTGAAGATAAAAATAAAATCATGACGGCAATACTTGAAAAAGAAGGAATGAAATCTGATGCTAGAGGAATGTGCTTTTCACTTCCTATTGATAATATTGTCGGTGTAAATGAATAATGTCAAATTATCTGTAAATATATTAAAAATATTGTGTCATTAATTGACAATTGAAAATAGCTGTTGTATATTTAGAATGTAGAGTCCATTGATAATTCCAAAAAAATTATTAAATTAATTTTGGTAATCTAATATCGATTTAGTTGTAAATAGTGATTAGTAATCCGTTGGGTAAAATTGTATTATCAATATATCTTATTTATACTCTGAACTCCAGGTTAAATACCGAGATAAATAAGAAACAAATTAGTGTAGGAGGTGGTTTGTCATTTATTGAAAATGAGGTAAATCATTGATAGATACACTAGTAATTATTAATGATTTGCTTTATTGTAATAATTGTTAATCAATTATTATATCAATAAAAGGCGAAGAACTATAAAGACATATTTCGATATGTCTTTTTTAGTGATTTACTTTTTATTTTGGTTCTGTTATAATTATAAATGTGTAAAAATGAGGTAGTTATGGAAGAAGATATTGAAGTATTAGATTTTGGTGATGATATTATTGTAAAAAAAGAAAAAAAAGTAGTAAATAAAGAAACAAATAATGGAAGTAATACACCTCCTAAATCACCTATGAATAAACCTAAAAAAAAGAAAATAAAAGTTAAAGCTTTACAAATTTTGTTTTGTTCAATTAGTGCAGCCTTTATTCTTGGATGTTGTGTTTTTTATGGATTAAGATTTATTAAATATTATCGTATTTATAATCCAAAAATTGATTCTGATACCAGTGCAGTTTTTCTTGCTAATGATATTATTGGTAAGACTGAATATGCAACCGGGGATGAAGATGGCTTGTTTAGTTCATCAGGTAATTATATTTATAAAGGTGATGTTAAAAATAATTATTTAAAATATAACAATATGTTATGGCGAATAGTAAGAATTAATCAGGATAAATCAATGGATATTATTCTTGATGATTATATTAGTATTCTGCCATGGAATAATGAAGTAAAAAATTTCGATAAAAGTGATATTTATGAATATTTAAACAAAGACTTTTTAAATCTTTTAGATAAAGATATGTTAACAACAACATCATTTTGTACAGATGAAATTAATGATTTGACTGCAATTACGTGTAATAATCAAGATACTGCAAAATATGTAAGACTTTTAGATGTTACTAATTATTTAAATAGTGTAAAAAATGGCAAATCATATTTAGTAAGTGCCGATGAAATCTTTTGGTTAAATGATATAGGTAATGAAAAAGTATGGCATACTAATGGCACTAATGTAAGCCAAAGTGAAAGCAAAACTTTTTATGAAGTACGTCCTGTTGTTCGTCTTAAGGATACCATTATTTATACAAGTGGTGATGGAACAAAAGAAAAACCATATGAGGTTGGAGAAAGTAATAAAGTTACAGTTGGTAGTACAGTAATTCTTGGTGAAGATGAATGGATTGTTTATGATACTTCTAATAATATTAAGTTAATGCGTAAAGAAGTAATTGAAAAACAATTAGATTTTGATAAAGAAAAGTTAACATATAAAGATTCTAGTTTAATGGAATATCTTAATAAAACATATTTAGATAGTTTATCATATAATGATTTATTAGTAGAAGAAACATGGTATATTGGTGATTATAAAGATAGCTTAAGTGATATTAAAAAAGATTCTGTTAAATCAAAAATAGGAATACCTAACATCTTAGATATTAAATTTGATAGTAAAGTTAAAGCATATTTTACATCAACAATTATAGAAGAGCGTGTTATGGTATATGAAAATCCTTTGCGACCAAGCAAGATAACAACTTATCGTAGTATAAGACCTTGTATCGCTATATCGAAAAAAACAAATCTTAAATATGCTGATGGAGTATTTAAAGTAGGTGAATAAAATGAAGAAATTAACAATTACATTTATAATTTTAGATATAATCGTTTGTATATGCTTTTTTGTTGTGTATTCACCAGTATTTGAAAATTTACAGAATACAATTATATCAACAGCTTCTGTTACTAAAACTCACGGTTATATTGCTCATGTCTTCTATAGTAATGAGAGAATACAAAAAGTTATTGCCATGAATACGGTTCCAACAATTGATGAAAAAATTGATCTTAATCAGGTAGTTATTGATACAAAACCACGAGAAAGTTATGATAATGAATACGATGAAGCGATATTAACTCGTGATGAAGGTAATGAAGACTATAAATTATTGAAGATTAAAGTTGGTGGATATGATGCTTATTTAGTAGCAATTTATGATCCTGGGAAAGTAAAACTTTTAACATGTAAAAAGTTTAATACCCAAGATAAAAGTGGTAATGAGACTGTTCTTCAAATGACAAAAAGAACAAAAGCAGTAGTAGGTATCAATGGTGGTGGCTTCGTTGATTATGGATATGGTAGTGATATTCCAATAGGATATGTAATTAAAGATGGTAAAGTTATTTGGTCACCAACTAATAAGCAAACAGATTTAATAGGGTTTACTAAGGATAATAAATTATTGTTGGTACATGCAACTGGTGAAGAAGCAGTAGAAATGGGAATGCGTGATGCTCTTCAATTTGGACCTTTCTTAATGGTTAATGGGGAAAGACCTAATTTCCAAAATAGTGCTGGTGGATATTCTCGCGCCGCAAGAGTTGCTATTGCCCAAAGAAAAGATGGAATAGTACTATTCTTAGTTACGGAAGGAACCCATGCTGCTGGTCCTAATATGAAAGAATTAATTGATGCTTTAGAATTATATGGTGCTTATAATGCTGCTAACTTAGATGGTGGAACAAGTACACAATTAGTTATAAATAATAAATTAATTAATAATCCTAAAAATATTTTTGGTCAAGCAGTTGTTGGTGGACGTGGAATAGTAACAGGATGGGGATTAATATTAGATGAAGATGCAAGTTAGCATCTTTTTTTTGACATTTTTTTCTATAATTCAATAGTATATTAATTATGGTGATAAGATGATAATCTATGTTGATTTAATATTTGTTTTAAATATTTTTTTAGATTTTATCTTATTAATGAGTGTTAATGTTACTTTAACACGTAATGCTAGTATTAAAAGATTATTATTTGGTAGTGTTATAGGAGGTGTAAGTACATTTTGTTTATTTTTTAATTTTAATAGTATTATGCTTTTTTTTATAAAAATTATTCTAGGAATATTGATGGTAATAGTAACTTTTAATTATCATAATATTAAATATACCTTTAATAATTTATTTTATTTATATACTATTAGTTTTAGTGTTGGTGGCGTGTTATATTTATTAAGAGACAAAGGTTATTATAATTATTTTATTTTAATAATAGGATTTATTGTTATTTGTTTTTTATATATTAAACAGTTTAAAGTATTTAAAAATAATTATATAAATTATTATAAAGTATCAATTTATTACAATAATAAATGTTTAAAATTAATAGGTTATTTAGATACTGGTAATAAACTATATGATAATTATCATCATCGACCGATTATTTTAATTGATAAAAAAATTAAAAATATAGAAAATATAATATATGTTCCATATGAATCATTAAATAATATAAGTGTTTTAAAATGCTTTAAGGTGGATAAGATAATTATTAATAATCATGTTTTTAAAAATTATTTAATTGGTTTATCAAGTAATAAATTTAAAATTGATGGTATAAATTGTATTTTACATAGTAAAATGAAAGGAATGATATAATGTTAAAAATAATAAATAAAATAAAAGAATTATTTTCAAATATTAGTGAATTGTTTTATATAGGAAGTACTGATAAATTACCACCACCTCTTTCAAAAGAAGAGGAAGAATACTATGTTAATATGGCTTCAGATGGAGATTTATTCGCTAGAGATAAATTAATTGAGCATAATTTACGATTAGTTGTTTTTCTTGCTAAAAAATATGAAAATACTGGTGTTGATTTAGAAGATTTAGTTAGTATAGGAACTATTGGTTTAATGAAGGGAGTAAAAACTTTTAGTAATGATAAGAATATTAAACTTGCTACATATGCTTCGCGTTGTATTGATAATGAAATATTAATGTTTCTAAGAAAAAATAAAAAAGTTAAAGGAGAAGTAAGTTTTGAAGAGAGTTTATCTTTTGATGCTGATGGGAATGAGTTGCATTTAGAAGATGTTTTAGGAACAGAAAGAGATGTTGTTACTAAACCCCTTGAAGATAATTTAGATAAAAAAATAATGCTTGAAGAAATTAATAGATTAAATGCTAGAGATCGTGAAATAATTATTATGCGTTATGGACTATTCAATACCCAAGAAAAAACTCAAAAAGAAGTAGCAGAAATGCTTGGTATTAGTCAATCATATATATCCAGAATAGAAAAAAAAGTTATAAAAAGATTAAAAAATGTTGTAAAATGTTGAAACTAATTTAATCTTTTGATAGAATAAATATGTGCCCTTTTAGTTAAATGGTATAACGA
>JAEEGL014256819.1_pt1 | contig 28710 bp, 32 predicted proteins | sample 9134231 | NCBI WGS metagenome assembly JAEEGL01 (sample SAMN16246548, study PRJNA631951) | gut metagenome | biome: gut microbiome; feature: rumen; material: fiber-attached | host: Bos | place: Iran: Karaj | collected 2018-10 | reverse complement strand
GGCAACGACAGAACCGTTGTAAGTTTCTTCGATGAACTGCTTGACGTCATCCGTCAGAATTGCCTTTACGAGAGCCTTTGTCTTTTCACTTTCTTCTTCGCCCTCGCGTACACCGATCAGGTTTGCATAGTACTGGGCTGCATCGCCGGAGGCATCCTCCAGTGCAAGGGCGTCAGCAGAAGTATAGCCGGCTTCCAGTGCATAGTTGCCGTTGATGACTGCCAGCGTACCCTCATCGCCGTTCTTCAGCTGTGCGGGAACCGTGTCCGCCTGGACAGGGACAATTTTGAATCCGCCGTCATCCACGATGTCAAGATGAGTGACATCCATATCTACTGTCAAGTCTTCGCTCAGTGTTATCAAATTTTCCTGCTGGAGTAAAAACAATGCCCTCTTTTCATTTGTCGCATCTGCAGGAATAAGAATAGTTGCACCAGCTTTGGCATCCTTCAGATCCTTCACAGTTTCACTATAGATTCCAAGTGGTTCATAGTGAATCAATGCAGCAGAGACGATATGTGTGCCATTCTTTTCATTAAAATCATTTAAATATGAAGTGTGTTGGAAGTAATTGGCATCTAAATCTCCTTCTTCCAAAGAAGTATTTGGCAGAACATAATCTTCATAAATCACAACCTGGAGCTCAAAGCCTTCCTCTGCAAGAGCTTCCTTCACTTTTTCAAACTCAAGGATTTCCGCATGCGGTACAGCGCTTGCGCCGACCTTGATAACCTTGTCCGCATCTGCTGCGAAAGCTGCCGGAATAATTGCAAGTACAAGTGCGAGTACTACCAGAACAGAAAGTGCTTTTTTCATTTTGATTTTCCTCCGTAATTATTTTTTTATAATAGTTATCAGGCGCTGCCGCCCGGCTGAAAAAAGGGTTTACTGGTTTCGGATTCGCTTGTCTGTTTTATGTGCGATCGTTGTCCCGACCACCTGGATGATCTGTACGATGATCACCGTCAGAAACACACAGATCCAGGTAATGTCCGGGTTGCTGCGCTGATGGCCGTAAATAATGGCGATCTGCCCGAGGCCCGTGCCTCCGAGCGTTGCGGCCATGGCGGAATAGCTCAATATCGTGACAATCGAGATCGCCGCCCCGATAATCAGGGATGGCTTTGCCTCAGGCAGCAGCACTTTGCATATGATCTGAAGGTTGTTTGCTCCCATAGCCTGTGCCGCCTCGATCACGCCCGCATCCACTTCCTTGATGGAGGATTCCACCATTCGCGCCACATAGGGTGCCGCGCCGATGATCAGCATTACGATCACGGCTTTGTTTCCCAGGGAGGTTCCTACAATGAACTTTGCCACAGGGAGCAGTGCCACCATCAGGATTATAAACGGGATGCTTCTGAAAAAATTCACGATAAAGCCAAGGATGGTATTGATCCACTTGTTCTCGCAGATCCCGCCCTTGTCGGTGACCGACAGGATCACACCGAGGGGAAGACCGAGGAGATACGAGAACGCCGAGGCGATCAGCGTCATATATACAGTTTCCCAGATGCCGAGCTGAATCAGGCCATTGGCCCACAGCTTCTGAAACATCGCCGAAAACATGCTTATATCTCCTCCTTCCATTTGACGTTGTTGCTGCTGAGCCAGTAGATCAGCTTTTCAGCTTCCCTCTCCTCGGCCGGCAGCTCAATGACCATGTGGCCGTATACAACGTCTTCAAATACTCTGGTATCCGCAAACAGAATGTTTACGGGCGCTCCGCATTCCAGTACCATTCTGGAGATCACGGGATCGTTCGTGTTTTGTTCTCCGTCGAACGTCAGGCGGATTTTCCTTCCTCCGGCCGTGCTGATAATGTTGCTGTCTTTCGGCACGATCAGGTCTCTGGCAATCCGGGTCTTCGGGCTGGTAAAGACCTCACTCACTTTGCCTACCTCGGCAATATGGCTCGAATCAATTACAGCTACGCTGTCGCAGATTCTGTCAATAACCTTCATTTCGTGGGTTATGACCACGATAGTCACCTTCAGCTCCGTATTGATCCTTTTCAGCAGATCCAGGATCTGCCTCGTCGTGTTCGGGTCCAGCGCCGAAGTTGCCTCATCGCACAGCAGATATTTCGGATCTGTCGCAAGAGCTCTGGCAATGGCCACGCGCTGCTTCTGCCCGCCGCTGAGCTGGGAAGGATAAGATTTGATTCTGTCTTCCAGGCCGACGATCTTCAGCAGTTCCAGTGCCTTCGCCTGTGCTTCTTTTTTCCTTACGCCGGAGATCTCCAGAGGGAAGCAGACATTGCCGAGCACCGTACGCTGTTCCAGGAGGTTGAAGCTCTGGAAAATCATGCCGATGGATTTTCTCAGCTTCAGCAGCTCCTTCTCCGGAAGAGCAGTGATGTCCTGTCCGTCAATGATGACTGAGCCGCTTGTCGGCCGTTCCAGCAGGTTGATACATCTCACCAAGGTCGATTTCCCTGCCCCCGACAACCCAATTATCCCGAAAATCTCTCCGTCCGCTATCGTCAGGTTGATATCATCCAGTGCAACGATGTCACCGGCAGAGGTTTTAAAAGTCTTACCGAGATGTCTGATCTCAATCATGCGAACGGTCTTCCTTTCCCTGTAAAAGAAAAAACCGGGAGGCCTGTTTTGGCGCTCCCGGTTTGAATCACTTTCATACAAACTGGCTTTTACGCTGACAGGCTGACATTTTGGGCGCGGCACATCATGCACATGCTGCACATGCGCATAGCGAACATCATCATGCTGCCACGTCTGTTAGCCATAACTGCCTGTCCTTTCCTTCAGTTTTGTGATTTAAAGTATAATAGTTGCTGTCTTCTTTGTCAATTACAAAAATTTACCAAAATACCCTAAGGCAAATTTCTGTCTTTCATAGAAGATGTACAGATTATCAGATAACGATAGCCTTCTTCGGGCAGACGGTTTCGCAGTTTCCGCATGCGATGCAGTCGTCCTCATTCAGCTTCCATGTTTTTTCTGCACGGTTTACTTCAATGGCTTCCTGCGGGCATTTCTTTGCGCACAGTGTGCAGAATACGCACTTGCTCATATCTGCCACAGGCTTTCCGTCTCCGCGCGGCTGTACAGCCTGAGGTGCAGGCTCTTCCGCCTTCTTTTCTGCAGGAGCCGCTGCTTCCGGAGCTGCCTTCGGTGCAGGAGCCGGCTTCGGGGCGGGTTTCTTCTTTTCCTGAATATGGCTGCCGCTCACGAGCAGATGCTCTTCTTTCGTAGCCACCATATGATAGTCGCCGGTGAGCTCAATGCAGCCCTTCGGGCAGAAATCCGCACAGTTTGCACAGAAAGTGCAGGTACCGAGATTAAAGGTAAGTGTGATCTTCTCGCCGTTCTCTACCGGCTCTTTCAAGATGGTAATTGCTTCTCCGTCGCACACGCGTGTGCAGAGGCCGCAGCCGATGCACTTATCTGCGTCATAGGCAATTCTTCCGCGGTAATGCGGAGCAGCTTCTTTCGGTACGAACGGGTACATTTCACAGCTGGGCTTGCTGAAAAGCTGTGAAACGGCTACCTTCATAAAGGGTAATACCATTACGCATCCTCCTTTTCTTTCTGCTCTTCCTCAGCTGCCTCTTTCGGAGCGTGGGGGTTCGGCAGGGTAGCTTCCATATTGCCTGTTCTCTTCTTTTCGGCAAGAATCTGTGTGGCAAGAAGCAGACCGTCAATAATCGCTTCCGGCTTCGGGGCGCAGCCTGCAATATCCACATCCACATGGACATAGTTGCTCAGCGGTGCCATAACTGAATAGCTGCCGCGGAAAACGTTGCCGCTCTGCGGGCAGGAGCCGCAGGTAACGATGCAGCGGGGTTCCGGAATCTGCTCCAGTGCACGGAGCACTCTCGGCAGGCTCTGTTTGGTCACAGGGCCGGTTACGACGGCAATGTCAGCATGCCGCGGGCTGCCGACAAGCTTGAAGCCTACTCTTTCCGCATCATAACGCGGCGTCAGCACAGACACGATTTCAATGTCGCAGCCGTTGCAGGAGCCGGAATTGATATGAAACAGCCACGGAGACCTGCCTAAACTGTCAATAATTGTATTTTTGAACATCTCTGTGTGCCTCCTCAAAGTCCGTACCATGCCAGCACAAGGCTGATCGCTGCCAGGCTGGCCACTACTGTCCAGTAGTACTTGAAAAGCTGCTCAATCTTAAGTCTCGCCGTTATCGCATTGATCAGCGCCACCACACATACTGCTATCAGCAGGCAGATGGCAAACACGATCAGCGCATCAACAAGTACCACGCCTGTCCCCAGGCCTCCGACAAACAGTGCCGCAAACAGGCTTGTCAGCGTCAGGATCTTCATGGCATGGGCAAGCTTGAACAAAGCCAGAGCAGGTCCGCTGTATTCGGCAAGCATGCCTTCGCAGATCTCCGTCTCGGCCTCAGCGGCATCAAACGGATGGGCGCCGATCTCAGCCGGGATTACCAGCAGGAAAGCGATTGCAGCCGGCAGCATGGAAATCTTTGTGATCAGGCATCCGTGTTCCGCCTGATATCGCGCAATGCTCTGCAGAGAGAATACCACTCCGGAGCCGGCCGCATTGCCGACGGCTCTTCCGACTGCCAGCAGTACCAGAACGAGCGGCAGTTCACAGGAGATAATCTTTACCATTTCACGGCTAAGACCGACCCCTGCATAGGGAGAACCGGAAGCGGCAGCTCCTATGATTTCCGCCACAGCCGGAATCAGCAGAAGATACAGCACCACGATGATATCTGCTTTGGCAGAAAATGCCGTAAAGCGGGAAATCGGAATAAACAGCTGTACCACAGCCAGCGCTGCCACTGCGATAATCGGCGCAGCGAGAAATGCGGCTTTGTTTGCTCTTGCGGGAATAATCGTTTCCTTTCCGCAGAGCTTGAAGAAATCATAAAACGGCTGGATAATCGGCGGGCCGACACGTTTCTGCATACGGGCTACGGTTTTTCTTTCAAAACCTTCCAGCAGCAGACCGCCCAGAATACAGAACAGGAAGCCCGGGAAGATAAGGATGTATCCCAGATCAAGAAGTGCATTTATCAGAATTTGCATGTCTCAGCCTCCCTTCTTACAGTACAACCAGCATGAAGAGCATTGCCAGCGCCAGTGCAATCACTGCCCACAGTGCGTAGTCATTCACAACGCCGCTGTGTATATCGTGCATAAAGCGGAAGTAATGTCTCCAGTTATAACGGAAGCCCCAGAACAGATCCGAGCCGCCGACCTGGCTGAACTCGCTCTCTTCACCGCCGAAGAACAGATCGTGCTTAGCATCTGTCTTCACGGCAGGAGCTGCCACACTGACCTTTTCATATTTGCCGGATACGGCAACGATCGTAACCGCAAGCAGGGCGATGCCCATAAACAGCAGCCAGGAAACCGGGCTCCAAACGCCGCTCTCTGTAAATACAACATTCTGCGCATCCGCAACAAACGGTCCGAGCTGGGCAGCTGCAGCGCCTTCACCCAGCATAGCATCGATGTACTTGCCTACACTGAAAGCAGCTCTCGCGACAGGCTGCGTCAGATAGGTCGTAACCACCTTCGGGAAGAGGCCCATTAAGATGCAGAGCACCGCAGGAATACCCATGGCCAGACGCATCCCGAAAGGCACTTCCTTCACGTGCTCATACTTGAGCGGCAGCTGGCCGAAGAACACGCTCTGGATCACTTTAATGAACATGGACAGCGTCAGCACTGAAGTAACAATGCAGCAAACGGTAACAAGCAGATAGGCAATGTTGCCGCTTTCAACCGCTTTCATGTAGCAGGCCTGATAAATCATCCACTTGGAAGCAAAGCCGTTGAACGGCGGGATACCGCCGATGGAAAATGCTCCGATCAGGAATACTGCAGTCGTGTACGGCATTTTGCGGCTCATACCGCCGAGCTCGTCGAGGTTGGTCGTACCCGTCTCATGAAGTACAGCGCCGGCTGCAAGGAAGAGCAGCCCCTTGTACAGCATATGGTTGAATGCGTGATACATGCCTGCGGAGAAGCCCAGTGCAGTATACAGGCCTACAGCAGTCAGTACATAACCGATCTGGGAAATGGAACTGAATGCAAGCAGCCTCTTGAAGTCATGCTGGGCAATGGCCATTGTGGCGCAAAGGAACATGGACACACAGCCGATCAGCACCAGCAATCCGCGGAAGGTTCCCATATTCATCGTCTGGAACAGGAAGTAGCACAGACGGATGATGGCATAAATACCGCTCTTTGTCAGCACGCCGGAAATCAGAACGGAGATCGATGCCGGTGCGGCACCGTGTGCATCCGCTGCCAGCGGGTGGAAGGGCACTACAAACGCTTTGGTCGAGAAGCCTACCAGCAGCAGGGCAAGAGCTATTTTGACCGACGTATTCATATTGCCGGGGATCAGAGAGGAAAGCTGTGCGAAGTTCAGCGTATGCGCATTGGCATACAGCATGATGATACCTGCCAGAATGCAGGTGGAACCCATGCATCCGACAACCAGATACTTGAATGCGGCTTCCAGAGCTCCGTAAACTCTGTTCCGGAAAGCAGTCAGAGCCACGGCTGCGAAGGTAAGGATCTCCACCATGATGAACATGTTGAAAATGTCCCCCGTCAGCACCAGGCCGAGAACGCCGCCTGCGAGCATCAGGAAAAGGGTATAGTACTGCGGGATATTGTCGTCATGCGCCATATACTGAAGAGAATACAGGCACGATACAAAAACCGCCGTCGTAATCAGAAGTCCGAAAAACAGGGAAAGCGCATCGACTTCCATTCCGATACCGATGGCATATCCGCCTGCCACGGCGCGGTTGCCCATCCAGTAAGAGATGATCTCGCCGTTGAACAGCACCGGCTTTACCAGGGCCAGCATGCAGGCCAGGGCTGTTGAGACGGAAAGCATCGCGATAATGCCGCGTATGATTTTATTCTTCCCGAGCACTACGATCAGGAAAGCTCCGAGGAAGAGCACCATCACCGAGAATACCGGGAAGTGCACATAATTCAGAAAATTACTCATCCGTGCAGCCTCCTGATCTCTCTGGTGTCCAGAGTTCCGTAGCTGTCATACAGTTTCATTACCAGCGACATGGACATTGCCGTTACGCATGCTCCGATGACGATGGACGTCAGCGTCAGCGCCTGCGGAATCGGATCCACAAAATAGCTGAGAGCTGTCAGCTCGCCGTCTGTGAAGATCGGGGCTGTGCCGCCCGGCACGTAACCGATTGAGATAATCAGCAGGTTGACACCGTAATCGGCGATCGAAAGCCCGATAACCGTCTTCACAAGGTTGAATTTCGTAATAATGGTATAAAAACCAAGTGCGATCAGAAAGAACGAGGCAATATAGTTAAAAGTTATCATAGCTTCCTCCTCATTCATCATCCGTGTCTGTCTGGTTCAGGACAAACAGCATATACAGTGCAAGCACACCGACACCTGTCAGAACCTTGATACCGACAGCCATGTTCATCAGGAAGATGGTTCCCGAAGACCAGAGATCGCCGATATTTCCTTTTTCAAACAGAACATTCTGGCAGAAGTTTCCGGCATATGCCACGCCGAGCATGGCAACCGCTACGTAAAAGATGGATGCAAGCCCTTCACCGACATGCAGGACTTCCATATTCAGTGTTTTGGTCTTCTCATATCCGTAGCCGAAATAGAGCAGGGTAAACACAGCAACCATAAGCACACCGCCCTGGAAGCCGCCGCCCGGTGAGAGATGACCGTGCAGGATAATGCTGAAGAGGAAGACGATTGCGAAGGGCACTACAAAATCGCAGCCGCAGCTCACGATCACATGTTTGACTTTCAGGTTTTCCTTATTCATCCTGCTCGCCCTCCTTCTTCTCTTTCTTCTTTGCTCCTGCAAGGATAACTGCCGAGCCGGCAACTGCTGTGATCAGAATAAACGCTTCGCCCATAGTATCGTAACCACGGAAGTCAAACACGATAGCTGTTACCGCGTTGACGGAATGCGCTTTGGCAAGATCCTGCTGCACAATGGCAGCTGCAGCGCCGTCGGCGTTGGAATCATCATAGGCGTCCGGATTCTGCTGCAGTTCATACACCGGAACGGTGACGTCGGCCGGTTCGTATGTCCTGTCCAGTCCGCCCATATTCACCATGCCGTATACACCGCACAGCAGAATGCAGCCCAGAGAGAACCATACCAGAAACTGCTTCATTTGCCGCCGCCTCCTTTCTTCGTGATCTTCCTGATGGTAACAATGAAGATCAGCGGAGCCAGCGCAGCACCGACGGCCGCTTCGGAAATGGCAACGTCCGGCGCATGCAGAATCAGGAATTCTGCCGCTGCAAAAATCCCCGTGACGGACAGCGCGATCGCCGCCGACAGCAGATTCTCCAGCTCAGAGGCGAGGATAGCGGAAACCACCATTCCGATCACCACTGCCACATTCAGCACAACGATCAGATTATTCATAGAGGTCCCTCCCGTAATCATCGGGGTTGAGCTTCAGGGTCCTGTCTTCCCGTCTGTCCGCTACATAGGCGCCTTTCGCAATGGCATGAGCTCCCAGCGGGTTCGTCAGAATGACCATGAGGCCAATCACCGCAATTTTGATGGCATTTCCGGCGCTGTGCTGAAATACCGCTGCATACAGGATGCCCGCAATCGCCACGCAGACCATTCCGAGCGTCGGGATGCAGGTGGAAGCCTGCATTCTGCACATGGTATCCGGCATTTTCAGCAGACCAATCGTTCCTGCCAGTGCAAAGAAAGCCCCGATCACAATTAATACATCAATCAGAAGTCTTACAACGATCATCTCACAGCCTCCCTTCCAGATACCTGCCCACAAGCAGCGTATCAATGATTCCGAGTGCAGCTCCGATCAGAGAAATATCCAGGTAGATACCTCTTCCGGAGTACATGGAAAACAGGATCATTGCGCAGCACAGAAGGCTGTCGCAGGAATCCCCGGCCACTGCCCGGTCAGCGGCAGACGGCCCTTTGGCTATTCTGTAACTGAGGCTCAAAGCCATCAGCGCAAAAAATACGGCAGCAATTAACAGTTCAATCATTTAAACACCTTCTTTGCGCTTCTTTCCAGATTGCCTTTGATAACCTCTCCGGCTGCTTCTCCGCTTTCGGCTGTCACATCAACCCAGTGGATGTAGTAATAATTCTTTCCGTCTGCTTCCGCCACATCCATGGTGATGGTCCCGGGCGTCAGCGTAATGGAATTTGCTACAAGAGCAAGACCCTGATCGCTTGTCATATCCGTAGGAACTCTGACGATGCCGGGGTTAACTTTGCATCCCCCGTATACGCGCCTTGCCATGTCAACATTGGCTTTTACCAGCTCAATCACAAATGTCACGGCATACAGTACCAGAAGTTTCAGGATATCCAGCAGATCGTAAAAACGGTATCCGTCTTCCTGTTTAAAGAATCTGGAAACAAACAGTGCTGCTGCAAGGCTGACCAGAGCGCCTGCGGCCAGTTCCTGCACACTGAAGTTCCACGTGATAAGTACCCATATCCCCATACAGATGATAAAGGTGGAAAGTATTGCAGTAAATCTTGTCTTTGGCAAGAGGAACTCCCCCTTTTCTAATTTATTCTACCGTAAGATATTCCACATAACAGCGGAACTGATCTTCGCTTTTGGTGAAGCTGAGTTCTGCGCCTTCCGCGACGCTGCCTTTAGCAGCCAGCGGAAAGACCTCTTCGACGCATGCCGGCACAATGCCGGAAAAGTCGCCTACCGCAATGGTGATCCCCAGGCATTTCCGAAATCCCTGTTTCTCAGCCTGGTCGGTCACCAGCTTGATGATTCCCTCGGTTATGGCAAGTTCATGCATCAGCGGTCCAGGCAGGAGAAGCACGGGTCAATGCTGGCAATGATCAGCCCTGCATCGGCAACCGTATTCCCGCGGAGCATAAAGGGCACTGTCGGCGTATTGCGGTAACTCGGTACATGAATGGATACGCGGAAGTTCTCAAGTTTCCCGTTTCCGGCTACCATGTGCACGAGCTGTCCGCGCGGTGCCTCATGCCTTGCGACCGCAACACCTTCCTGGATCTTCGGGATCTTGTAGCCGTTGTTGATCTTTCCTTCGGGGAGATTCTCAAGCGCCTGTTCAAGGATCTTGATGCTTTCCACACACTCCAGTGCTCTCACAACGACTCTTGCAAACACGTCTCCGCTCTCAATAACAGGCACATCGAACTCAAACTCATCATAGCAGGAGTAGGGAGCGTCCTTACGTACATCAATATTGACTCCGGAAGCTCTTGCATGAGGCCCGATGGCGCCAAGGCGAATGGCATCCTCTCTCTTCAGCACGCCGACACCCTTTGTGCGCATGGCAATGGTCTTGTCATTCAGTGCCAGATCAATGATCCTGGCAAGCGGCTTTTTGAGCTTGCTGCAGCCTTCCAGCATCTCGCGGCGGAGATCGTCGTCAATATCCCTGCGGGATCCGCCGATCGTTACCATGCCGTAGTTGACGCGGTTTCCGCTGAGCTTTTCCAGCAGATCCATGATCAGCTCACGTTCATCCCAGATATGCATGAACATTGACTCATGCCCGATAATGTGGCAGGCAATGCCCAGCCACAGAAAATGGGAGTGCAGCCTTTCAAGCTCCGCCGTGATCACGCGGATATACTGCCCTCTTTTCGGCACTTCCGTCTGGTTGATCGCTTCCACTGCCATGGCATAGGTAAATGCGTGGGAATGTGAGCAGATGCCGCATACACGCTCAACCAGCACTACCGTCTGGATGGCGTTGCGCTGCGTGGCCAGCTTTTCGATGCCGCGATGGTTATAGCCGACAAACACCTCTGCATCCCTGATCATTTCTCCTTCGGTATACAGAGTTGCATGTACCGGCTCTTCCAGTGCGGGATGATAAGGCCCGATCGGAATGATATAACTCATGGCGCCGTCTCCTCCTTGCTTTCATCGGGAACACCGTTCAGTGTTCTCAGCTCTTCGAGGGGTTTGATCATAATCTGCCCCTTTCCCTGTTCCTCCAGCATATCCTCCGGCAGGAAGAGCCTCTTTGAAACATCAAGCCCTTCGAATGTCCAGCCGAAAAGCTCATTCAGCTCCCGTTCCGGCCATTCTGCTGCTGCATCGTAGATACTGCTGATGGACGGCACCGTCGTTTCTCCTACAATATGATACGAATCCACATCGGGTCCGTTAGCAAACTCGTAGGAAATATCCGGTCTGCCATCCTTGTCCAGGAAGCCGTGTATCATGATCAGAAACACGCCTTCGCTCCTCTTTTGCCGCGCCAGCGGCACGATCTCATCTTTTGTGATCTCGATTCTTCTGTACCCCTGCAAACAAATTCACCTCTGATTCTTTATACAAAATTTCTTGATCATCAACATATTCTCGGCAGCTGGGCTCCCGAGAGCTTCTGCAGGATTCTGCTCCCGCCGAATGCCGTTTTCAGTATTACTCTGCCGGGGAAAGCTTCCGTTACCTTCCCGATCACCGCTGCGTTCTTCCCCTCTTCCGTTTCGTGCATGGCATCCAGCACACGTCCGGCATCCTCCGGGGCAGTCACACACAGCAGTTTTCCTTCATTGGCACAGTAAAGTGCATCCAGGCCCAGAAGGCTGCACGCTGCGTGCACCTCCGGCCGGACAGGGATCGCGTTTTCTTCCAGCTCGATCCCCAGTTTTGTTCCTTCGACAAACTCATTGAGCGTGGTCGCCACACCGCCCCGCGTCGGATCCCGCAGGATACGTACGTCTGCCCCAGTCTCCCAGATGACCCTGCAGAGTCCTCCGAGTGCCGCGCAGTCGCTCCTCGGCCCGTCTCCTTCAGCAATGCCGTTCCTTGCCAGCATCACAGCGATCCCGTGATCCCCCGCCGTTCCGGAAAGGATCACAGTGTCTCCGGGGCGCATCGCATTCCGGGAAAGCCCCGGATGACGCAGAAAGCCGATCCCCGCAGTGTTGATGTAGAGCCCGTCTCCGCGGCCTCTCTCCACCACTTTGGTGTCTCCCGTCACGATCTTCACACCGGCTTTTTCCGCCGCCGCGCTCATGGACGAAAGCACCTTCTCCAGCACAGCCTGTTCCAGGCCTTCTTCTATGATCAGGGAGCAGGAAAGGAACTTTGCCTCTCCCCCGCACATGGCAATATCGTTTACTGTGCCGCATACTGCAAGCTTTCCGATATCCGCGCCGGGGAAGAAAAGCGGGTTCACCACAAAGCTGTCGGTTGAAAAAACCAGCTGCTCCGAACCCGGCAGAACGGCTCCGTCCCCCAGCTCGGAAAGGTACGGGTTATCCATCGCCGGCAGCACCATCGTCTCAATCAGCTTCGAGGTTTTTTTTCCTCCGCTGCCGTAATCCAGCGTTATTATTTCATCATTCATGTTTTATCTCTTTCACTGCGCGTACTGATACGCCGCGGCGCAGGATCCTTCCGTGCTTACCATGCATGGCCCCACGGGATCTTCCGGCGTGCATCTTTTCCCGAACAGCGGGCACTGTTCGCTGCGCAGCTTTCCGGTGATCACATCTCCGCAGCGGCATCCTGCCGTCAGCTTTGCTTCCGGCTGTTCCTTCAGTTCCGGGAATTTTATTTCGGCATCAAATGCCGCGAACTCCTCCCGCAGCTGAAATCCGCTTGCTGCTATTTTCCCGAGGCCGCGCCATTCATCCGTGCGCAGGGTAAAGCAGCGGGATATCGCTTTCTGAGCCAGAACATTCCCTTCCGCCGAAACGGCTCGCCTGTACGCATTTTCCATCTTCGGCTGCCGCTGCGCGATCTGCCTCAGCAGCAGATACAGGGCAGTCAGGATCTCTTCCGGTTCAAATCCGCCGATCACCGCCGGCATTTTGTATTCCTCCGGCAGAAAGGCAAAACCTTTTTCACCGGTGATCGTTGCCACATGGCCGGGACAAAGCAGCCCGTCCACGGCAAAATTCTCTGTCGCCATCAGGGCTCTCAGGGCAGGCTCCACACTTTTCAGCATGGACAGCACGGAAAAATTCCTTACGCCTTTCTCCTGTGCCGTCAGCACCGCTGCTGCCGTTCCCGGGGCAGTGGTCTCAAAACCGACACCCAGAAAAACGATCTCCTTCTCCGGCATGCTTTCGGCAAGCTCTACCGCGTCAACCGGTGAATACACCACCCTGACCTGAGCACCCAGTGCTCTTCTTCTCGCCAGGTTGTCTCCCGGGCAGCTCCCGGGTACGCGCACCATATCTCCGTAAGTTGCTATGATGACATTTCTTCTGTCTGCCAACTTCAGGATGCCGTCTATCGCTCCCGCCGGCGTCACGCATACAGGGCAGCCGGGCCCTGAAAGCAGGGTCACATTTTCCGGCAGCAGCTGCTTAATGCCGTTTCTCGCAATGGACATGGTATGCGTTCCGCATACCTCCATCAGGGTCACAGGCTTATCAAGCGGCAGAGCATGAATTCTCCCAAGCAGCTCATCTCTGAGCGTTTCTCTCCCGTCAGCCATCCTGCAGCACAGCCCTCAGCGCTTCCCACTCATCCAGATCTTCCAGCGCCTGCTTTTCCGGCAGGCGTTCTATGGCAAACCCGGCATGCACCATAACGTATTCGCCCACTTGCGGGCTGTCTATATAGTCAACGCGAATTTTTCTCCGCAGTCCAAGAGATTCCGCTACGGCTTCATTCCCGTTGATCTCAATCAGTTTTAACGGCACTGCCAGACACATAGTTCCTCCATCCGGCTTCCGCTATCGCCGCCTGCCCGAGCGCGAGGCCTTCATCATTGCAGGCCGTCTGCCTGTGGCGGTATACCTCAAAGCCGGCTTTTTCCAGTTTCTTCGGCAGCCTCCGCAGAATATACAGATTCTGGAAGCAGCCTCCCGAGAGCACGACCCGCTGAAGCTTCGTCTGCTCTCTCACGGCTTCGCACTGGCGCACAGCCATTTCCATCAGCGTATTCATAAACCGCGCCGCCGGAATGCCGGTATCTGTGCCGTCTTCTGCCGCTTTGAAAAGCGACCGCACTGTCTCACGCCAGTCGAACAGTAAAAGACCGTTTTCATTCTTCAGTTCAAAGGGGAGCAGCCCGGTTTCATTTTCGTCTGCCGCAGCTTCCAGCAAAACCGCGCCCTGTCCTTCATAGCCGGCAACTTTTTTGATTCCCAGTATTGCCGCAGCTCCGTCAAACAGCCTTCCCATCCCGGAAGAAAGCGGACAGGCCATTCTGCCGGCAAGCAGCTTTTCATACTGCTCAGCGTGCGATATATTCCGCGTCCCGCACCCCGCTTCCCGCAGGAGCGCAAACGCGATCCGTTCAATTTCCGTAACTGCCTGATCTCCGCCGATGAGCGGGATCGGACGTATGGAGCCCAGCCTGCGGAATCCTTCATAACCTCCGGCGAGACATTCACCGCCCCAGATCGTTCCGTCCTCCCCGAGGCCGGTTCCGTCCCAGACAAGGCCGATCACTTCTCCGCTCAGCCCGTTGTCAGCCATACAGGCAGCCATATGCGCGTGGTGATGCTGCACGCGTATCAGCGGCAGAGACTCTTCTTCACTGAACATCTCTGCTGCTTCAGTTGACAGGTAATCCGGATGCAGATCGCAGACCACCGCTTCCGGTGTGATATCAAACATGCGCTCAAAATGCCTGATCTGCTTCAGATAATGCCGATAGGTCTCCGCGTTTTTCAGATCTCCGATGTGCTGGCACAGAAAGGCGTTTTCTCCCTTTGTCAGGCAGGCGGTCGCCTTCTGTTCCGCTCCGCAGGCCAGTATGCTGTGGGACAGGCCGCTGAAGATGACCGGATAAGGCACATAGCCTCTGCTGCGCCGGCAGAAAGAAATCTCCCCTTCCACCACCGCGCAGAGCGAATCATCACATTTTGTGACGATATCCCTGTCATGCAGCAGGAAGCCGTCCGCGATCCCTTTCAGCCGTTCCAGCGCTTCTTCATTGCCGGAGATGATCGGCGTTTCGCTCAGGTTCGCGCTGGTCATCACCAGCATGTCGTCAGTATGTTCAAAAAGCAGATAATGCAGGGGTGTATAAGGAAGCATCACGCCGAGCATATTGTTTTCGCTCAGATGCCGCAGCTGCTCCGCCTTTTCTCTTTTCTTTTTTAAAAGAACAATCGGCCGCCGTGCGCTCGTGAGCACAGCTTCTTCTTCCGCCGACAGCTCACAGTACCGGCGTACGCTTTCCACGTCCCGGCACATAACGGCAAAAGGCTTTTCATCCCGCTGCTTTCTTTTTCTTAAGGAAACGGCGCATCGGGGATCATCCGCTTTGCAGGCGAGATGGATACCGCCCAGCCCTTTGATCGCCGCGATGCCTCCCGCAGCCAGCAGGTCCTGCACACGCCGGAATGCTTCATCGCCTTCCGCGCACAGTTCGCCTTCCGCGTTATAAAACAGGACGCGCGGCCCGCAGACGTGGCAGGCATTCGGCTGTGCGTGATACCTTCTGTCGAGGATATCCCGGTATTCCCTTTCACAATCCGGGCACATCGGGAACTTCACCATGGAAGTGTTTTTTCTGTCGTACGGCACATCCCGCACGATCGTGAAGCGGGGGCCGCAGTTGGTACAGTTGATAAACGGATAGTGCCAGCGTCTGTCTCCCGGGGTAAAGAGTTCCCGAAGGCAGTCATCACAGATGCATAGGTCCGGTGAGATCAGGGTGTTGCGTTCAGACTCCCGTTTGCTCTCCGTAATGGTAAAGCCGGTATAACCGGCACACGGCAGGCCGTATTCCGTCTTCAGCTCCCGGATGACGGCAATCACCGGCGCTTTTTGCGGGATTTCTTCCACCAGTTTTTCGATCTCGGCTCTCTCTCCGTCAAGTTCGATCTCAACGCCGGAGGAGCTGTTGCGGATCATCCCGTTCAGCCCGTGTTCGCTGACCAGCCTGTGAATAAACGGCCGGAAGCCGACGCCCTGGACAATTCCGTTGATTCTGATTCGTGCCCGCTCCACCGATTCCGCCTCAATCACATGATATGGTAATAAGAACGCATAATACTGACAATATATTATAGCTATTCCGTCTTCATTGCGCAAGTGTTAATTAATTATTTTCCGGCAAAAACAGGTAAAGGCAGGGAACATTCACTCTTTCCGTTCCCTGCCCGGTATACAAATAGTTTTCAGCAATTATTAAGTCTGTTTTCAGCTCAGCTCCGCAAGATATTTCGGGTAATTCGTGATCACGCCGTCAACGCCCCATTCCCTCATATTTTCATACATCTTCAGGTCGTTGACTGTCCACACGTTCACGCCGACGCCGTGCTCTCTGCAGTTTTCCGCATTCTCTTTTGTAAAGAGGCTTCCGTCCGGATGATAGTATTCAAACCCGTATTTTCTGCAGTAATAGCCGGCATTCTGCAGGTCGTCATGTTCCACCAGCGCTCCGACGGGGCATTCCGGAAGCAGCTGCTTCATCCTCACAACGGACAAATGATTGAATGAGGAGAAAATCACCCTGTCCTCAAGATGAAAAGCCTTTACCATCTCCGCGGTTTTCTCTTCAATATCTTTATAGTAGACAATACTGGTTTTCAGTTCCACATTCGTAACAAGCTGCGTGTCCTTCACCCATTCGCAGTATTCCTCAAACCCCGGAATCCGGATTTCCGCTCCCCGGCCGTATGACGCGTCCAGCAGCTTCAGTTCTGCCAGCGTATGATCCTTTACATATCCTTTGCCTGTTGTCGTGCGGTCCAGCGTTTCATCATGGATTATCACAATCTGCCCGTCTTTGGAAAGCTGAACATCCAGTTCGATGCCGTCTGCCCCGGCTTCATATGCTCCCCGGAAAGCCTCCATGGTATTCTCCGGATACCTTCCGCTGTAACCTCTGTGTGCAAATACTCTCATCTTTCGCTCCGTTTTTTTATTATGCCTTCCACTAATAATTATAATCCTATGATTTGCTTCCTTCTGATGGAAGCATATACGCTTTCGCCTTCTTCAAAGCTAAGGTGATTCCCGTAGACAACATCCGAATTCAGCTGCAGCTCACCAAAGTCAACCGTATAGCGGATCAGGCTCCCATGCGAAATATAGCTGACTATCTTCCCTTCTGCAGCAAGCGTATCCTCCGCTTTCAACGGAGCCTCCCGGGTGAGCATGATCACTTCGGGCCGTATGGCAAGGTCACTGTTTGTGTATGTGCAGCCGAATGCCTGATTGAATTTGGAGACCTCCGGCAGATTATAATTTCCGATAAACGTTGCTGCGAACTTTGTCGCAGGATGGACATAGATCTGTTCCGGTGTGCCGGACTGTTCGATTCTTCCGTCATGGAAGAGATGAATCATATCCGACATTACCATAGCCTCATCCTGATCATGTGTGACAAAAATAGTTGTGATCCCCAGTTTTTTCTGGATGCGCCTGATTTCGATCTGCAGATTCTTTCTCAGCAGAGCGTCAATTGCGCTCAGCGGCTCGTCCAGCAGCAGCACTTTCGGAGCGGTCACCATCGCGCGGGCGAGAGCCACACGCTGCTGCTGCCCGCCGGAAAGCTGGGAAGGATACTGGCTGATCTTCTCGCTGAGGCCGACGATCTCCAGCATCTGCTCCACCTTGTCCTGAATCTCTTTCTTCGGCAGTTTTTTCAGTTTCAGCCCGTAAGCCACATTTTCCTGCACATTCAGATTCGGGAACAGTGAATACGCCTGAAACACCATCCCGATGCCGCGGTGCCGCGGCGTAATATCCGTAATGTCCTGCCCGTCGAGATAGATCCGCCCGTCCGTCACCTGTTCCAGCCCGGCCAGGCATCGAAGCAAAGTCGATTTCCCACAGCCCGATGGCCCCAAAAGTGTAACCAGCTGGCCTTTTTCGACTTCAAGCGTAATATCCTTCAGCACATGGTTGCTGCCGAATTTCTTGTTGATATGTTCAAAATAGATGTATGCCATATTACTCACCCGTATTCTTCATTTTCTCGCTGGAGCTTCTGCTCTGTATCGTCAGGACAACCGCTGTCACCGCAAATGTAACAAGCATAATCACTACAAACACAGCAGAAGCTTCCGTGCTGGAGCGCTTCATCGCCTGATAAAGGAACTTCTGCATGTTGTTCACGCTGGTGCTGGAGAGATTGCGGATAATGATGTAATCCCCGAACAGCAGGCTCACGGCAAGCAGGCTGGACACCGTAATACCGGTAATAATATTCGGCACTATGATCTTGAAAAACGCCCTGAACTTGCTCTCTCCCAGCATCTCAGCGGCTTCCAGCAGCATGTTCATGTTGATCGCCCGCATCCCGTTCCGGATGCCGTTGTAAATATGCGGAAGAATAATAATGCAGTACGCGCCGATCAGCATCACCATGCGGCTTCCGAGAACGGTACTGTTTTTCGCATACAGCACAAGGATGGATACCGACAGAATCACACCCTGGATCGTGTACGGGATCATGCTCAGGATCTGCACATATTTCTCCAGACGGGGAAAATACACCGTTATCACAAACAGTGCCAGCAGAACGACCACCACCGTGATCACGATCGGGATAATGCAGATCAGCACCGTCTGATACATTGCTGTCAGGAAAGCCGGGTCCGAAAAGATCTTCTGATAATTTGCCAGGGTAAATCCGTGCGGGATGATCCCCGTCCAGTCTTCAAAGAGAGAATATATGATCGTCGCCAGAAGCGGTATCAGCAGCCAGATGATAACGATCGTCATCACGACGCTGGCAGATACTTTCAGCTGTTTTTTCATTTCTGTCCGCCCTCCCATCTGGTCGTTTTTTTCGTAATGAAATTGTTGATCAGGATGACAATGCAGAGAATCAGCATCATGACCACGGAGAGCGCTGCGCCGAGTTTCGGTTTTGTCTTAATATCGCCGACAAAGGAAGCCGAGATATTGATCGGCAGCAGAGAAAAGTTGTTCATCAGCAGTGCATAGGCCGTCGCATAGGCACAAAGCGCATTGGCAAACAGCACACTGATGGTGGAAAACAGGCTCGGGATCAGAACCGGGATGCCGACCCGCGCCCAGAAATAGGCACTGCTTCCTCCCAGAAGCATATTCGCCTCCCCCCATTCACGGCGTATCCCGTTGAACGCGGGAATCAGCAGCAGCGTTGACAGTGGGATCTGGAAGTAAATATACATCAGTGTCAGACCTTTGCTTGTATAAAGGTCAAAGTTCTGAATAAAGCCGATGCCGTACTGATTGGCAAGCTGTTTCAGCACGCCTGCATTTCCGAGTATGATCATATAGGCAAACGCAAGCGGGACCCCTGCGAAGTTTGAGGTCATATTCAGGATCGTCATAAACACATTCCGCAGCTTCCCGCGGGAATCGTATGCCGCCCTTGCGCCGAGAAAAGCGATCACGATCCCGAAAGCCGAGGAGATCAGCGTTATTTTCAGGCTGTTCTGTATTGCCTTCTGATAGCTCAGCGTGGAAAAGATCTTCTTATAGTTGTCCAGAGATAACGATACGGAAGGATCCTTGTCCAGATGGAAGCTGTCTATGATCAGCATGATCAGCGGCATCAGCTCATACATGACGACAACAAAGAGAAAAGGCAGCAATGCCAGGAGATAATAATACCGGGAATTCCTGTGCATCAGTCTTTTCGGTTTTGTTTCACCGCCCATACTTACTCACTCCTGTTCACAGTGATAAGGGGGCGCATCATTACAGAATACGCCCCCCGGATGTTACTATTGAATCAGTTCAGCAGCGGGATAATATTCTCTGCCCACCAGTCAGAGATCTCCTCACACACTTCTGCATAATGCGCCGCATCGGAGATGCCGACTGCATTTGCATAGGTGCCCGGGTCAAACGTTGTGTCGATGATCTCCTGCGGGATCTCCACGTTGGTGCGGGTCGGCACGGCGCCGGCCTTTGCCAGGTTGATCTGTCCTGCATCGGAGAAGATGTATTCACGGGCAAGTGCTGCGGCAAACGGGTTGTCGGAGTTCTTGCTGATCACGCTGGCATATCCTACCAGGATGGAACCGTCCGTCGGGATACCGACAGTCAGGTTGTAGTTCGGAGTGCTGTCGCGGTAAGTGAGCACGTTGTAGCTCCAGGAAACACCGCACTCCACTTCACCGGCCTGAATACGGGCAAGAAGAATGTCACCGCTGTCGATACGGCCGGCTTTTGCCATCTCCGTCCAGAACTCAAAGGCAGGCTCGAGATTGTCAAGGTCTCCGCCGAAGGCAAAAGCAGTGGCTGCCACAACGCCCTGGCCTGTTGCACCGCCGACGACGTCTCCTATCGTCAGTTTATAGCTGCCGTTGCGCACATCCGCCCAGCTTGTCGGCATCGGATCGCTGCAGAGGTCGTTGTTGTAGATGAAGCTTGTGCATCCCGTGTAGGCGATCATCCACAAGCCGTCTTCTGCCTTTGCCCAGTCAGGCACGCTGTCCCAGTTGGTGGTCTTGTAGCCCTGTACCAGGTCATTGTCAATTGCCTGCTGTGTGAATGCCAGGCCGACGTCACCGATATCACGGGTGCTGTCGTTCATGAACATGCTCAGCTCTTCAGCGCTGCTCATGTCTTCATCGGAATGCTTGATGCCGTATTCCTCTGTCAGGCCGTTCCAGCTGTCTCCCCAGTTTGCCCAGGAGTCCGGCATGCCGACCGACTCCACATGTCCTTCTTCCTGTGCCTTGGCAATGATTTCATCAAGCGTGAAGCTGTTGAGATCCTCAGCAAAAGCCACGCTCATTGGCAGAAGCAGAATTGCCACAGCCAGGAATGCGATTGCGAATTTCTTCATGTTTTTGCTCCTTCCGAAAGTTAATAATTGTTTTTACACAACTGCTGCTGCGGAGTCTCGCTTTCCCCGCACGCATTGTGCCTGTAAAACAACTGTACTGAAAATCCCGCCGAAAGTCAAGCAGAATTTTCTTCTCCCCCCACTCTATCAAAAAACCTGCCTGCATTCCTGCAGACAGGCTTGATTATTACTGCTGATATGATCCGAAAAATGAACTGAGTTTTTTCGCCGCTTCCTGCAGCTGCTGCACGCGCGGCAGGTACACGATCCTGAAGTGGTCCGGCTCCGGCCAGTTGAATCCACTGCCCGGGACAACCAGGATCCTCTTCTGCTTCAGAAGATCCAGAGCAAATTTGTTGTCGTCCGTAATGTTGAACTTTTTGATGTCGATCTTCGGGAAGATGTAAAAGGCTGCTTTCGGTTTCTTTGCCGAGACACCCGGTATGCTGTTCAGCGCATCGTAGATCACCTCGCGCTGCTCATAGATCCGTCCGCCCGGTACAATATATTCGTTCACGCTCTGATATCCCCAGAGTGCCGTCTGTATGATCGACTGCCCCGGCACATTGGAGCAAAGCCGCATATTGGACAGCATGTTGACCCCGTTGATATAGTCCCGGCCAATCTCCTTGTTGCCGCTGAACAGCATCCAGCCGACGCGAAACCCGCACACCATGTGGGATTTGGACAGCCCGTTGAACGTCACGCAGAAGAGATCAGGCGCAAGAGACGCAATCGAGATATGCTGCGCTCCGTCCATCACGAGGCGGTCGTAAATCTCGTCCGCCATGATCATGAGCCTGTGCCGCCGGGCGATCTCCACGATCTGTTCCAGAACATCTTTCGGATAAAGGGCACCCGTCGGGTTGTTCGGGTTAATGACGACAATGGCTTTCGTCCTGTCTGTGATCTTAGCCTCCATGTCGGCAAGATCCGGCATCCAGTCGGATTCCTCATCGCAGAGATAATGCACAGCTTTGCCGCCCGCCAGGTTGACGCAGGCCGTCCAGAGCGGATAGTCGGGCGCAGGGACCAGAACTTCGTCCCCGTCGTTGATCAGAGCGTGAAGCGCAAGCTGGATCAGCTCGCTGGCTCCGTTGCCTGTATAGATATCCCGCATATTCACATTCGGAATATGCTTGATCTGGGCATACTGCATGATGGCCTTTCTGGCCGATACGATCCCGCGGGAATCAGAATAGCCTTCGCAGTCTACGATCGCCGAGCGGATATCTGTCACAACCTCATCCGGTGCGCGGAAGCCAAATGTCGCGGGGTTGCCGATGTTCAGTTTGAGAACATTCAGCCCCTGTTCCTCCATTCTCGCCGCCTCGTCGACGACGGGACCTCTTATATCATAAAGGACATTGTCCAGTTTATTTGACTTTGTAAATTGCATACCGGAATCTCCTTCCACAGTTGCAAACTGGATTTCTATAAATTATAGTACCTGAGAAATACAAAGTCAAATAAAACCTGCCGCGCAGGAGAAAACCGGAGTTTTCGGAAAAGGAAAAACATATTGCATATCCGTGCTTTTTTTGATAATCTTTATCTGATCTTTATGCTGAGAAACAAGCTGAAAGGAGAAAAGATATGGAAAAAAAGTATATCAACAAAGGCGCTTTTATGACCGGGCTGAACCGGATGATCGTAGCGGACGAGGCTCATCCCGGGGCAATTGCAGATCCGGAACTACGCAAAGCCGTCATGGACAAACTGGCCGTGCATCTGCCTGTCGCGCCGGACAAGGTGCTGCTCCGCGTCGAGTACGTCGGCGTATGCGGGTCCGACGTCCACTATTTTCATGAAGGACAGTGCGGTGTCTTTTATCTCGACGAGAAGCGGGATATCCCCTATATGCTGGGCCATGAGGCGGCAGGAACGGTCGTCGAAGTCGGGTCCGAGGTGAAAAATCTGAAAGTCGGGGACAGAGTCTGCTGCGAACCCGGCAAGCCGTGCGGAAAATGCGAGTTCTGCCTCTCCGGCAAATACAACCTCTGCCGGGATATCGTTTTCTGGGCGACGCCTCCCGTGCAGGGCTGCTACATGCGCTATGTGGAATTCTACGCAGATCTCTGCTTTAAGCTTCCGGATGCCATGAGCACCAGGGCAGGCGCCATGATCGAGCCCTTTGCCAACGCCATGAATGCCACGGATACCGCTGAGGTGACCCCGGATGACAGCGTCTTTATCATGGGCAGCGGCTGCATGGGCCTGATGACGCTTCTCGCCTGCAGGGCAAGAGGCGCAAGAAAGATCTTCCTCTGCGATCTGCAGGACAACCGGCTCGCGCGGGCCATGGAGCTGGGAGCGGCCGGGGTGATCAACAACGGAAAGCTTTCGGAGGAAGAGTTTTACCGCAAAGTCCGTGACCTGACGGACGGCGGGCCGCATAAAGTGATAGAAGCCATCGGGAACGCCGTTACGATCCGCCAGGCGGCGGAACTGGCCAGAAGAGGCGGGGTCGTCGTGCTTCTGGGAACGCCTCCCGAGGAGATCATTCCCTTCAACATCCACGCGATCATGGACAATGAGATCCAAATCCGGCCGATCTTCCGCTACAGGCACATCTTCCCGCGCTGTGTGGAAACCGCTTCTGACGGCGCCCCGATCGAAAGCGTGATCTCGGACGATTATACGCTGGATGAGATACAGAAAGCTTTTGACGACGCTGTTACACGGAAAAATGACGTCATCAAAGCAGTCATCAGAGTGGATTAAAAAAGAAGGAGCTCCGGCTCCTTCTTTTTTTCTGTTTCAAAGTTTCAGTTGAGTGCGTAAACTCTGCCGGTAGCTGTCATGGTCTCCGGGCAGTCCGCGCTGCCGGTCTGATCATACTCTTCCAGCGTATCTTCCGCCCCGTACCGGCAGTAGAGATATCGCCTGTCCCGTTCGCTGCCTTCTTTCCACGGGAACAGTTCGCTGCTCTCCGCTCCGTCGATCAGCTTCAGGAAAGCATCCTGCAGATCCTCGTGCGAAAGAGGCGCGCTGCTGACGGCAAACGGATGTTTCTCATGCCTGCCCTTGATCAGCAGGAAGGGATGCTGTCTGCCCCACGAGGCGTCGTTTTCCGCATACCCGTGATCGGAAAGGATCACAATGGCTGTGTCGTCATAGACGCCGCTGTCTTTCAGCGCCTGCAGATACTTTTCCGTAAGCGTCATGCACATTTCCATACTGCTTTCAAAGGAACAGTCTTCAAAGTCCGGGTTCTGCGCGGGATAGATGAACGGCACATGAGCCCCGTAAAGATAGATATAGCGGAAGCACTTTTCACCGGAAAGGGTTATTCCCTTTGTCTCCAGCCTGTCAAGGAAGAATTCGTTTTCCCAGGAGTAGTATCCTTCGATCCCGTTTGACCGCAGAGTTGCTTTTGAGATCTCCCCGGGCGTCACGGCACAGTATTTCTTAAGGGCAAAGGGAAGATACCGGTATCCCGTCATCTTCAGCTGCAGAGCAGCAAACCTGAACGGGGAGGCAAAGAACGGCGCTTTGGAGATGTTTTCAAACATATCCTCCAGCTCAAGGACAAACGAAAACCCCGGATCATAAAATCCCGCCCTGTAGCCTTCGGTCTTCAGCTTTGCAAACAGCGGAGAGTGCGTAAAGGCTTCCGTACAGTAGTCCCGGTACGGCTGCTCGTTTTCATACCACTGCCCCGAGAGGATAAACGGTATCGATCTGGACGTATAGGGATACCCCGACATCACATTGTCAAACGAAGTGAAATCCTCCAGGATCTCCGCGTATTCCGGGTGCTTTTCCGTCACCTCCCGGAATCCCGCTCCGTCGACCGAATCCAGAAGGAGAATGACCAGGTTTTCCTTTTCCGACATATCGAACAGATAAGTGTCGCTCTGAAGAATGCCGTTGTTCCGGTGATACCCCTCCGTTGATATGCAGGTGATCAGAATGACGACGGCAAGCAGCAGAAGCATCACTGCGGAAAAGCCCGTTATGATCTTCTTCCATTTGCCGGCCGGGATCACGCGTGAAAGCACAACAGCCGCAGCGATCACGACAGCCCAGACGGCGGCGCTGATCAGCGCCTCCTTTGTGTACGAAGACCAGCTGATCTCTCTCCCGTCCAGCGGCGGGAGATTCCCGGCAAGGTACGTCCCCTCTATATAGGAGGCTGTCAGAAGGCCCGCCGCGACAGCCGTGCAGATCCGGTATGCTCCGCTGCTTCTCTTTTCGGCAAGCCGGAGGCCGCCGGAAAGGCACAGCGTCAGAACGATGAAAGCCGGAAGCATGTATCCGAGCAGCGTATACATGTTGTAGGGAAGATCCGTCCCGTTTCCGTAAAGAAGTTCCAGGGGGCTGTATATCGTCCAGAGAAAGCAGAGCGCAGCGGGAGGAAGAAGCGCCGGCAGCAGATTTTTCAGTTTTTTGCTTTTGTTTAAGTCAGATTGCCTCACTGTATTCCACACTTAATTGTATAAAAAATGATAAGAAACTCCGCCGGTGCTTGGCCGGCGGATTTGATTTTTGTTTTACAGGTCTCCGTACAGGTCTTCCCTGTATGTGCCGTCTTCCAGCAGCTTCCGGAAGCTCTCCACGACCAGCGGCTTGTCTTCTTTGTACGTGACGCCGAACCAGCGGTCATCCGTCGGGAGCACTGCGTATTCCGTGCCGGCCTTCAGCATATGGTCGGCGATCGTCGGCAGAAGGAATTCGTCCTTCAGCGGATCCGTCATGTTTTCAAGGAACACCGGGAACTTTTCCTTCAGCACGCCGACAAATTCAGCCGGGTAGCACCAGAAGTTCATGGATACCAGGCTGTCCGTATCCAGAGCATGCCCGTCCGCTTCCGCGCCGTCAGCCGTCTTTACGATATTCTTCGTCTCGGTGATCCCGGTCAGCTTCCCGTCTTCCGCCGAGCAGATCCCGCGCGTTACGCCGCCGTGATCGGACAGCGTGTTCTTCAGCTGATAGCCCACCAGCGCATAACCGTTTCCGAGATAGTCCGCTGCTGCCTGAAAGCCGTGCTTTCCGTAATAGTCGTCCGCGTTGATCACGGCAAAGGGAGAATCGATCAGCCCTTCGCAGCATAAAACCGCATGCCCGGTGCCCCATGGTTTTTTCCGCCCTTCCGGCACTTCACCGGCATATTTATATGCTTCCTGAAAAGCATAGGCAACTTCCACGCCCAGCGGACTGCAGAACTCTTCGATCCTGTCCCCGATGGCAGAATGGAAGTCCTCCTCGATATCACGCCGGATGATGAAAATGATCTTCCGGAAACCGGCGGCGATCGCATCATGAATGCTGTAGTCAATGATCAGATGCCCGTTTGCGTCCACAGGTTCGAGCTGTTTGATGCCTCCCCCGAAACGGGATCCGATTCCGGCTGCGAGAATTACAAGTGTTTTCGTCATGTCTGCTTTTTTCCTTCTTTTTTGTTGCTGCCGCTTTTCGGCTTTGAATGATTTGATTATATATTATCACACTGCCGCGCACATGTCAATTTTACCCCGGGCAGCGATTTTTGAAACTCAGAAGCCCAGCCTTGTCCCCTTGCGGACGTAACAGGGCGACTGCAGTTCCAGCTTCTGCCCGTCCTTCAGCGTAAAGTGCGACCAGGCGCCGTAAGCCATGCTTCCCTCTTCAAACACATTGCCTTCCACATCACGGATCAGATATGTAGCCGTCATCAGGGACTCATCCGCAAATTTCATGTCATAGGATCCCGGCGCAATATCCATCCCCACGGCATATCTTCCTCCGGGAATAAGGACATCTCCGCCCCTGTCCAGGATCTCTTTCTGGGCGGCTGCGATAAGTTCGTTGAGTTCGTTGACGCTCAGCCCGCTCAGGTCAAACTCCGCCAGGGCGCCTGCCGCCATGCAGATGCACAGAACCGCGGCGATCACGATTACGGTTATTTTTTTCATACATTTGCGCTCCTATCGTGTTAATTTGTTATAATTATATCACAGCCGGCCGGCAAATTCAAACGGCAAAATAATCTTTTGCCGTTCTGCAACCATTCTGAAACAGATTTTTCCAAAGCAGATTTCACGCGGAATGTCAATAAAAAAATTATGGAAAAACTTACCAAAAAAGTAGACATAATTTTGTATACTTTTACGGTATTCCATCCTTCCGCAAAATCTGCTATCATATCTGCCAGTGAAGCACAACATACAGAGGGGTGTTTACAGGATGGGTATCATACAGCAGGCGGTTCTTTCAGACAGGAGGGTTCGCAGCACACGCGAGCTCATAGAGCGGGAGATCGACACGCTCCGCATCGTCTATGAACACAACGCGATCTCGGAAGCTGAATACAACCGTTCCCTGGCGGTACTGAAGCGGCAGCTGTCCCTTCAGGATGTGCATGAGCACAGGGAAAAGCTTTCCGATATCATCGGCAGTTACCGCAATTCGTATCCGGTCGCTTCCGCATAATTCATTTTCGTATTTTCGCTGACCCGCAGATTTTCAGTCTGCGGGTTTTTCTTTTCGGCTGCTGCCGTTGCATTTTGCTCTCTGCTGTGCTAAACTAAGGCATCTTTCTGATAGCGAGGCTCTATATGATCGAGGTTTGGGATGTCACTTTACCGAAACTGACCGGAAAGGAAAAGCGCCGTGCCTATGTTTATCTGCCCGAGGCAGCATTGCATGACAAGCGTCTGCGCTTCCCGGTGCTGTATATGTTTGACGGGCACAATGTTTTTTTCGATGAACACGCAACCTACGGGAAAAGCTGGGGCATGGGCGAATATCTGGATGCGCATCAGGTGCCCCTGATCGTGGCCGCGGTGGAGTGCAGCCACCATCCGGACAACGGCCGCCTCAAAGAATACGCTCCGTTCCCTTTTACCACGAAGGAGTTCGGAGAAATTGAAGGTCTCGGCCCTCTGACGATGGACTGGTTTGTCAAGCGCTTCAAGCCCATGATCGACCGCCGCTATCCTACGAAGCCGGACCGCCGCCATACCTTCATTGCCGGCAGTTCCATGGGCGGACTGATGTCCCTGTACGCGGTGAGTTCCTTCAACAGCGTCTTTTCACGCGCGGCAGCCCTCTCCCCCTCGCTGACCTTTGACTCCGGCAGTCTGGATGCTCTGATCCGCAAAGCGGAATTCGGGAAGGGTACCGTGCTCTATATGGACATGGGTGAGAAGGAGCTCGGCTGGCAGAACACAGCCCGCAGCTTCCGGCATTTTACGGAGCTGCTTCTTAAAAAAGGCGTGCGCCTGACGGCCCGCATCGTCCCCGGCGGGCAGCACTGCGAAGCGAGCTGGGAAAAGCAGATCCCCTTCTTTCTGCCTGTCCTGCTCTATGAGGTGGAGTAACAGAAAATGGAAATGTTTTATGACAAATGGTACAGCCCCGCGCTGAACCTGGAAATGGAGATCAAGGTCTACGGCCGGGGCGGAAAGCCGGTATTGTATATTCCCTGTCAGAACGGCCGCTTCTATGATTTTGAAAACTTCGGCATGCTGGACGCCTGGGCGCCTTTTCTCGAGTCCGGTCAGGCAACGGTGTTTTCCGTAGATACGATGGATGCCGACACCTGGTCGGACACGGACGGCGACCCTTACTGGCGTATCCGCCGCCATGAGGAATGGATGCGCTATCTGTCGGAAGAAGTCGTCCCCTATATCCGCAGTTTCTGCCGCGGCTACGGCTGGGAATGCGACCCGGGCGTGATCGCCTTCGGCTGCTCGCTCGGAGCCCTGCACGCGGCCAACCTCTACTTCCGCTATCCGCAGCTCTTTGACGGGCTGCTGGCACTCAGCGGCGTTTACCAGGCAGACTACGGCTTTGACGGTTATATGGACGAGGCCGTTTATCTGAATTCCCCCGTGCACTATATCCCCCACATGCCTTACGACCACCCCTATCTCCCGCTTCTCCGCGAGCACCGCGCCGTGATCTGCGTGGGGCAGGGCCCCTGGGAACAGCCGGACTATACCCGCGCGCTGCATCACGCTCTTGTGGAAAAGGGCATCCCGGCCCTGGTGGACTACTGGGGTTACGACGTCTCACATGACTGGCCG
>JAEEGL012620707.1_pt1 | contig 28712 bp, 25 predicted proteins | sample 9134231 | NCBI WGS metagenome assembly JAEEGL01 (sample SAMN16246548, study PRJNA631951) | gut metagenome | biome: gut microbiome; feature: rumen; material: fiber-attached | host: Bos | place: Iran: Karaj | collected 2018-10 | reverse complement strand
GAGATATATGTCTTTTTACCAGAAACGGCTGACAAAACCGCTCCGCCAGGCGATATCTCAATTGAAAGCGCGCCGCTTTTCAGATTATAGTTCTCGCGGCTTTCGGGGAGTCCGCCAATAATTATCTCATCAAGTCGCATAGATGTTTCTCCGCCCGTCGTTTCGATATGTTCTTTCGTTTCCGATTCCGTGTCGACACCGGGCGGCCCGGTTATCGAGCAGGAAACTGTCAGAAGCATTACAATAAGCAGTGCCGCTGATCTAAAAAATCTATTTTTCAACATACTTGCTTACCGCATCGACCATTTTGCCGAGCCGCTTTGTGGCAGAAGGAAGCTTTTTAGCAAGGAAACTCGAAATATTGCTGTCGTAAGTGTGCGTCATCCAGAGAAGATCCTCGCCGATCTGCGAGAAATTGCCTATGTTTCCGGGATCATAAACGATATTGCCGAAAATGACGGACAGCATTCCGCGTGACTCTTCATCATATGCAATTTTTCTTTCAAGCAGGGAATCGTAGAATACCGGGCGGATCTTGTTGTATCCGTAGAGATTGAATTCCTCAAGGAACGCGCCGACGGCCTTTTTGTCCGGCTGAACGAAAGGTACGGTGACAAGCGTCAGGAACAGACCTGAAACGCCCGAGAGATAATCCTTCTGTTCCTCGTTGTATTTCGGGAACGGCACAATTCCGTATTCATAATCCATAGATCTGAGAGTGTTTCCGCAATATACTCCCGCGAGGTAGAACAGAGCGCGGTTATCCATGAACAGTTCTGTCTCATCATGCCCGGCACCCATCACATGAATATTTATGCACACGTCGGTATCATACAGGAAATCGAATATATGAAGTATCTTTTCAACGTTAAGCTGACTGCTTATCGAAAACTCGGGAACGCCATCGTCGCCGTTTTTTGCAATTTCAATGCCGGTGCTGTTCAGAAGGCCAATGAAGTTGTCGCGGATATGGCTCACGCCCCAGATATCCTGATCGAATTTCATTCCGTCTCCGTTTATATCCTTTGAAACTGTTTTTGCCATGGAATAGACCTTGTCTATCGTCCACCCTCCGCTTTCAACAAGGCTGTACGGACTCTCAAGCTGATTGTCGGTTATCATACCTTTGCTGAAAAACATAATCCACGTAGCGAGTTCATCGTTTATTGTGAAATCTGAAGTTGCGGCAAAATGCCTGCCGAGGATCGACAGGGAATCATACGACTGCGAGTTCCACCACGGTTTTGTGAAATCGGTGTAAGGGATGCCGTCAAGGTTGAGAAGCTGGCCGGTAGTGACAAGCGTGAAGAAATTCTGAGAACGTATTAAAGCGACGGCGTATGGCGCATCCCCCGATTTGTTGGCTGCGGCGATGTGATCGTGTTCTGCACCGGATACGATCTGCTTTTCCTGAACATCGCATTCGAGACGGTTTTCCACGTACATTATGCGGTAAAAGGCTGCCGATTCAATCGGATCGGCGGAATCTTCTTCGGCAAAAACGTCTGTTATGTCAAGCGGAGTGTAGTTTGCCCATCCGGTGCTGAGAACAGTCATGGTTCTCCCGTCGAGCCTGTAGTCTTTCGGTACTGATGTTTTAAGCTTATCGTCGCCGGTTTCGATTTCATCCGTCGCCGCGCCGGTTGTTTCGCCGGGCGTTTTCCCGGGACCGCAGGCGACTGCCGAGATAATTATCAGCAGAGAGGCAAATATACAGATAGCTTTTCTAATTGACATCATTAACACACCGCCTTTCTTTTTATCTATATTCTATATTCTATCCGTGTCCTGCGGACGAGCAATTCTGCCCGTCCGTCGGGGACGATCTTTACTGTTTTGTCGCCGGCAGCTCTGAATGAGAGATATATTAGCCCGCCGTCGGCAAAAACCTCGAACCCGAGCGTGTCGGAGAGGATCCTGAGTTCTCCGGATGATTTAACAAGCGAATAAACGTCATCTCCGACGGAGATCGTGGCGCTTTCGGGGTCCGAAACAACGGCGGTTTCTCCGACGTGCACGGTGACCCTGTTCCCCGATTCTACTGAAATATCCAGCCCGGGGCCGTCAAAAACAGCCTCTGGGACGGCTTCGCCTTCAAAAAGCGTTTCCCCTGCTTCTGAGTATTCTTTGACCGGATATTCGCAGAGATAATACTCGGCGCTGCATTTGCGGAGAGTCACTTCGGTAAAACATGAAATCTGATTGTTGAATAACTGCCCCGGAGCGGGGGTGGTCCCCCAGCCGGTCTTTATTCTCCTGCATGTGCCGGAATACGTCTGAGATGCGTATCTGCCGTCACCTCGGCATAGCCGTTTTTCGCTCTGGATCGGGATAAAACCGTCCTCTGTAAGATTCCCGACGAGATAGAAGTCGCTCGCGGCGGAAAAGATCCATTTCCGCGCCCCATCGTCGGCGGTCAGCGGATATAAATCAGGGCATTCGCTGTCTCCCTGCAGGGTGATCTTCTGAAACTCCTTCCAGTTGAGAAGATCATCGCTTACAAAAAGCATGAAGTCATTGCATTCAATATATAGCGCAAGCAGATAACGTCCAAGCTCCGGCGCGAAAACGACTTTGGGGTCGCGCGCCTCGCACGAATAACCGGTTATAACGGGATTCCCGGCGTATTTTTTGAATGATTTACCGCCGTCATTTGAGTAAGCGACACACTGACAGCTGTCCCTGTCTTTTGACAACTCGGCATTGCCTCCGTATGCGGCGTTTCCGTACGCCGTGTAGAAAAGCAGTATCGGTTTTTCACATCCTTCGGCAAGACCGGAAAGATTGTTTTCATCAACGATGCCGCTGCCCGAATACATCGTGCCGAGCTCGTCCGGGAACAGCGCGTCGCCTAGCCTTTCCCATGTTATGAGATCATTCGATACAGCGTGCCCCCAGTGCATGTTGTCCCACAGCGGACCGACGGGGTTGTGCTGAAAAAACAGGTGGTAATTCCCGCCCGCGTAAACGAGACCGTTCGGATCGTTAATCCAGCCGGAGCCCGCGGTGAAATGCATAACCGGGCGAAGCGATTCGGTTTCATTTGTCGCCGGAGAATCCGCAAACTCCGGGGGGAACGGAGTGCCGTCAACTTTAAAATCTATATCCCGCCCGCAGAAGCGGCTTATGTCGTAATGATAATAACCGTCTGGCGATCCCGACAAGTCTAGCATGACTCTTAGATCGAAAACCAGTTTACCGTGCTCGAAAAAGCAGAGAGAGCGCTTCTGCGCATCGAACGAAAACGGCAGCCGCAGATAGTTTCTGTTAATGACCATATCAGTTTAGAGCGAGTTCATCGGGCGTCCCGAGCTCAGGGAAGACACCGGTCGGAAGTGTCTGATACCAGTACGCAACCGAGCTGACGTCGTCGCGCAGACATCTGTACTTTGTATCCTGTGACCACCCGAGCGCCTGAACGTCAACGCGGATATTACTTCTAAATGAGATTGCATCCTTTATATGCCATCTGTAAAGCCCGAAACGGGTCTGTGAACGGTAAACCCCGTCAGGGCGAATGACCTGAGGCATCCCGGAATAAAGCGTCGAGAACTCCTGATACTGTCCCGTTGCGGTGTTTTCAAAATTGTTTGAGCCGAGGAAATAGTCCTCCGTGCCCGTTCCGCATATTGTCGGGTATTCTCCGTCGCCGTCAAGATAAAACTTGACTTCACCCTCTCCCCACCAGCCGGTTGAGTTTGAGGTCCACGTCATATATGTCCCTACGTATTTTCCTTCACCGTTTATTCCGTCGAGGATCACATGTGGTTTTTTGTATTCCGTCGGGTTTGAACGTCTGAACTGAGAATGGAAGTAGAGGATATTTTCGGGGAGATCGCGCAGTTGATAGTCTATCTGGTAGAAAAGCCCGGCTCCAAAGTGACTTCGGTTTTCAAGTGTTATATGACAGTGTTTCCGGAACGGCATGTCCCAGAAAGAGTTAAATGCCTGGCCGGGATTGACTGTCACAACGGCCGAACTGACCTGACCGAATTCCTCAAGCCCGCAGGCAAAGAAATCACCAACAGGACACTCGACGGAGGGAGAAACCTGTCCGTCCCAGTAGATGCGGATAATGAGGTCCCTCCATCTGTGATGGTTCCGGTTCCACGGCAGGCAGTCAGGCGCCGGAGCGACGTCGCAGGTCATCCATATGTGCCGCACAATACCAGGACCGTTAAGATCGGCGAGGACTGCCGTTTCGCCTGCACCGACGCAGATGCTGGGACGGCATTTCCATCCTTTTCCGAGTCGCTCGCTCGGGTGACCCGGGACCGGTTCACTCATCGCGCCCGCGCCGCGCTCTCCCGTGGGATTTTCGGGCGTCGCCGCACGGCTTTCATAATTGTCTTTTTTCCATAAAATGTCGCTAAAAAACATGTCAGACCTTCTGTACTTTTTGTCATGTCCATTTTATCACAGTAAATGTCAATAATCAATGGCGGAAATTGACAATCGTTTAACATTTATTGACTCGTTTTTGCGCAAATGTTGAGCACGGGATTCTGCGGAACATCTTGATTTTTACTGCAGTTTTATGATATACTATGTGTGCAAGATCACCGGAAAGGATAATTGCCGTGGATATTAACAATCTGTCCCCTTACATACGTGTCGCGACAGAGTCCCGCGAGCCGGATCTCAACATCAGCACGAGATGCATCCTTGATTATGAACTGATGTCGCTCGAGGACGGCATCCTCGACATAGTATACGACGGAAAAAAATACCGGGCCGTGCCCGGAGATATTCTGCTGTTCCACCCCGGAGTTCCTCATTCTATAAAACTGGTCGGCAACTGCCGTTCCGTGACTCAGCCGCATATTCATTTCGATATGCTTTACGAATCCAACTCGAAGGACGTGTACGTGTGTTTCAAGGCTCCCGGCGAACTGTCCCGTGAGGACCGCGAGCTCCTTCGCAAGGATATTCTCGGCCCGGGGAAGGAAGGCGGACCGTTTGTCTCGGTTCCCGACAAAGGCCGGTTCGACAGATATTTTCACGATACGATTCTCGCATTCACTTACAAGCCTCCCATGCATGAGATGGTCCTGAAATCAAAAATGCTCATGCTGCTGACAATGATAATCCCGCAGAATTTCCCGGATTTTCTGTCTTCGAACAACGAACGGTCACAGCTCGACGTCCGGCTGGTCAAAAATCACATTGACGAGCATTTCAGGGACAATCCGTCGCTCGACGAGCTTAGCGAGATCTTCAGATTTAACAAATCGTATATGATAAGAAAATTTGAGGAGACGTACGGGATAAGCCCGATGAAATATCTCCGCGGGCTTACAATGAAAGAGGCTCGGAACCTGCTTAAAACCACGTCGGTCAAAAAGACCGCCGGTGAACTCGGATTTTCATCTATCTATTCGTTCTCCCGGGCGTTTCGCGCATATTACGGAATCTGCCCGACAGAATATGTTAAAACACAGAAATGAAATCCGTTCCGGAGACAGAAAAATAATGGAAAACGAAGTTCACAGAAAAAACGTGGCGGAAGAGTTCTGGAAAGGTCTGCTGATATACGGTATAGTTTTTACGACGGTATTTATAGTTCCGTCATGCGTTCTTACGATAAAAGCATATATATCTGACCGTAATGGCGCTTCTCTTTTTGCCGGCGGCCTGTTTGCGGCAATATTTATAAGCATAATGATGCTATGCCTCGTTAATTATCTGCACTACCACAGAGTCAAACTTGAGGATATACAAAGAGTGCGGCTGTATAGAACCAAACGCCTTATTGTTGACTGGCTCTGGCGATCGCGATTTGCGGCTTTCGATGTGACCGTGACGGTCGACGGGATCGAAAAAGAAGTTACGACAGGGAGATATTTTTCACTTATTCCTTACTTAGGCGGCGTCTCGCTTCGGAAATACGAATGCCAGTTCGTCGAAATCGGTCACGACCGAAAGAGAGACCGGTGGATTGTTATCTCAAAAAAAGCGATTTAAGAGGGTTTGAAAACATGTTCACAACGGAAACCGATTCCAGAGCCACAAGAAGAGATATCATAAAAGGCCTTCTAATTTCTTTTGTGGTTTTGTCCGGGCTGTCATGTCTCGGATTTCTGATAGCATGGCAGACGTTCTGCTTTTTCGAGGCGATAATCGTCATATCGATGACGTTTTCATCTGTCTTCCTTCTAAAAAAAGACAATCACGTCGTTCTAAGGTTTGAAGGAAACGAGCTTTTTGTCACGCTCGGAGGGAAAAGAGGCACGTATGTGGTTCACAGCATTCCGGCAAGCGATTTTGTAATCAATCAATCGAAAAAACAGGCGCAGCTTGATTACTGCGATCTGACGATAAAAAACACCATATTTGTTATGGGAAACGTGAAAAATTGCCGCGAAATGAAGGAGTACATAAAACAGTACTATGTTTGAGTTTTTTCTGAATGCGACTGATAAAACTCACCTGCATGCCGCTAATTAGAAGAGGTCCGGCCGCATTGCTTATGAAAAAATAAACCCGAAAGAGGTATAAAAATATGAACACGGAAAACAAGATCGCGCGATTTATGAGAAACACAGGGCCGGCGAGGTTCTTCATCCCCGCCGGGATAATCCTGATAATCGTCGGGATAATCCTGCTCGGCTTCAACACCGACAAATACGTCGAGACGACCGGCAAGATCAAATCGGTCACCGAATATCCTTACGAGGAGGGCGAGCCGCAGGCGTACGACCTCAAGGTCAGCTTCTCGGTCGACGGGAAGGAATACGAAACGACCTTCGCGAATCTCACGGGGTCGTTCAAAGAGGGCGACGATATCAAGGTCTTCTACGATCCGTCGGATCCCGAAAAGACGACGAACAGCAAAATGGGCGGGTTCATCGCACCGATTCTGATCGTTGCGGGCGCCGCCGCACTTATATACGGTATATTCAAGGCAGTGGCGGCGTTCAGAAAGAGCAAGGCGCTCGACGCCGCGACCGGAGACTTCCCGACCGCCGCCTTTGAAGGTATCAAGAGCGCCCCGGGCGTGACGGAGTATTATTTCTGTTTCGACGGCCATTCGCTCAAGCCGGGATATATCGTAGAGGACGGGAACAGAAACGTCGTTTACGAGGGCAAGATGACCAAGCAGGCGCTTGTCGGCGCCCGCACCTACGAGTTCGTCAATCACATGACCGGTTCGAGCCGCACTCACGAGATAGGCCACACGACGACGCAGACCTACGATGACGGGATATTCACCGCGAAATCGTGGTTCAAATTTGACGGAAAGAACGTCTGGGATGTCATTCACGACGGCGGCGTCCGCATATCGACGAATCACCTCAGCAAGTTCCCGTATTGCGTTTACGACGTGGCGAAGAACGGCGCGGCTTTCGCACGCGTCGAGTCCTGCGGCGTTTACGTCCACGAGGATGACGAGGCACAGCACGCGGTCAGCATCCCGACGGGGAGCATGTATTATCGCTTCTGGACTTCGTCAAACGATTTCGACTTGCTCTTCCTGACGATCTTCGCGATCTCAGAGACTGAGCAGGCGGTAGTGGAGTAAAGGCATTCGGTTTCCTAAAACTATTGTGAAAACAGTATAAAACGCCGATGACACGTGACCTGAATATCGATTTTCTTGAGGAATATAAAGCGGTCGACGGCTTTATTCGTGACGCATATCGCGCTGCAGAAGGTGTTTCTGAATACATTCGTATAATGGAAACTGACTTTGTTGTAGGGCAGGCGTACTGTTCCTCGTGGGGCGAAGAGTATCGCATGCTGAAGCGCATGAGATGGATCCGCAATAAACTCGCTCATGATGTCAGTATCGATGAAGAGATTTGCGAAGAAGATGACTATATATGGCTTGAAAGCTTCCATAACCGATTGCTGAATACATGTGATCCTCTTTCCGTTATTCGTATTCATCGTGAAAAGGAACAAGAACAACGCAAACAGGCAGACAAGCAAGAAGTACCCGAACCATACCGGCAAGCCGAAGCGACTGCATATAATTATCGATCTGCCGAGCCTTCTGCACCGGATCATAGTGTTTTCATATCCAACAATTATCGAAATTCCGAAAAACGCAAGCCGACACAACCGGGAAAATCCGAGAAAGAAAAAAGCGGTTGTTTTGGGATAATTCTTTCGTCGGTAATCATTATTTCGGTTATTTTGATAATCATAACGGTTGTTGGCATAATCATTGGTAACTGATAATCATCTTCATGAACAGGACAGCGGGACAGGCGATTTGCCTGTCCCACTGATTTTTTATACTTATCCTGTCACGAGATGTGACGGCCCTGTCCCGACTGAATGACGAGGTCGAACAGCGTGTAGGGATCGACGTATTCGTATTTATAGCCGTCGTTTTTGGCGTTGAGATAGTTCACGTATTCCTGTATCTTCGTCGTCAGGTCGCCGGCCGTCCAGAGGATAGACCGGTACGCGCAGAAGTTGCAGCCGGTGTTGCAGAAGGTCTTGTACATATCCTCGTAGCTCGTGTTGCCGAGCGGAAGGGTGTAGATGTCCATCGCGAGCGGGACGTACGGCGTGTTGCCGTAGATCGTCAGCGGCTCGTCGTGGGAGAACGATCCCGCCGGGAACATCTCGTTGTACATCTGTCTGACGGTCTTGTTGATCTGCATTGCGCTGTTGAGAAGGAATCCGCAGATGTCGATATCAAACAGTCTGTTGTACGCCTTGTTGTATCTTATCCAGGCGTCGGCTCCGCTTGCACGGCCTTCACGTATCGAGCTCAAAACGAGTGCCGAAGGATTTGCGTATCCCGCGCCCGAGTCGCCCGTCACGATATAATCCTTGTCGGTCATCGTCTCGTATATGTAGTCGAAGACCATCGGTATCCTGTTGGAAAGGTTCGGGTCGAAGCCCCACATCAGCGGTATCGTCCCGCGTGCCGGATCGTCCCACACCTCGGGGATATGGGCTTTGAGCCACGCGGAGGAGTCGTAGTCGCCTATATAGACGGTGAAATACTTGGTCTCTGAGTCGAAGGTCTTGCCCGGATCCTGCTTTGCGTGGTTGTTCGTGTAGACCGTCTTTGAGAGCTTGTACTGGGTATAGACCGAGCCGTTCGTCATATAGCACGGATGGGCGGCGTCGGCCTCCATCGCGCAGTTGTAGGTCGTGATGAACTCGGCGAATTTCCATTCGAGCGCGACCTCGCCGGTCTTTCCGAGGTTGTGGAAGACGGTGTATTTCATCCACCACATAGGGAACCCGAGACACTGAACGATCTCCCCTCCGGAACGCTCGTAAATTCTCTTAAGAATCTTCTTTGCCGTCGCGAGGTCGGTGCCGAGCGGCTGGTTTTTATCGTCGCAGGGGCGCTCATCTCCGACGACCGAGAGGTCGAAGAAGAAGCAGCGGTTCATGATGAGATAGTCGTGGTTGAATATCTGGTTCATGTCCGGTCCGGGGGCGCCGTAGGTCTTGTAGATCGTATTCGAGGGAATCGTGGACGCCCCGTCGAGGACGTAGGCGATCATTCTGTCGGAACAGCTGTCCATATAAATGTCGAGCGCCCAGATATAGGCGTCGCACTTTGTCGAGCCGGTAGAGTCAAGCGCGGTCCCGGCGATCTTTTTGCCGCGTGCGGCACCCTCGAACCTGCCGACGAGGTTTTCCCTGACTTCAATTCCCTCGGAAATGAGGAAACTGTAAAGCGAACTCCTGGAGGCATCGTATTTTACGGGGATGAAGCGCTCGACCGAGCAGATCGTCGAGGCGACATTTGCCGTCGAAGGCACATGCTGATCCCACAGGACGATGCCGTATTTCTCGACCTCGGGCTTAACGAGCTGCCAGAACTGGGCGAAATTCCTTACCTCGGTGACCGCCGCACCGTGGAGCATCTTGCCGTCACGGCTGATATAATCGAGCCAGTAGCTGTCCGAGCTGTCCTGAAGAAGATAATAATACGTATTCTTCTCGGGAGCGAGCGAGTTCAGCAGGCCCTGAAGGCACACAACGAGCCGAGCGGTGTCGTTCACGTCGTAAGGCGAATTCATATAAACTTCCGGCTTGATCTTGATAAGCCGGAGCGCGGGCAGAGCGGCCCATTCGCCGCCCGTTACCTTGACGGTGAACACTCCGTAAACTCCGGAGCCGTCCTTTGCAGTTGCTCTCACGCTCACCGTGCCGGCCTTATTGCCCGTGACGGTTCCCGACTGGTCAACTGACGCGTATTCCTCTCCGGAGGACATCGACCAGATAACGTCTTTTTCGGACGCGTCTGCCGGGAGCACTTTAGCGTTCAGCGCGAGCGTGCCGCCGGCTTTCACGGTCTGTGATTTTGCGGAAACTGATACTGACGTTACGCTAACAAATTCAATCGTCAAGGAATATGTGCCGTAAACATCAGGGTCTCCGGCGGCCGTTGCTTTGATTTTCGCGGCTCCGGCAGAGATTCCCGTCACAAGGCCGTTTTCCGAAATCCTGGCGCAGTCGCTACCCTCAGCGACGGACCATATGACGCTGTCCGCTGGCGTTCCATCATCAAACGAATATGACATCTGAATTGTCCCCCCGACAGAAAGTACAGACGATCCGGCAGTCAGAATTATTTCCTCTGTGTTTTTTACTTTAACCGTGAAGTCGCCGTAAACACCGGAGCCGTCGGTTGCCGACGCGCGAATAACGGCCTTGCCTTTTGCCTTGCCTGTGACAACGCCTGAAGATGAGACGGACGCGTATTTGCCGCCTGATGAAACCGACCATTTTATTTCAGACTCCGTCGCGTCTCCGGGAAGGACTTCTGCGATGAGCTGAAGCTTTTTCCCGACCTTTACGGAGTCAGAGTCGGCGGAAACGATTATCGAAACGACCGGCACCGTAATTTCCGCGGTGTCGGGTCCGGACGTATCTGCATCTAACGTGCTTTCTTCGGTTTCAGTGACCGGAACACTGCTTTCGTCAGAGCCGGAAGTATCCGAAACCGGCTTCGACGTGTCGTCCATGCCGCATCTGCCGGATGTTTCGGTGCCGTCCGGCGGAACGGTTGTGTCGGGAATTCTCGTGTCGTTTGCGATACCTGTGCCGGTTATTATGTCCGGCGGGTTGTTCACGCGGCAGGAAACCGCCGACAGGCAAATCAGCAGGGCTATTAGAACTGAAATTGTTTTTTTCATAAATCCTCCGGTCAATCTACGGTAAATGTTTTTCCCGCACATTTTATTTTCCGAATAATTCTGCGGCTTTTTTGAGATGGTCGGTTATCGGGATGTGCTGAGGGCAGGCCTCTTCGCACTGACGGCATTCGATGCAGTCTGAGGCGCTTCCGGAGCCGTCCGTGGCATCTGCATAAAGCTCTGCGGATCGCTCTATGTGTCCGTCAGCGATACGACAGTTCATTGCCGAAAAGACGGCGGGTATGTTGATGCTCATCGGACATCCGTCCGTGCAGTATCTGCACGCTGTGCAGGGTATCGCAGCTGAGCCGCCGAGTATCTTCTGTGCCTTTCGGATAATCATCTGTTCTTTTTCATCAAGTGGGTGGAAGTCCTTCATATACGATATGTTGTCCGCCATCTGTTTGATGTCTGACATGCCGGAAAGTACCGTGATGACTCCGTCGAGCGAAGCGGCGAAGCGTATCGCCCACGATGCGTACGACATATCCGGATGATATTCTTTGAAAATTTTTTTCACTTCATTTGGCGGGTCGGCAAGTTTTCCTCCCTTAACCGGCTCCATAATTGTTATTGATTTGCCGTGCTTGCGCGCAACCTCATAATTCGCCCGTGATGCGATCGATTTATCCTCCCAGTCGGCGTAGTTTATCTGCAGCTGTATAAAATCAACCTCAGGGTGTTCTGTCAGCAGTTTGTCGAGCAGCTCCGGCCCCGCATGATACGAAAAACCGAAATGTTTTATAAGTCCTTTTTCTTTTTGCTCACTGACAAAATCCCAGAGGTGATATTTTCCATACTTTTTATAGTTTCCGTCCATGAAAGCATGGAGCAGATAGTAATCGAAATATTCCGCTCCTGTTCGCTCAAGACTTGTGTAAAACTGCTGTTTTGCCGCTTTTTCAGAAAGCGCCACCATCGCATTCAGTTTTGTACAGAGGGTATAGCTGTCCCTCGGATATCTTTCGACGAGTGCCTTCCTGATGGCATCCTCAGAGCCGGGGTAGACAAAAGCCGTGTCAAAGTAGGTGAATCCCGCTTCAAGAAACATGTCCACCATAGTTTTAACCTGTTCGACATCGATAGCCGCAAGTTTTTTTGGAAGTCTCATGAGTCCGAAGCCGAGCTTCGGAACATCATGGCCGAAATAATCGCCGGTCGGATTGCTGCTGCCTGACATTGTTGCCCTCCATAAAAGTCTTTTTTCTGATGTATTATACACTAAAAATCCTTATAATACAACCCTTCTATGGTACATGGACGCGTTTTGGACGTTTTTTCTTGAAATTGGGAGCCATATATGGTATAATTTCACGGTTATTTCTGCCCGGTGCGGAAAGGGGATGAGACAATGAATCATACGGCGAACACTTTGTTTTTAAGAAAACTTCTCGTCTTTTTGTTGATTTTCTGCTTCGCTCCGCAACTTCTGTGCACGGTTCTCAGGTATATCGGCGAGTACTCCGGTAATGATCTGGTCTTTGAAATAATCGATGTTTTCGTTTCAGTTGCGGGGACAGCCGCGGTATTTATCGCATACGGTGCTTTCATTTGTGTCGTTTTTCTGTTCGGCACGCGTTACGACGTTCTGATTCCGTCTGTCGTTTCGCTTGTTCTGTATGGACTATCCTATATTCTCATGCTCATAACCGAGAGCTACACCGTAGGTATCGTAAGTCTTTCGGTTTCGTCGATCGTTTCCTGCGCCGTTTTTATATCGGCGGTGAGCACGGCGGCGCTTCACGCATCGCTGACTGCGTTTTTTGCCGCGCTACCCTATGTTGCCGCGTTCCTGACGCTTTCAGTCATTGAAAGAGGCGATGCCGGCGACCTTATCCAGAGTCTCGTTTACGGGCTTATGAATCTCGGGCTTGATTTTCTGATGCTTGTCATAGCGATCGGAACGGCGATTATCTTCGCAAATCACGCAAAGCGAAAAAGTCTTAACATCGTGGTTGGCGGCTCGGTCGTTGCGCGCGGACGGCCTGTGCTTGCGGCGGCGATGGTGGTCACTGTCATATACGCGGCGTCCGCGCTTGCCGGATATATCCCGTCAACGATTGAGGATGTTTCCGAATACGGCCCGCCGGTCACGCCGGCAGAGATTTTTGAAACACTTTATCCGTACATCCGCCTGGCAGTGAGCGGCGCCGTCGGATATTTTGCCGCGGCGTTTGCCGTGAACCGGCTGGAGGACAAATGGTTCGAGGCGTCTGACCTCGCGGAAGAGACCGACAGACTTAAAAGGGGGCGCAGAAAAGGGAAATGACGTGGGAAGAACTTGAGAAAAACTGTGAAAACTGTCGCGCGTGCGGACTTTCCGCAACGCGCACAAACCTCGTTTTCGGGCGCGGTTCAAAGACTGCCGGTGTTATGTTTGTGGGCGAAGCTCCCGGGCAGACCGAGGACGAGCAGGGTGTTCCTTTCGTAGGGCGCGCCGGAAAGCTCCTTGATCTGTATTTCGAAGCGGTCGGGATAGACCGCGATGAGGTATACGTCGCAAACATCCTCAAATGCCGTCCGCCGAAAAACAGAGATCCCCTTCCGGAGGAGGGCGACGCCTGTATGGAGCATCTGCGGAATCAGGTCCGCCTTGTGAAACCCAAATATATAGTGTGTCTCGGGCGCATCGCCGCCGCGAGGCTGATCTCCCCGGACTTTAGAATATCGTCTCAGCACGGTATGTGGTATAAAAAAGGCGATTTTGAGATCTGCGCCGTATACCACCCGTCCTATCTGTTGCGCAACCCCGCAGGAAAGCGCGAAGAGATGCTTGAAGATATGAAAAAAGTCGCGGAAAAGGTCGCTGAATGCCGTGACAGTTGACGTTCTTATCCTGTTTCACGCGGTCCTGAAGACCGCAATACCGATTGCCGCAGGATTTATCGCCGCGAAGCTCGGAATGTTCGACGGTGATTTTTCGAAAAAAATATCCGCGCTTATCCTTAAAATCTGCCAGCCGGTGCTCATCATAACGTCGATAATGAGTGTTGAGTATTCCCGCGAAAACCTCATGACCGGACTCTCCGTTCTGCTTGCCGCGCTCATCGCGCACATTATTATGTTTGTAGCCGCCTTCGGAGCCAGCCGCCCGATAAAGGACAGAAAAGAGCGCGCTGTCTCGGAATACTGCATGATATTCGCGAACGCGGGCTTCTTCGGCTTTCCGGTAATAAAGTCAATTTACGGCGACACCGGGCTTTTCTGGGGCGGGTTTTACTATATAATTTTCAATTCCGCTGTGTGGAGCTACGGACAGTTCGTCTTTTCCCGCGGCTCGGATGACGGAAAGATCAGCTGGCGCAAAATGCTTCTGAACGCAGGGACGATCCCGTGTGTCGCCGGTTTTATTCTCTATCTGACAAGGATAAAGATATATGCTCCGGTATTCGAGTCGCTCCGTATGCTCGGCGACGTCTGCACCCCCGTCTCGATGATGATAATCGGCGCGATGCTCGCCCGCACTACGTTTAAAAAGCTCGTCACGACGGGCAGCACGTGGTATTCGACGGCCCTCCGTCTGATCGTCTTTCCGCTGATATGCGGCCTGACGGTCCGGCTACTCGGCTTCGGCGCTGATATATCGATGTTTATAGTCATCATGACGTCCCTCCCGATAGCGACCGCCTCGGCGATGTTCGGCGAGGAATATGACGTCATGCCTGAACTTGCCGCGCGCAACGTCGGAGTTTCAACGCTGCTTTCTATCGGCACCGTCCCGCTCACAGCGTGGATAGCGTCGATGATTATGAATCTTTTCTGAAAGGATAAAAGATATGACCGCAATATCAAGATTAAGAAACGAAATACCGGAGGGCGCCGACTGCGTCCTCGTCACGTCGGAGCTCAACCAGAGATATCTGACCGGCATCCGCACAGAGGGCTATGTTGTCGTCAGCCGTGAGCACGCCTGGCTTTTCACAGACTTCAGATATATAGAGATTGCTGAAAAGCGAGCGTCGGACGAACTGACTGTAAAACTTCTTGAGAGAAGAAAAGACGCGCTTTCCTCGGTGTTTTCCGAAAACGGTTTCGAAAACGTTGGTTTCGAAGACGACACCGTCACTTGTGCCGAGCTAGACAGGTTCCGCGCAATGCTCCCTGAAATAAACTTTGTGAAAGCAGGAGGAATTGTCGAGAAGATTCGCAGGTATAAAACGCCGGAGGAGGTCGCGAATATAGTCGGCGCGCAGAGGATAGCCGAAAAGGCGCTCGACCGTCTGTTCTCCCTCATGACGCCCGACATGACAGAGCGAGAGGTCGCTCTTGAGCTTGATTTCGGCATGCGCCGCCTCGGCGCGGAGGGCAGCGCCTTCGAGACCATCGCCGTCTCGGGCTCGGCGTCCTCAATGCCTCACGGCGTTCCGAGGGACGTAAAGCTTGAAAAGGGCTTCCTCACTATGGATTTCGGCGCGCTTTATAACGGCTACTGCTCGGATATGACGCGCACCGTAGTGCTCGGCAAAGCCGATGAGGAAATGAAGAAAGTGTACAACACCGTCCTTTCTGCTCAGCTTGAGGCAGAAAAGCACATCAGAGAGGGTGTGACGGGCGCAGAGTGTGACAAGACAGCCCGTGATATAATAGACGGCGCCGGATATGCGGGGTGTTTCGGCCATTCTCTCGGTCACGGGGTCGGAATGTTTATACATGAACTGCCGTCACTTTCGTCAAACTGGGACAAACCGCTTGAGCAGGGAAACGTGGTGACGAACGAACCGGGGATTTATATTCCCGGGAAATACGGGGTTAGAATAGAAGATATGATTTATATTTCCGAAAGCGGCCCGGTCAACCTGACTCTTGCGAAAAAAGAGCTTACAGAGCTTTTCTGACAGACATATGAAAAAACAACCGAAACGATTTGACATGACAAAAAAGCCGAGGAAGACCCCTGGTGTGCTCATGCCGCTTATAAGGATGCTGTCACTGCCCGACGTTAAAAAGCACGGAGGAATTATCGACAGCCGGCTTCCGGGAAATCTGAAGCCCCCGTATATCCTTCTTTCAAATCACAACGCATTTATGGATTTCAAGGTCATGACGACCGCGATCTGGCCGAACAAGGCGAATTATATTGTCGCGATTGATGGTTTTCTCGGGCGCGAGAAGCTCCTCCGGGACGTCGGATGCATCTGCAAGCGAAAATTCACCAACGACATACTTCTCGTCAGGCAGATAAAGCGCTCACTTTACGATCTCAAAAACATATGCGTTATATTCCCGGAAGCGAGATATTCCCTGTGCGGCACTACGGCGGTACTGCCCGAATCGCTCGGCCGGCTCTGCAAGATGATGAAGGTGCCCGTCGTGATGCTCACATGCCACGGGCATCACGTCAACTCTCCGTTTTGGGATTCTTCCCACGACAGAGGGGTTAATCCCATCGAAGCGACGGTCGAGGTGCTTTTCACGCCAGACGAGCTCGCTGCCGCGACCGTGGACGAGCTTAACGACCGCCTTGTCAGCGCGTTCAGTTACGATGATTTTGCGTGGCAGAAGGAAAAAGGAATAATCGTTTCATATCCGAAACGCGCGGAGGGGCTCCACAAGGTGCTTTACCAGTGCCCGTCGTGCGGAGCGGAATACCACATGGCAAGTGAAAACGACCGCCTGTTCTGCCGTTCCTGCGGCAAAGGCTGGCATATGACAGAACTCGGTGAACTTGAGGCGGAAGAAGGCGAAACGCGTTTCTCCCACATACCAGACTGGTATGAATGGGAGCGCGGAAACGTCAGAAACGAGGTCAGAAACGGGACATATTCCTCGGGAGAGCTCCCCGTCACCGTGATGTCTCTTCCGAAAGACAGATTTATAAACCTCGGATCCGGCACGCTCATACACGATATGAACGGTTTCCGCGTAAACGGCACCGATTTTGACGGCGACCCGTTTGAGATGATAAAACCCGTCCCGTCTATGTATTCCTGTCATATAGAATATGACTACCTCGGAAAATACGGGGACAACGTCGATCTTAACACTCTTGAGGACACATTTTATATTCATCCGACGTGCCCCGAAGAAGAGTATTCCGTGACAAAAATGGCGCTTGCGACAGAGGAGCTTTATTATCTGCATCGCGAAGCCATAGGAAAGCCATGCAGAAAGGGGCTCGCGTGATGAATACTTTTGCGAAAGTCACGGTGCTCTCTATTGTTATCGCATGTGTGATTTGCCTGCTTTCGGGTTGCGGGGGAGTCATCGTGGATCTGCCGGAAGAGCCGCTTGTTTTTGAAATGACCGAGCGCGAAGGCGTCAACTCAGTAATTCTTAAAAACGGAGATGCGGAGTACGCGATTTACGGCAAAATAAAAAGTCGTGGGCTTTTTGATCTGTCTTACGCTTTCGGAGACTGCATCGGATATGTATCGGGAGACAAAAATGACCGGCTCTTCGAACTGAAGGGTGAAAGCCGGTCGGAATGGCTGATAAGATACTACGTCAACGGCGTGATGGATCAGCCCGTAGTGCTTCGGCGCCTTCCTCCCGGGCAGGAAACCGTTCCCGCCTGCGTTGTGCCGGATAATACTTGAACAGCTGAGATTGCAAATGACTGATATTGAAAAAGCCATGGCGGGCCTTGGCGGCCATTCTGTCTGTCTCGTGCGCGGTGATACAATGATAGTGAGAGACGGGAAAGGCATTTCGCCTCTTGTCTTGCTAACAGAAGAAAATCGCGATCTGCGAGGCTTTTCTGCGGCCGATCTTATCGTCGGCAGGGCCGCGGCAATGATATTTGTGCTGGCCGGCGTTTCTGCCGTCTATGGCGCGACGATGTCAATTGGAGCCGCCGAATATCTCGGGAAGCATGGTATTCCGTTTTCATACGGGTGCCTGACGGAACAGATAGTCAACCGCCGGGGAGACGGTATCTGCCCAATGGAAAAGGCCGTCTCCGGCACCGGGGACCCCGCCGAAGGTCTTCGTCTGATAAAAATCGCCCTTGCGGAATTAACTGACAATTCCGGTTCACGTCTGTCGACTGCAGTCCCCGAAAATCTAAAACTATAGTTAGTTTTCCTGCTCTTGAAATTCTTTAAAACCGATTTAAACCCTCCGGTTTTCATTTGTTTAAGCAGGGATATATAAAGAAAACAGAAAATCCGAACTTGTCACCATAGATGATGAAGTTCGGATTTTTTCTGTATGGTGGACCATAGGGGGATCGAACCCCTGACCTCAAGATTGCGAACCTTGCGCTCTCCCAGCTGAGCTAATGGCCCGTACCTGCCGCGGTTAGACCGCGGCCGGGGAGTATTATATCACTTTTACCTGTTTAATGCAACCGCTTTTTCTTCGGCGTCTGCGTCGCTCAGAGCGGCAAAGCCGATTATGACGAGCGAGATCAGCAGACAGATATGACAGATTCCGTTGTGATCAAAAGGTATTCCGAACGGTTTCATCAATTCTCCGGTCTGCAGAAACATGAACGGAAGACCGATGATCACCGGCACAAGCGACACGAGGACAAGCACTCCGCCGCGGGTGCGCGATCTTGCCCCGGACCATCCTATAACGGCAAGCGACGGCAGGCCGACAAGCGCCGCGGCGACAAGAAAAATGAGTATATCCTTCTCGATAAAAAAGTTCGAAACCGCCGTCGCGACAAACATTGTGGCAAGCAGTATGAAGACTGCCGTTTTTGCCGCACTGCCTTTTTTCTCGCCGGTCGCCTTGAAAAACGCAAGATCGGCGACACATGCCAGCAGGAAGAACATAGCGGCGTAAAGGAATATCCAGTATATGTCATACGCCGGCTGATTCCACAGAAACGCGTGCGCGATAAATCCTCCGATGTGCGCGGCCGAGAGCGCCGCAAGTAGCCGCGTCCATTTTTCGGTCAGCGGGCCGCGGTGCTTTTTCAACAGTATTACGATAAACGGAATCAACGCAAGTCCGGTTATAAGATCGACAACCGCCGTTGTGAGCTCTGCTCCATGTTTCATCGAAATCACCCTATATAGTCGCAGGCTGCGAGCGCGGCGACGGCTCCGTCGGCGCAGGCGGTCGCGATCTGTCTGATTTTCTTAACGCGGCAGTCGCCGGCGACAAATACACCAGGCACGTCGGTCAGGCAGTTTTCATCTGACAGGACATATCCGCGCCCGTCGAGCGGCACCGTATCGCGGAGCATGTCCGTGTCCGGGATTAGCCCGATTGCGACAAACATGCCGTCCGCGTCCGCACGTATTACGGTGCCTGTCTCGGTATTGAGAAGTTCGGCACCAGTAAAACGGCCGTTTTCAGATCTTAGCGATTTAACTACCGAATTGAAAATCACGTTCACGTTTTGGCGCTTCGTGACGTTCTCGATGAGCTTTTGTTCTCCTGTAAGGAACGGGAGATTCTGAACAATAGTCAGTGACCTGCAGAGCTCGGCGAGATGCACGGCTTCGACAAGGGCGGAGTTGCCGCCGCCGATCAGAAGCACGTCTCTGTCCCGGTAAAAGGCTCCGTCGCAGACCGCGCAGAATGAAATGCCGTTCCCGATAAGCTCATCTTCACCGTCGATTCCGAGCATACGGTGACGGGCGCCGGCCGCTATTATGACCGCACGGCAGAGATATTCGCCGAAATCCGTGACGACCTTTTTAAGCCCGTCTTCGGCCTCGGAAATCCCCGTCACTTCCTCAACGGTCAGCTCGCCTCCCTGCGCAATGACCTGGCCGACCATGCGGTCGGCGAGCTCCGTTCCGCTTATTTCGGTGCATCCGGGATAGTTTTCGATCTTCGGCGAAAAAACAGTCTGTCCGCCGAAGGCGTTTTTTTCTATGACGAGCACGCTTTTGCCCTGGCGTCTCGCATATACCGCGGCGGTGAGTCCTGCCGGCCCGCCGCCGACAACGATTATGTCATACATTTTCTTCTCCCTGAAAAACGGCCCGCCGCCGGAGCGGCGAGCCGTCTTGCATAATGGCTTATTCTGAAACCGAATCGATATATTTGCGGATATTCGGAACGCCGGCGAATTTGATGTTTGAGCCGCCGTTCACGATTATCAGCGTCGGCGCCTGACGGAGGTCGAGTTCGCGGGCCATTTCCTCATTGTCCTCTACGTATAGTTTCTCATACTTAACGCCCGCGCGGTCGAGCATCTGACCGGCGACCTTGCAGTTCGGGCAGGTCTTTGTCGCGAAAAGATATATTTTGTCCTCATAATCCGCCGGAGCCGCTTCCTTCGGAGCGGGAGCCGGTGAACCGGAGTCCGGCTTGCCGTGCTTCAGAACGGATTTTGCAAGGACATATTCCTTGCGGTCGCGGTATTCCTGCGCTTTGCCGTCGTTAAAGTTCTGAACCGGACGGTAATAACCGGTTATGCGGCTGTAAACTTCTGTAGGTTCACCGCATTCCGGGCATGTGAAGTGTTCGCCAGTAAGATATCCATGCTTGCGGCATACCGAGTATGTCGGCGAAAGCGTATAATACGGCAGACGGTAGTTTTCCGCAATCTTGCGCACTATCGCGGCGGCTTCCTGCCAGCTGTTGAGCTTTTCGCCGAGGAATGCGTGGAAGACTGTCCCCGACGTGTAGAGTGTCTGCAGTTCGTCCTGAATGTCGAGCGCGGAGAATATGTCTTCGGTGTATCCGACCGGAATGTGCGAGCTGTTCGTGTAATACGGTGTGCCGTCCATGTTTGCCGTCTTTATGTCGGGGAAGCGCTTGACGTCATGCTTCGCGAGGCGGTATGCGGTCGACTCGGCCGGCGTCGCTTCGAGATTGAAGAGATCGCCGTACTTCTCCTGATAATCGGAGAGACGCTCGCGCATGTGGTTAAGAACCTTTTTGGTGAACTCTATCGATTCGGGGTTCGTGAGGTCTTTGCCTATCCAGGCGGCGTTCAGGCATGCTTCGTTCATTCCGACGAGACCGATTGTCGAGAAGTGGTTTGCGAATGTTCCGAGATATCTTTTCGTATACGGATAAAGGCCTTCGTCAAGAAGTCTCGTAATGACCTTGCGCTTTATGTCGAGCGAACGGGCGGAAATGTCCATCATTCTGTTCAGACGGGCAAAGAACTCTTCTTCTGTCTTTGACAGATAGGCTATGCGCGGCATGTTGATCGTGACGACGCCTATCGAACCGGTGCTCTCGCCAGAACCGAAGAATCCGCCGGATTTTTTGCGCAGCTCGCGGAGGTCGAGACGGAGGCGGCAGCACATCGAACGCACGTCAGAGGGCTCCATGTCGGAATTGATGTAGTTCGAGAAATACGGGGTCCCGTATTTTGACGTCATCTCAAAGAGAAGACGGTTGTTTTCGGTGTCGGACCAGTCGAAGTTGCTCGTTATCGAATAGGTTGGAATCGGATACTGGAATCCGCGGCCGTTTGCGTCGCCCTCTATCATCGTTTCGATGAAGGCCTTGTTGACCATGTCCATCTCGCGCTGACAGTCTTTATATTTGAAATCCATCTCCCTGCCGCCGACGATTGCCTGCTGTTCCGCGAGATCGGGCGGGCAGACCCAGTCGAGGGTTATGTTGGAGAACGGCGCCTGAGTGCCCCAGCGGGACGGCGTGTTGACGCCGAAAATAAAGGACTGTATGCAGTTCTTGACTTCAGCGTATGACAGATTATCTACTTTGACAAACGGTGCAAGATATGTGTCGAATGAAGAGAACGCCTGTGCGCCAGCCCATTCGTTCTGCATGATTCCGAGGAAGTTTACCATCTGGTTACAGAGTGAAACAAGATGTTTCGCCGGTGCGGACGTGATCTTTCCTGGAACGCCGCCGAGCCCCTCCTTGATAAGCTGCCTGAGCGACCATCCGGCGCAGTATCCGGTGAGCATGCTGAGATCGTGGAGGTGAATGTCGCAGTTTTTGTGGGCGTTTGCGATCTCGTCGTCATATACCTCGGAGAGCCAGTAGTTAGCCGTTATCGCTCCGGAGTTGGAAAGGATCAGACCGCCGACGGAATACGTGACCGTGGCGTTCTCCTTAACGCGCCAGTCGAGGCTTTTCAGATAATCGTTGACTGTATCCTTATAGTCCAGATATGTGTTTTTGAGATTACGGAGCTTTTCGTGCTGACGTCTGTAAAGGATATACGCCTTCGCGACGTCCGAATATCCCGCCTGAACGAGCACGTTCTCGACGCTGTCCTGTATATCTTCTACGGAAACGAGGCCGTCCTTTATCTTTGGCTCGAAATCCGCCGTGACTTTCAGTGCCAGAAAATCAATTATATTCTGATTAAACTGTTTCTCCTGTGCCTCAAACGCGAGTTTTATCGCGTCGGCAATTTTAGCAAGGTCAAAATCGACCACCTTGCCGGTCCTTTTCTTTACCGAATACATGTGTTACCTCACTGCCGCGGCTGCGGCATTTTTACTGTCTCAATAATACCACGGCGTTCACGGTATGTCAATACAAAACCGCAAAATATGTGAAATAAAAAAATAGCATACAATATATTGTGTGTTAAAAGGCAAATCAGGACTTGCCGCAGGGAATCATTTGCAACGATTTCAGAAAAAGAAAAACACTCTGAAAAAAGAGTGTCGGACACGTTGCAAAAATGACCACACGGCGCCGGTAACGGCTCTGTAGCATTTTGACGGAAACGGCGCGGTCTCTGTGGACCGCGCCGTTTCGCCGGTTAAACTGTTCTCCCTTTTTTCTCGTTTTCAACGATTTTTGCTTTCCAGTCGTCGGAGATCTCTCTGTCTTCCCTGACGGAACAGAGCACGTCGCTCATCGCCTCGAAGTTGACGGCAGTGCCGGCGGCGTCGGCCTTATATTTGGCGGCGCGGCTGCGGCTTATGCCGAGGGAGACGGCGGTTGTCTCGGCGTCAATATTCGCGCCGAGAAATATGAACTCCCAGCCTTCCTCGCGTTTTCTGCTTATGAGGCGTTTTACGTCCTCACGTCCGAACTCGCGGCTCGAGTTTTCATATCCGTCCGTCGTTATTATGACGACCGTTTTTGACGGGACGTCCTCAGGGCGGAGATATCTGCGGATGTCGGATATGCGGTTGACCGTGCATCCGACGGCGTCGTAAAGCGCCGTGCAGCCGCCGGGGACATAGTCACGTTTCGTCATCTGCGGCACGTCGCTAAGGTCGACCCTGTCGTGAAGCGTGCTGAAATCCGTATCGAAAAGCACGGTCGTGACGAGCGCCCTGCCGTCTGTCTCCTTCTGTTTTCCGATCATGCTGTTGAATCCGCCGACGGTGTCACCTTCGAGCCCGCTCATCGAGCCGCTCTTGTCGAGGATGAAGATCATCTCGGTCAGGTTGTTGTCGACCCTTTCAACGGCCGGAGTCTTCGGCTCTGTCTTTTTCGTCCTCTTTTTCGGCGCGATGACGGTGTTTTCGATTTCTGTTTCTGTCTTTTTCATTGTATTGTCCTCCATACGGTGATTTGATTTATTGAAATGACCGTGCCTTTTCCGCGGCACGGTCATATTGTATCATATTCTTTTTCACCAGTGGTCGCCCGCCAGGCGACATTTGAAGGATATGCTAAGCATTTTTACAAACGCCAACGGCGTTTATTTCTTCTCCATTGAATCGGTTGATGCTCAACAGGTTTTCTATTTTGTGCTCCGCTATTTCTCAGGGAATTAATAAAATCACTAATCGACCAAATTTGCTCTTCTCCGTTGCTTTTATCGATTCCAAATTGTTTTAAAAAATTAACAGGTTGTATATAGAACGGATATTTTTCAAATATTATATCTTTACTCGAAACGGTTTTAAGAGGTAACAATATATTCACCGCTTGGTTATAATAGGATATAGGCGTAGAATACTGAATAAAAACAAAGACATTACGCGGTAAAGGAGATGAAAACTGTAGTTTTTCACGTTTCCAGCAAAAATCATTTTCACGACATTTTAGAGGATCAATTGAATCACCAAATCGATTTTTGATCTTATATTTGTCAGACGCGTCAAAAATCCAAAATAACATATATCCGCAAGATGTATAAAATGTATTTCTTTCTTCAAATTCTTCCTTTGAGATAGGACTATGTTGGAATTCAATAACACTATTGTCAATCTTTACATCTGCCCTGTGTTTAATGCCATTTTTCTCAACTACTACTTCTCTGAATTGCTCCGGGAATTGTTTCTGCCATGATAAATGCCATTCACTCATGTCGTGACTCCAATTGTCAAGACAATGTGTTCCGCGTTTGTGCGCAAAATGGGTCCTGATTTCAGTGGACTCACATGCTTTTACAATAAGGCTTTCCCCACATAAAGGGCAAAAATATGACTCACCTTTTACGGCATCATCAATTGCTATTCTTTTGTTTACTATATCCTGCGCAATAAACATAATGCTCTCACAATTGATTTTAATATTTTTCTATCTTTCCGCCGTCATGCCGTCGTAGCTCATGATAAAACCGTACGGAGCTGCCATTTCGGTGAAATACTCGTATGTCCAGTCGCCGTCCGGCGAGCGGAGACCGTTGTGACTGAAATGATTACTGATAAAGACCGTATCGTCTTTTACGCAGCCGTTTTCGCGCAGGCGCGCCTGAACTTTCAGGTTCGCGGCGAAGCCCATGTGGCCTTTTTCGATTGGCAGATATCCCATCGTGCAGTCGAGAGAAACAATGTCGAGCGTAATTCCCTTCAGATATTCAAACATAGCGTCGGGGAATATGCCCGTATCGTGAGCGTAGAGCAGACGAACGCCACCCTTTTCGACAAGGTAAATGTATGAGTCCTCCGGCTCGTGGTGGATAACCGGGAGGGGCGTCACCGTGAAGGCGCCGGCGGAAAACGGCACGAACGGCGGGACGTATCTTATGTCGAGGCCGTGCCTGCTGAGCGCCACATCGCCGTAATAGTCGTTTAGCGCTCCGGTGACGGCTTTGTTGCCGTAAACCCGCAGAGGTCCGCGGTCATCCGGAAGGATGCAGTATGCCGGGGAACGCCGGTAGCCAATTTCGCCAATACAGAAATGATCTTCGTGGGAATGAGTGATTATAACGTCCCTCACATCGGAAAGCCGCTTACCGACGGCAAGCATACCGGTACTCACGTCCGGCGAGAAATCAATGAGGAGTTCGTCGTCGATAAGCGCACCGCTCCGGCGGCGAAGTTCCTTTCCGCCCCTGCGGCGTGCGTTTTCGCAAAAAGAACATTCGCAGAACAGGCCGGGTATGCCCTCCGCGGCGGCAGAGCCTAGATAAGTTACTTTCATGGCGATCATCCTTTCATCTCGCGCCGAGCAGCGGCTGGTCGTATGAGTACAGCGCAAGGTTTATTTCATTTACATCATATTTCCCCTGACGGATGTAATACGATATGATGCGGTCAAATGTCGCGGATCCGGAAAGTGCGAATCCCGCTTTTCTGAGAAAGGCGTCGGTTTCCGACAGGCTGAGGCGGAGCGCCACTGCAAATGCGCAGGCTGTCTGTTTGCTCGGGCGATACGATGTGTCGCTTCTGATTTTTGAGAAATGACGTCTGTCGACGTTTGCGCGCCGGTAGCACTCGACGTCTGTCATGCCGCGCTCGTCGATAAGTTTCAGAAGGGACTGCGAAAAGCTCTCGTCCGCCTGGGCGAGGTAGCGTTCCAGCCCCGGTTCGTCAGGCAGGGAGTTCAGGCACGCGCTGACTGCAAACGATTCGCAAGCGGCGCCGCACATGTCCGCCTCGGCGAATAGCCGCTTTGGTTTTCTTTCACGTTTCTGGGCGGCATATTCCCCGCGCTCAAATGTCGGCAGATCGGCTTTTTCTATCCCCGGAACCGAGATCGCTCCGCGCGGAGACGGAACGAATATATCGGGCTCATTGTCGGGATACAGCCCGGCCAGAGCATCGGCCAGAGCGGCTACAAGTTTGTTGTCTGGCACTTCGCCGGCCGCTGAGAGCCGGACCTCGATCCGTCCGGCGCCGGGCAGAAGCGAAATAGCGCCGGCAAGTCTGTCGGATGCGTCTTCGCCCGGGAAGCGCAGAATCACGCTGTTTTCTGACTTTTTTCTGGGCTTTTTCGATGTGAACGGACGGTTTGTGACTGTGACGGTACCGTCCGCGCGCGGCGACAGAGCGCCGTCAAAAAAGTAAATCGGCATTTTCTTAAAAGGGCACCCTTTTCGGATGCCCCGGTTTCCTCATGATTTATCCGTTTTTGCGGAGAGAAGACGGGCTTTCAGCGCCGACAGCTCACCTTCAAGTTCTTCCGGAACGTTTTCAATCTGATCGTAGAAGGCGCGGATATTGTCGGTGTCTGCGAGCCAAGAATCGATGTCTATCGTCAGAAGTTCGCGTACTGTGTCGACCGTGATGTCGAGCCCCGTGAGGTCAATGTCCTCGGGACGCGGCGTATAGCCGATGGGCGTTTCAACTGCGTCGACTTTGCCTTCAACTCTTTCAAGGATCCACAAAAGCACGCGCATGTTGTCGCCGAATCCCGGCCATATGAAATTGCCGTCGGCGTCGGTGCGGAACCAGTTGACATGGAATATTTCCGGCGGATTTGGAATAAGTTTTCCCATTTTCAGCCAGTGGGCGAAATAATCCTTCATGTTGTATCCGACAAACGGTCTCATAGCCATCGGGTCACGGCGCACGACGCCGACGGCGCCGGCCGCGGCGGCTGTGGTTTCTGAAGCCATTATCGAACCGACAAAAGTTCCGTGCTGCCAGTTAAATGACTGATAGACGAGCGGCGCGGTCTTTGCGCGACGCCCGCCGAAGATTATAGCCGAAACGGGCACGCCCGTCACGGAGTCAAATTCAGGAGAAACGCACGGGCAGTTTTTCGCCGGCGCCGTGAAACGGGAGTTCGGATGCGCGGCGCAGGTTGTTTTGTCCGCCTTGTTGTAGTTTTCGTAATGCCATTCGTTTCCGCGCCAGTCAATGCAGTGCTCAGGCGGATTTTTGTCGAGCCCTTCCCACCAGACGGTATAGTTGTCGGTATTAAGGGCGACGTTTGTAAAAATCGTGTCCTTCCTTGTTGACGCAAGCGCGTTCGGGTTCGATTTTTCGTTTGTCCCGGGCGCGACACCAAAGAAGCCGTTTTCGGGGTTGACAGCCCAGAGACGGCCGTCTTTTCCTATCCTCAGCCAGGCGATGTCGTCTCCGACGCACCAGACGCGGTATCCTTTTTCACGCAGGAATTCCGGCGGAATGAGCATCGCGAGGTTGGTTTTGCCGCACGCAGACGGGAACGCGGCAGTTATATATTTTATTTCTCCGTCCGGATATTCAAGCCCAAGGATGAGCATATGTTCCGCCATCCAGTTCTCTTTCCTGCCGAGGTACGATGCGATGCGGAGCGCAAAACATTTTTTTCCGAGCAGAACGTTTCCGCCGTAGCCTGAGTTGACCGACCATATCGTGTTGTCTTCTGGGAAATGACAGATATATCTGTTGTTCTCGTCAATGTCAGCTCGTGCGTGAAGGCCTTTTATAAAATCCGGACTGTCGCCGAGGGCGTCGATTATCGCTCTTCCGGCGCGGGTCATGATGAGCATGTTAAGCACCACGTAAATGGAGTCTGTGAGCTCGATTCCGATCTTCGCGAAGTCGGAGCCGACAACGCCCATCGAGTAGGGAATAACGTACATTGTGCGTCCGGTCATTGAGCCACGGAAAAGTTTTCCGAGCTTTTCGTAGCATTCACCGGGTTCCATCCAGTTGTTGATATTCCCGGCGTCCTCTTTCGTTCTTGTGCAAATGAAAGTCCGGTTTTCTACCCTCGCAACGTCGTTTACCGCTGTGCGGTGCAGGTAACACCCCGGAAGGAGATCCTGATTGAGCTTTATCATCTCCCCGGTCGATACCGCCTCCGCGCGCAGCGCGTCGCGCTGTTCATCGGAACCGTCGATCCATATTATCCTGTCCGGGCGAGTCAGTTCCGCCATTTCCTTTATCCAGTCGAGGACGTACCTGTTTTTTGTGATGCTTTCCATTTCGTATACCTCCGTCTGTAAAGCCTGCGGTATTAAAGCCACATATATCCACATATAACATTATACTCAAAAACGCCCTGTCTGTCAAGAGCGGGTTGGCATAAAAGCCGTTATGAAAGTTTACCGAATTATCCATCCCTTTTGAGCCGTTCGCGGCTTGAATTTACGTAAAGCGTGTGATATAATAATCCCGTTCCGCGAGGGGAACAAGGAACGGGGTTAAACGCCCCGGCGAGCACGTCGCCGTAAGCGGCAGAATACACCGGGCAGCCGTCACCGCAGGCGGCACGTCATTGCGAAAGCGAGAAGACGCCCGGCGGAGAGCCGACAAGCCGGAAGACTTCTCCCCGCCGCGCATCCAGCGAGGGCCTGAGCCGTAAAACCGGCAATGCGAGCGCGGAACGAAACAAATATAATAATCCCGAAAGGAAGAAAAAGAATGAACGCAAAAAGATCACTGTCCCTTTTGCTTGCTCTCCTTCTGACGCTGTCTGCGGTCTGCGTCGCATCGCTGAGCTCCTGCGGCAAAAAAGAAACCGGGACAAAGACGATAACCGTTAAGGTTATCGACAACGAGGGAAAGGAGACGTCCTTCACGATCAAAACGGATGCGGAGTATCTCCGCGGCGCGCTTGAGCAGGAAAAGCTGATCGAAGGTGATGAATCTCAGTACGGACTTTATGTAAAGGTCGTGAACGGTGTGAAAGCCGACT
>JAEEGL015913964.1_pt1 | contig 28713 bp, 1 predicted proteins | sample 9134231 | NCBI WGS metagenome assembly JAEEGL01 (sample SAMN16246548, study PRJNA631951) | gut metagenome | biome: gut microbiome; feature: rumen; material: fiber-attached | host: Bos | place: Iran: Karaj | collected 2018-10 | reverse complement strand
TTTCGCTCTCGCTGGACTATGTGACGAATCCCGACGGCGTTCTATCCGTCGTTGTCACGGACATCGACGCCAGCCAGCATGCAGGCGGCGGAAATGACACGATTACAGTAACCATCGCTACGACTGCTAATCCGCAGGGCAGGACCTACACATTGCAGGAGAGCGCCTGGGAGGGCATCTTTTTCGGCGACTTCGCTTTCGCGTCATCAGGCAGCCTTCCCGTCCTCTCCATCGCCTGCGGCGATGACATCACCTTCACGTATGCGGATGCGAACAACGGAAAGGGTAAGGCTGAGACCGTTTCTCGCGTCCTCCAATCTATGGGCGAGAAAGTCTTCGTCTCCATCGACGGCACGGGGCTGGAATCCGGCTATTCCGCCAATTACGACCACCCGCTCTGGCTCAACCTGACGGTTTCTGTTACAAGTTCCTCGAAGCTCGGAACCTATACGGTCGTCAACAGCGCGACAGGCTACAATCGTGACATCACGTTGATGGACGGCACAAGCGGCGTCAGCTATACGCTGCAAGTCGGCAAAAGCCTCAACACGGAGCACGGGACGTATTCCTGCTATGTGGAGAGCGGCAAGCTGAAGTTCAAGATCGCAAAACCGCAGGACACGTCCGTCGATACGATTCCGCCTGACGCCCCGCAGATCATCGCCGCTGCCCTTACTGGCGACGGGACGGTGACATTGTCTGTCGATTTCGCTAGTGATTCCAACAAAAAGGAATATTGCCTGAACTATTCAGCCGAATATCGGCTGGTTGGCGGACGCATTGTATTGGTGGAGTCCGGAGATTGGCAGGCGTACACCTCTGCCGTAACAGTCTCTGTGGATTCGTCTGTCTATTTCCGAAGCAAGGACGCGAAGGGCAATGTAAGCGACGTGACGCGTTTCGCGCCAGACGAGCAGTTGCTGACAGTTCCTGAAATCGGCAGCGGTCTTGTCTTGTATTCATCGGGCGTGTCCAGGACGGCATCATCGCAAGGAACTGTTTCATCTTTGAAATCAGGCGGATACGATTCGATGTCCGTCCTCGACGGCGGCGTGGCCAGCGGCATGACCATCGGCAACCAGGGCGTCATGGCCGTCTATAGGAATGGCTTTGCAAGCGAGACGGAAATCCAGTCCGGCGGCCAGCAGGCTCTTGGCTTGTACTACGGCGGCGGTAACGCGAAAGATACCATCGTCTCGACGGGCGGCGTCCAGATGATCTTCAATTCCGCTCTGAGCGAGGACGCCGTCATCGACGGCGGAAGCCAGATTGTCTATCACGGCGGCACGGCAAAGAATGTAGAACTGAAGTCCGGCGTTCTTCAGGTTAAGTCTGGCGGTGTTGTCAGCGGAGCTGTTGTCTCATCGGGCATGACGATGTCGCTGAATGGTGGCGCTGTTTTGGAAGGAAACATTGTGGTAAATGGCGCATTGTCCCTCGGTGGAAGGGTGAATGCGTCCAATGCGACAATACACCTTAATCTGGATGATAGCAAAAAAGCAGGCAGTGCGTTTTTCAATGATATGTCGCTGATAGATGGGGGAAAATTAGTTGTAACACTGGATATTGAAAATACAAAAGGGGAATATGAGATTTCCGATAATATTGACTCTTTCAAAGGGGAATTGATTGTCAAGAATACTCAAGGAGTAATTCTTGGGAATGTCTCCACACAAGAAAATGTATATTCCCCTAGTTATTTTAGTGTGACTTCTGGTAATTGGAATTATGTTGATTTGTCACATCTTGAGAATCCTTGGGGAGATTTTTGTTATACTTTATATGTTACCTCTGATTCAAAGTTAATGTTCAAGGCGATAACTGATAAAGTTGAACTATATTCTGGTTATTATGGGAATCGTTTGTATGCAGTGACGGGAAGATTCCATGGGGATATGAAGAATGGAAGCGTGATGCATATCAAGGATGGAGGAATAGCCGAGAATGGTACGTTTAATGGAACTGTTATAGTTTCATCAGGAGGGTGCCTTTCCAAAATTACACTTAGTAATGGAACTATAAGTGCTGTTGGGCAAGCATTGATAGATTCGACAACTATTTTATACGGAAATTTGTATTTGTCAGCAGAAGCCAAGGCGAGTCAGACAAATATCTTGGGAGGATACATTTATATCGCTAGCGGTGCAACATTAACTAATACAACGATGTCGGGAGGAACTCTTTTTGTCTCAAACAGAGGAATTTTGAATGATACAACAATGTCGGGAGGAACTTTATTTGTCTCAAGCGAAGGCGTTGTGAATGATATCATCGTATCCAATGGTAGTCTGTATGTCTCAAAGGGCGGGAAGGTGGTCTCGGGAACAATCGCTTCAGCCGTGAATTTGGTAATCGCCAATGGCGCTTCAGCAACAGGTTTGGTTATTGAATCTGGGGCATATCTTGATTTGACGATGGGGAATAGCACCTATTTTGAGGGAAAGTATGGTAGTACCCATTATTCCTTCCAGGGGATGGCCAGTTCCATGTCTGTTGAATCGAATATTCATCTAGTTGTTGATAATGGCGGTGTTGTATCAGCGGCAACTGTTAGCAGTGGAGGTATTCTTGAAGTAAATAAAGGCGGAACTGCCCATAATATAAAAACTGATGGCGGATATATAAAAATTATTTCAGGAGCTGTTGTCACATTTGCATCACAAATTGTCTCAGATTTTACTTTTGGCGGTTCGTTGACAATAGGATCAAATTTGACATTGTCTTCAGTAACAGTGCTTTCAAGCGGGGAATTGTATATTAGCAATGGCGGAAGAGTAAAAGAGACGACAGTCAATCAACAGGGAAGATTGTACGTCAGTGAAGGTGGCACGGCAAGCAGGATTACCATTAATGCAGGGGGAAGTCTGCATGTTGATGGAGCTGCGGATTCAATCGTGGTTTTGGGAAGTATTGATGGTGGTGGAAATATAAATTCCATAACGGTCAGTTCGGGAGGGAGTCTCCGATTGAGCGGGAAAGCTACAAAAATTGTAGCCGATTCAGGCGCGAGACTACATTTTGTCTTGAAATCCGGAACGGATATTCAGGGAACTAGCGGGGGAAAGGTTTTTTCCGTTACCAGTGTTGCCAAAGATTTGGTTGTTGATGGGAATTTGCTCGGGTTAACCGTTGGAAGCGGAGGAACGGCAATATCAACAATAATCAAAGGAAATATGATTATTGATAATGCAGGAACTGCATATGCGACAATTATGTCAGGTGGATATGTAAGCGTTTGCAGTGGTGGCTTGATGAACTCCACAATAGTGTCAAGTGGTTATATTTTTGTTAGTAATGGTGGAAGAATTGAAAAAACGACATTGCTATCAGGTGGGCAAATTCAAGTTGAACGAGGGGCTTCAGCTTTATCGATGACAGTCAGTTCCGGTGCTCATTTATATGTTTCAGATGGTGGAAAAGTTTCTGGAATAATAGAGGATGGTGGTTATGTCACTGTAAGAACAGATTCGGATGTTTCTTTTATATCCCACACACTCTCAAATTTCGAATTGACAGGTGCTGCGACACTTCATTCCGGTACAACGGCAATTTCAGCAATATTGAATTCATATGGCAACCTAACAATTTTCAATGGCGGTATTGCGAATGAGACGATTATCAATTCTGGAAGTATGACCATCAGCAGTGGCGGTACGGCGAATGCGACTATTATTCGAACCGGCAGAATCTATGCCGATGCGGGGGGAATAGCAAACAGGACGACTGTCAGTTCCAATGGAATCTTCTATCTGTCCGGAGGAACTGCGAATGATACCAATATCCTTTCCGGTGGGACGCTGATGGTCTCCAGTGGAACAGCTACATTGGCGAATATCCATTCAGGAGGAAGTCTTCAAGTTTATAGATATGGGTCGGCTGTATCGGCGAATGTTAAAAACGGAGGTTATTTAGAAGTCTTATATAGTGGATCAATCATATCGCCGACTGTTGCTTCTGGGGGAACACTGTGCGTTTCCAGTGGTGCTTCCGCAACAGGAATCACGGCGGAAGCCGGGGCTTGCCTAGTATTTGAAATCGGGTCCTATACATATATTCAAGGGACAAGAGATGGAAAAGCTTTCACCTTCACAAGCTCAGTTGATGCTGTGAATGTCGAATCAGGCGTGACGTTAAAAGTTCAGTACGGCTGTTCAGCGACTTCAATGAAAGTTTTATCAGGTGGGAAACTAACTGTTGAAGGACGATCCGCCACGTTGAATTCAGTTATTGTCAGCCGAGGTGGTAATGTACAAGTATTTAACGCAGGGACAGCAATTTCTGCTGTTGTTAGTTCAGGAGGAAGTCTTTATGTCAGCAGTGGTACAGCTACAGATATTCGGGCGGAATCTGGCGCATGTCTTGATTTCACCATAGGATATTATACGAATATTCAAGGTACAAGTGGCGGAAGCGCATTTTCTATCACCAGTGTTGCAAGTTCTTTGAAGCTTGGAAACGGATTTTCGTTGTCTGTTAATTATGGATCAGCAGTTTCAATGACGGTTAATTCTGGGGGAATGCTGGTTGTTTCATATGGCGGAACAGCAACTTCAGCGACAGTCAATTCAGGGGGAAGACTATATGTCTATAGCGGAGGAACGGCTCGGAATGTAGTTATGAATGGCGGGTACATTTATGCCGCTTATAACGCAAATATTAATTTTGCAACCAAAAATTTCTCGAATTGCCAATTTGATGGCAATGTGTATATCAATTCTGGAATGCAGGTCGTTTCCGCAACACTTTGTTCTCAGGGTAGTATAACGGTATCCAATGGTGGCGTAGTGAATTCAATGAAGGTCACCAAAGGCGGTTATCTATATGTCGCCAGTGGAGGCACTGCGTCTGATATTCTTGTAGAAGCTGGTGGACGTGTCTATTGGGCGAATGGGGCACAGGTTACTTTAGTTCCGAATATTATTTCGAATGTAACAATTAAAGCTTCTTATGTCAATGTTTATTCAGGAACTACTATTCTTTCGGCAGCAATAAGTTCTGGTGGTTCTTTAATAATCAACAATGGAGGCGTGGTCTCCAAAACAACAATTTCACCAAAAGGAATATTGTATGTTAGTTCTGGAGGCGATATGTCTTCCTTGACAATTGGCACAGGAGGAAGCGCATATGTTTGCAACTTAGGGACAATGTCCAATGCAACTGTTCAATCAGGCGCAACTTTGAATGTTCTATACAGTGGGAATTTATTATCTGCAACAGTTGAAACAGGAGGTTTGTTGATTGTTTCCAGTGGCGGAACGGTGAGTAATGTCATAGAAGCCGGTGGAAGTGTATATGTACAAAGCAATGCAAAAGTGACATATGTACCCAATGTTGTTTCCAATCTTTCTTTGAGTGGCATTGCAACCGTGCATTCTGGAACAACAATTCTTTCTGCCAAAGTTGTATCAGGAGGGAACATATATACCTACACAGGAGGTGTAGTATCGGCTGCTACAATCAGTTTGGGAGGTATCTTGTATCTCTCTGGAGGTACCGCGCATGACATAGTCGAAGCAGGAGGTGCAGTATATGGGGGATATGGAGCTAATACGTTTGCTTCGAATGTCATTTCCACTTTAACTCTCACAAGTTATAATCAAAATGCAACCGTTCATTCCGGAACGACTGTGCTTTCTGCAGATATTGGCGGAGGAGCACGTGTGTCTGCTTTCCAAAGTGGCTGTATTTCAGCCGTCACGATAAATTCAGGTGGCTCATTATATGTTGCAGCTGAAACTGTAGTGTCTTCCGTAATACTTGGATCAGGTGGTATGATATCTGTGGCAAGAAATGCTACAATACATAATATAAGGGAAAATGGAGGTTTTGTAAGTTCAGAAAATGATGCAGTTGTCAATTATGTGTCAAATACTATTTCAAAACTTGCCTTGTCAGGTTCCGCAACAGTACATTCAAAAACAAAGGTACTTTCTGCAGAGATTCTAGGAGGAGCGCATTTATTTGTTTATGACAAGGGAATTGTGGCTGAGGCGGTCGTGAATGGTAGCATGGTATTGAACGGTGGTTCGGTTTCTTCCGCATCAGTCAAAGGATATTTATATGTGAATAGCGGTGGTATAGCGTCAACCGTGACAAATGATGGATATTTATATGTCAATTCCGCTGGTTTGGTTTCTTCCATAGTGGTCAATGGAAGTTTATTTATCTGTGCTGGCGGAGCGGTGTCTTCCGCAATGGTCAATGGTTTATTGCGTGTCTCTGCTGGCGGAGTATTGTCTTCGGTAACAGTTGGCCCGAAAGGTGGCTTGTATATTTCAAGTGGTGGAACAGCTTATAATATTGTCGCATCTGGTGGATATGTTTATGCAGACAAAGATGCAAAAGTTACGTTTGTACCCAATATAATGTCTAAATTGTCTGTGTCAAACAATATGACTTTACATTCAGGTACTACTGTTCTTTCTGCTACAGTTGACTCAGGCGGGCGGTTATATACATGTGATGGAGGCAGTGCATTATTCGTGACAGTCAATTCAGGTGGGGAAATGCATGCGTATAGTGGGGGACTGATATCTTCCACGATCGTGAATACAGGGGGCAGTTTATATGTATCTAGCGGTGGCACGGCGCATAAAATTGTTGAAAATGGCGGAAATGTAGTCTTTGACAGTAATTCAGACGTTTCTTTTGCTTCGAATGTCATTTCAAAACTTACGTTGATTCGTGCAGGCTCTTCTGCTATTGCCACAATTCATTCAGGGACCACTGTCCTTTCTGCTACAATCAGTTCTGCCCCTGGATATGGGGCTAACAATACAGGCGGGATACTGTATGTTTACAATGGCGGAGTATTGTCTTCAGCATCAATTGATTCAGGCTTGGTATATATTTATAGTGGAGGAACGAATGTCGGAGCTATTGTCAGTTCGGGAGGCAATCTACATGTTTCAAATGGAGGCACAGCGCATGGCATAGTTGAAGCAGGCGGGTATGTATTCGTTGATAAAAATACTGATGTCAGTTTTGCATCGAATGTCATTCAAAATCTATATATTCAGAGTTCTGCCACCGTTCATTCCGGAACGACTGTCCATTCGGCATCCGTGTTGACAAGTGGTGGATGTTTATATACCTACAACGGTGGTGTGGTGTCTTCTGTATTAATGTCTTCAGGAGCTTGTTTGAATGTTCAAGGCGGTGGGAGTGTTACTGGAATTGACGCCAAGACTGGTGCGATATTAATGCTGGGCATCGCATCAGATACGTTGATTCAAGGGGCAAGCGGAGGCACTGCTTTTAGCATTGACAGTGTTGTTTCAACATTGACACTTAATTCCTCTTTGCATAATACAATTTCAAAGGGCGGAACTGCAAATAGCATGACTATCGGTGCAGGAGGGAGATTAGTTGTGTTAAGTGGTGGACTGGTTAATCATGCGGTTGTTTGCAGCAATGGGTCGTTATCTGTGTCTGGTGGGGGAATCGCCAAGGAAATAGATGTATCCACTGGTGCACGTGTTTATCTTGCGCTAGCTCCTGATACCGTTTTGGAAGGGAAATATAACGGTTCAGATTTTTCTATCCATGGTTCAATTGATACAGTGGAAATTGGAAATGCTTATCTTTTGCAACAGTTATCTGTTTCAAATGGAGTGACGGCAAGAGCGCTAACAATCAATACTGGCGGTAACATGTTTGTCTTGAGTGGAGGCAAGGCTAACTCAACAATCGTTAATTCGGGAGGAAGTTTGGTTATAAGGTCAAAAGGCATTGCCGAGTCCGCATTAATCAATAGTAGTGGAGGAATGGTTGTCTCAAATGGTGGTACTGCGACTAATGCAACGATTTACTCAGGCGGAGTTGCGACTGTTTCCAGTGGGGGGACAGCAGTCAGCGCGAATGTCAGTTCAAGTGGTCAACTACATGTTTCAGATGGTGGAAATGCAACTGACGCAACAGTCAATTATGGTGGACTATACGTGTCAGATGGAGGAACGGCAGTTGGCGCGACAGTTGTTTATTATGGTGGATTGTGTGTGTCCAGTGGTGGAACAGCGAGTAATACAACAGTTTCTTCTGGTGGGGCGCTCTATGTTTATAATGGTGGTTGGGCGAGCAATACGAAAATCGATTATGGTGGTGGACTGCATGTTTCTACTGGTGGTACAGCGGTTGATGTAATGGTCAGTTCAGGCGGTGTACTGAATGTTTCTTATGGTGGGGCTGTAGCCAATGCAACAGTTCAGTCAGATGGAAAGCTTTATGTTTACAATGCAGGAACAGCAACAGAAATTCATGCCGAATCTGGAGCCGTACTTGGCATGGTAGTCGCACCTGGCATGAACGTGCAAGGTACAAGTGGCGGTACTGGCTTCTCCGTAACCAGTATAGCCAGTTCTTGGGAAATTGACTTTGGTGGATGGTTGTCCGTGGCCAGCGGTGGTACGGCGTCCAAAACAACAATCCATTCAGGTGGAACACTGAGTGTTGCCAATGGCGGCAGTGCCTTGGAGATTGTGGAGGATGGTGGTTTTGTTACTGTATACGACGGTGCGCAAGTCACATTTGTTCCACATGCCATATCCGATTTGGTTCTAACCAGTGCTACCGCAACGTTGCATTCTGGAACGACAGCGCTCTCACCAAGGCTTAATGTGAGGGGGGGCCTCGTGATTTCAAATGGAGGAATTGCGTCCAATGCAACGGTTCAATATGGTGGAGGGCTGTATGTGTCCAATGCAGGTATTGCATCCAGTGCAACAATCCATACAGGTGGAACAGCGTATGTATATGCTGGTGGGTTGGCGAATGACATGATCGTTGATTCAGGAGGTTTGCTGCATGTTTCAAATGGTGGAACTATAGCTGACGCGACTGTCAGTTCTGGAGGCATACTGTATGTTTTACAAGGTGGAACAGCGTCCAATACAACAATCTGTTCTGGCGGCAGGCTGTACGTTTATACTAACGCGACCGTATCAGGCATTCATGTTGAATCTGGCGCAGTGCTTGGACTGACTATCGCTCCTGGTATGAACCTACAGGGTACAAGTGGTGGAACTGCTTTCTCCATCACTAGTGTGGCCAGCCCTCTGGAAATCGTTTCGGGGGGATGGTTGACTGTTGCCAGTGGAGGAACGGCATCTAGTACAACGATCCATTCAGGGGGGATGTTGACTGTTGCCAATGGTGGGAGTGCTTTGAAGATTGTGGAAAATGGAGGGTATGTTACAGTAAACTCGGGTGCAGAAGCGACTTTCGTGTCGCACTCCATATACAATTTGGTGCTGTCCAGTGCATCGGCGACGTTGCATTCTGGAACGACGGCCATCGCGCCGATCCTTAACTGGAACGGCACACTGCAGATTTTTAGTGGCGGGAAAGCTTCTGGAGCGATAGTCAGTTCGGGCGGCGGATTGGTTGTTTCCAATGGTGGTATAGCTGTTTCGGCCATAGTCAGTTCAAATGGGGTGTTGACTATTAATAGTGCTGGTACAGCAACCAATACAATACTACATATGGGTGGTAGGCTGTATGTTTATGCTGGGGGCATGCTAACTAGTACAACCGTCAGTTCTGGAGGAGTTGCTTATATTACCAGTGGAGGTACAGTTGCTAATGTGACAATCAGTTCAGGCGGTGTGCTATATGTTTCCAGTGGTGCTTCGGCAATCAATACAACGGTTCAATCAGGGGGAATGCTGTATATTTACACTAGCGGGAGGGCAACAGGAATACATGCTGAGTCGGGAGCAATACTTGGTCTCTCTGTCGCTCCTGGCATGGATATTCATGGTACAAGTGGCGGTACTGTCTTCTCAATCACTAGTGTTGCCAGTTCTTTGGAAATTGGCTCGGGGGTCTGGCTGACCGTTGCCAGTGGTGGCACGGCATCCAATATGACAGTTAATTTAGGTGGAACGCTGACCGTTGCCAATGGTGGCAGTGCTTTGAAAATTGTGGAGGATGGGGGGTATGTTAGTGTAGATGCCAGTGCAAACGTTACCTTCATCGCGCACACCATATCCAATTTGATGTTGTCTAGTGCTTCGGCAACTTTGCATTCTGGAACAACGGCAATTTCACCAATACTTGACGTTAACGGTTACCTGCATGTTGTCAGCGGCGGTATCGTATCTGGCGCGTCGGTTATTTATTATGGTCGTTTATTTATTTTCAATGGTGGTACGGCGGCTGACGCAACTGTCAGTTCAGGTGGACAACTGTATGTTTCCAGTGGCGGTACGGCGATTAATGTAACCGTTTTGAAAAGCGGATACCTATCTGTCAATGCTAGTGGAACTGTGACTGGAACGATAGTCAATTCTGGCGGTTCATTGTACGTTGGCAATAACGGTAATGCGGCTGATGTGACAGTCAGTTCAGGCGGTTATTTGTTTGTTTCCAGTGGTGGTATATTGGACAACATAACAGTCCAATCAGATGGAATGCTGAATGTTGATACCGGTGGAACGGCAACGGGAATTCATGCAAAATCAGGAGCGGCACTAAGACTAACCGTAGCCCCAGGAGTGAACATAAACGGAACAAGCGACGGGAAAGCTTTCTCTGTTACCAGCGTCGCCAGTTCTTTGAAAATTGTTTCTGGCGGTTGGCTGGCTGTTTATGGTGGTGGTAGTGTAACCTCGACATTGATTCATTCACACGGAAAGCTTTATGTTTTCAGTGGGGGAACGGCTTCAGGAATTCAAACGGAGTCTGATGCCGCACTGTGTCTTACTGTCGCTCCGGGGACAGTTGCAGAAGGTACAAGCGGCGGGAAAGCCTTTTCTGTCACCAGTGTTGCCTGCTCTTTGGCAATTATTTCGGGTGGTTGGTTGCAAGTGTCCAGAGGTGGTACTGCAATCTCGACCGTGATCAGTTCAGGTGGAGGTGTGTCTGTTTTCAATGGCGGTACAGCAGTGTCAACGATGGTTAATTCAAGTGGAAGCTTGGTTGTTTCTAGCGGTGGCATGGTGGCTGAAACAACGGTTGTCTCAAATGGTAGACTATATATTTATGGCGGTACGGCGGCTGATGTAACAATCAGTTCAGGTGGAGGATTGTTTATCAGCGGTGGGAAGACATCCGAGGTGACGGTTCACTCAGGTGGTTCATTATGCGTTTCCAGCGGCGGTGTAATGACTAATACGATGGTCCATTCGGGTGGCCGTTTGGTGGTTATTTACTACGGCACAGCTACTTCGACTACAGTCAGTTCGGGTGGCGTGATGTCTGTCTACAACGGCACTGTAGCTTCGACGACGGTCAGTTCCGGTGGCTATTTGTATGTTGCCAGTGGTACGGCCACGGGAATCAATGTCTTGTCCGGCGCAATCCTTGGCTTAACAGTGGCACCTGGAATGCTTATAGAGGGGATAAGTGGGGGAAAAGCCTTCTCCGTCACTAGCCTCGCAAGTTCTTTGGAAATAATCTCTGGCGGCTGGTTGGAGGTTTACCGTGGCGGTACAGTGGTATCTGCAACGATTCATTCTGGCGGGCGCTTGTATGTTTCCAGTGGTGGTACGGCTACTGGAGTTCAGGTTGAGTCTGAGGCGGTAATGCGTTTGACTGTGGCTCCCAGCACACTTGTGGAGGGAATGAGTGGCGGAAAAGCCTTCTCCGTCACTAGCGTCGCTAGTTCATTGGAAATAGTCTCTGGTGGTTCGTTGACTGTTTCTAGTGGTGGTACAGCTATATCTGTAACGATTCATTCTGGCGGAAGCTTGTGTATTTCCCGTGGCGGTACAGCTGTATCTGCAACGATTCATTCTGGCGGACGCTTGTATGTTTCCAGCGGCGGTACGGCTATTGGAGTTCAAGTAGCATCAGATGCTGCGTTATGTTTGATCGTCGCTCCTGAAACGCTTGTAGAAGGAACGAGCGGAGGAAAGGTTTTCTCTGTCAGCAGCATCGCTAGTTCATTGGAAATAGTCTCTGGAGGTCAGTTGACTGTTTCCAGTGGTGGTACAGCTGTCTCGACAACGGTTAGTTCAGATGGACGCTTGTATGTTTACAATGGCGGCACTGCGACTGCGACAACGGTCAATTCGGGTGGCAGTTTGTATATTTATAACGGCACTGCGACTGCGACAACGGTCAATTCGGATGGCCGTGTGTCTGTTCATATTAGTGGTATGGCATCTGATGTAATAGTCAGCTCTGGAGGGAATTTGTATGTTTTAAACAGTGGTATCGCTACTGATATATCTGTTATTTCAGGTGGCGTATTGTATGTTTCCAATGGCGGGTCAGTGGGTAATACAACGGTTCGTTCAGGGGGAAGGATGTATGTTTATAGCATTGGTAAAGCTACAGGAATCAATGCCGAAGCAGGGGCTGCACTGGGATTGATTGTCGCTCCTGGAGCACTTGTAGAGGGAACAAGTGGTGGAAAAGCCTTCTCCGTCACTAGCATCGCCAGTTCTTTGGAAATCGTCTCAGGCGGTTGGCTGGCTGTTTATAGTGGCGGTACGGCAAACTCGACGTTGATTCGTTCAAAAGGAAGGCTTTATGTTTATAGCGGTGGCACAGCTACTGGAGTTCAAGTGGCATCAGATGCGGCGTTATGTTTGACTGTCGCTCCTGGTACGCTTGTAAAAGGAACGAGCGGTGGGAAGGCTTTCTCTGTCACCAGTGTTGCCAGTTCCTTGGAAATCATCTCTGGGGGCTGGTTGACTGTTTCCAGTGGTGGTACAGTGATGTCTGCAACGATTCATTCAGGCGGAAGCCTATATGTTTACAGCGGCGGGACAATTGGCAATATTGTGGAAGATGGTGGGTATGTAAGTGTATATGCTGGTGCAAATGTCACATTCGTTCCGCATACCATATCCAATCTTGTACTGTCAAGTGGCTCAGCCAATTTACATTCCGGAACAACGGCAATTTCAGTATTTGTCAGTTCCGGAATGCTGTATATTGACTCCGGTGGTACTGCAACTGATGCAACCATCCATTCAGGTGGCAATCTGATTGTTTCCAGCAGTGGCATTTTGCAAGGCATTGTCAATCTGGGCGGAACACTTGCCTTATATGACAATGCCACCCTTGGCGCAACTGAGTTCAATTTGCATCTTGAGGAACATAAAGCCAATGAAACCACCGTGATGGTCAACAATATGGCTTTGTTAACCGACAAGACCTTGTTGGTCGTCGTCTCAACAAATCAGGAGTATGGCACATATATACTTGGAGCTAATGCTAGTGGTTTCACAGGGAGCATCACTGTGAAAAATACCATAGGCGCTACGTATGGTGTGCTAACGGTCGGTGGAATCGTGGATGGGAGGAACAGTGCATACTCACTTGATATTGTTAACAAACAATTGGTCTTGACAGTCTCGGAACGGGAAGACTCCACGCCCGGCAGACCGATTGTCATGGCGGATGTCACAGCCCCGACCAACCAGAATGTCACGCTGACTGTCACCTACACGGAGGATTCCGTCAAACGACAATATTCGTATGATGCAAAGCAGTGGCTGAATTACACCACATCCATCGTGATGAAAGATAATGGCAGGGTTTATTTCAGAGCTATTGACGTCATTGGTAACATTTCGGATATTGTGATCTATACCGTGTCGAATATCGATCGTGTTGCGCCAACCGTCCCGACGGTCAAGGCCGATACGACATTGCTGACAACCAAGCCCGTGACGGTGACAGCAACATTTGACGCAGATACGTCTTACGCCGAATACCGTATCAATAGTGGTGATTGGTGCCGTTATGACAATGGCGTAGTCATGAAACGGAATGGGACAGTGTCTGTCCGTGCCATTGACGCGGCTGGAAATATCTCTGAGATTGCGACCTATACTGTATCGAATATTGAGCAAACGGGGCTAGAAGCACCGGAGGCTCATGCAGATGTGACAGCTATGACAAATGGTACCGTTACAGTAACGGCTACATTTAGTGCGGAATTAGTGAAGAGGGAGTATTCACTGGACGGTACGACATGGAAGGACTATGTTGGGGGAATTGTGTTCCAGGAAAACGGCAGAGTGCTCTTTAGAGGAAAGGATTCTGAAGGAAATTATTCAGACGAAACTGTTTTCGTAGTGTCAAACATCGACCGCATCGCGCCGGACGCACCGACGGTGGCGGCGAATATTACGACATTGACGAACAAGCCTGTGACGGTGACAGCGACGTTCAGTAGCGATTCCGCGAAGAAGGAATATTCGCTGGACGGCACGACTTGGAACAATTACACGACAGGCATCGTCTTCAATGCCAACGGCAAGGTGTATTTCCGCGGACGGGATGCCGCCGGAAACTACTCGGAAATCGTCAGCTATGACGTGATGAACATAGATATAATCGCTCCATCAGCTCCCATCGTGACGGCGAGCGTGACGACGCCGACAAATGGCAATGTGACTGTGTCGGCGACGTTCAGTGACGACTCCGTAAAGAAGGAATATTCAATGGATGGCGCGGCGTGGACAGACTATACGCAGGCGATTGTGTTTGAGGCGAATGGGACCGTCTGGTTCCGTGGTACGGATGCGGCTGGCAATGTCTCCACGACGCGCTATGACGTGTCGAATATTGACAAAGTCGCACCAGCCAAACCGACATTGACGGCGGATGTCACGGAGACGACGAATGGAAACGTGACCATAACGGCGACATTTGATGCAGACACATCCTATGCCGAATACCGTGTCGACAGCGGCGATTGGAAGCGATATGATGGCGGTATCATCATGAAACGGAACGGGAAGGTGTCTGTCCGTGCCGTTGACGCCGCAGGGAATATCTCGGAAGTTGGAAGCTATACTGTATCGAATATTGAGAAAACGGGACCGGACGCACCTGATGCCTATGCGGATGTGACAGCTATGACAAATGGTATCGTAACGGTAACGGCTACATTTAGTGCGGAATTAGTGAAGAGGGAGTATTCACTGGACGGTACGACATGGAAGGACTATGTTGGGGGAATCGTGTTCCAGGAAAACGGCAGGGTGCTCTTCAGAGGACGGGATTCCGAAGGAAACTATTCAGACGAAACAGAATATGTTGTTACAAACATCGACTGTATTGCACCAATTGCTCCAATGGTGAAGGCAGACATTACGGAATCGACGAACGGAAACGTGACGGTGACGGCGACATTCAGTGATGACTCTGTGAAGAAGGAGTATTCTCTGGACGGCACGACATGGAGAGACTACACGACAGGCATAATTTTCAATGTGAATGGCCAGGCATATTTCCGTGGACGTGACGAAGCTGGAAACTATTCGGATATAGTCTGCTATCATGTGACGAACATTGTCACTGACTCTCCTTCAGGGCCAATTGTGATTCCCAGTGAGACGAAGCCGACCAATGGAAATGTCAGCGTGTTAGCTCTGTTCAGCTTAGATTCTGTGAAGAAGGAGTATTCGTTGGATGGCTCGACGTGGAAGTCCTATACAGAGGCTATTGAATTCAAAGCAAATGGAACCGTGAGCTTCCGCAGTACGGATGCGGCGGGAAATGTCTCTGAAATCGTAACCTATACCGTGTCGAACATTGACAAGATTGCGCCAACCAAGCCCGTGTTGTCGATAGATGTTACAGAATTGACAGAGGGGAATGTGACGATTACAGCGGCATTCGATAATGATACATCCTATGCAGAATATCGTATTGACAGTGGTGTCTGGCGGCGTTATGATGACAAAGTGGTTATGAGAGCAAACGGAACGGTGAATGTACGCGCCGTCGATGCAGCTGGAAATATTTCTGAAGTCGTGGAATATGTCGTGTCGAACATCGAGAAAAATGGCCCGATTATCAGTTCTGGCGGTAGTTTGGTTGTCGGTTCTGGGGATGTCGTGGAGCTGGCTGTCGTCAGTTCCAACGGGAGCATGGTCGTATCTGGAGGTGGAACCGCTTGGGGAACGATAATCAGTGCCACCGGAAGGATGTTTGTGTCTGATGGTGGTATTGTAAATTCAACGACGATCAACACATATGGTGGTATGTATGTTTCACAAGGGGGTGTGGCGAATGAGACAATAATCAATAGAAGTGGATATATGTATGTCTCGCGTGGAGGTGTTGCCAATAAGACGACAGTCAATTACTATGGGAGCATGGCTGTAAGCGGTGTTGTGAATTCGACGATAATTGTTAGTTGGGCGTATTTGGATGTTTTTAGCGGTGGCACCGCAAACAAAACGAAGCTTATTTCATCAGGTGGGCATTTAAAGGTATCCAGCGGAGGTACTGCTAATGAGACAACGGTCGATTCTGGAAGTTATTTTTATGTTTCCAGTGGTGGGGTCGCGAATTCGACTACTGTTAATTCTTCCGGTCATTTGGACATTAGTAATGATGGTGTTGCGAATTCAACGACGATTGCTTTAGGGGGGTATTTGTATGTCTCAAAAGATGGCATGGCGAATTCGACGACGGTTAGTGGAGGAAACGTACTCGTTCACAGTGGCGGTGTTGCGAACCTGCTGACGCTCAGTGGCGGAATGTTGTCTGTCTATGGTGGTGGAACAGCTCTGCAAGTCAAGGAAGCCGGTGGATATGTTTCAATCGGTTCCGGTGCGACTGTCACCTTTGCACCGAATGTCTTTTCGAATCTTGTATTGTCATCAGGTACAGCCACTTTGCATTCTGGGACAACGGCGGTATCTACTATTATCAACTACTTTGCCGGAAGCATGCATGTTTTGAGTGGCGGAACGGCAAAATCGACAACGGTTATTTCGGGATATTTATATGTCTCCAGTGGAGGAGAGGCGAATGAGACCGTAGTCAGTTCCAGAGGGGATATGATTGTCTCCGAAGGGGGCGTTGTGAATTCCACAACAGTCATTGCCTCGGGATATCTGTATGTCTCAAGTGGTGGTGTTGCGAATGAGACATGCCTTAATCGGGGAAATATGTATGTATATGGTGATGGTTCAGCGTATGCGGCAATGATTGGTTCATCGGGCTATTTGTATGTCGCTAGTGACGGTGTTGCGAATTCGACGATCGTCAGTGCTGGCGGGCGTTTGCTTGTTTCAAGCGGTGGTACCGCAACGAATATTGATTGGACTCCATGCATAGGGGAAGTCGTTGTCAAGGAAGGCGCATACGCCACGTTCCGATCTGCGTATTCCGGTTGCTATTATGGCAGTGGAAATTCATTGCTGTCATCGGCAATGTCCATGAACGGGAAGGTGCTGCTGTCATCTGAGAGCATGTATGTCATGGATGGAGGCGTGGCAGGTTCGATAAGGGTCAGTAGGGGAAGGTTGTTTGTCCATAGTGGGGGTACAGCAACGGACATCATCTGGACTCCTTGCATGGGGGAAGTTATTGTCGAGCAAGGCGCATACGCCACGTTCAAGTCTTCTTATTCCGGCTGCTATTATGGTAGCAGAAATGATTTTCTATCATCTGCAATGTCCATGAACGGCAAGGAGTTGTCATGGAGTTACAGGATGTACGTCATGGATGGCGGCGTTGCGAATTCGACGACTGTCAATTCCTCTGGATGCATGTATGTTTCCAGTGGCGGTGTGGCCAATTCGACGATAATCAATTCATATGGGGCATTGCATGTCTTTGACGGCGGCCAGGCGAATTCGACAATATTCAAATACTATGGGGTAAATATGCATGTCTCTAGCGGAGGTACTGCTAATGAGACGGAAGTCAGATATGGGAATTTATACGTGTCAAAAGGCGGTACGGCGAGTCAGACGACAGTAACGGGAGGGTGTGTTTATGTGGAAAATGGCGGTGTAGCGAATTCCGCAACAGTCGGTTCGGGAGGAAGTATTACCGTTGAGAGTGGTGGAACGGCTCATGCGATTGTGGAAAATGGTGGGTATGTTGCCATTCAGTCAGGTGCTGATGTAAGCTTTGTATCCCATGTCATTTCAAATTTGGAACTGGAATACAACGCGACTTTGCATTCGGGGACGACGGCTGTTTCTGCGACTGTCAATCGTTCCGGAACTTTGTATGTCTCCAAAGGAGGTGTTGCAAATTCTACGACTGTCAATATTTCCGGGGGATTGCATGTTTCCGAAGGAGGCGTTGCGAATTCGACAACCGTCAAATCATCTGGATATTTATATGTTTCCAACGGCGGAACCGCGAATATGACGACGCTTGGCTATGGAGGAAAAATTGTCCTTCTCAGTGGTTGTATTGTGAATTCGACAATTGTCAGCGGGGGAAGTTTGAATATATCCAGTGGTGTGGTGGTAAATTCGGTAACAGTCAGTTCCGGAACGCTATTTGTTTCTTCTGGCGGAACAGCCCATGGAATAGTGGAAGATGGGGGATATGTTGATGTAGAGTCAGGTGCTGATGTGAGTTTTGCATCCCATGTCATTTCGAACCATGAGTTGAATAACAAGGCAACACTGCATTCGGGGACAATAGCAGTTTCAATGTTTGTTAACTCATATGGTATTTTGTATATTTCCAATGGCGGTGTTGCGGATTACACGACGGTTAGCGGCGGGGCGATAGTCGTCAGTAATGGCGGTATGGCAAATGCGACTACATTATTCGGAGGATGGAACGGACGTTTGCTCGTTTACAGCGGCGGTGTGGCCAACTCGACTACTGTCAATTCTGGATACATGTATGTCAGCAATAACGGGACGGCGAATTCGACAACATTAAACAGTTATGGCTCTTTATATGTTTATAATAATGGTATTGCGAATTCGACAATCGTCAATTCCGGTAGTTATTTAGATGTTTACAGCGGCGGTGTGGCCAACTCGACTACTGTCAATTCTGGATACATGTATGTCAGCAATAACGGGACAGCGAATTCGACAACCGTCAATTCCGGTGGTTATTTATCTGTTTCCAGTGGGGGTACGGCGAATTTGACAACTGTCAATTCTGGTGGTTATTTATCTGTTTCCAGTGGGGGTACGGCGACAGACATCGTCTGGATACCGTGCAACGGTAGTGTCTGGATTGCCGAAGGAGCGTATGCCACATTCCAATCTTCTTATTCCGGCTGTTACTATGGCAGCGAAAACACATTGCTGTCATCCGCCATGTCCATGACCGGCAAAGTTGTTTCATCGGGCAGCATGTATGTCATGGATGGAGGCGTGGCGAATTCAACAACCGTCAATTCATATGGATATATATATGTCTCCAGCGGTGGTGTCGTGAATTCGACGAGTGTCGATTCAAATGGTAGATTGTATATTAGTAGTATGGGGGTGGCGAATGCAACAACAGTTGGTTCAAGTGGATATCTAGACATATTCAGTAATGGTATTGCGAATTCTACGACAATCAAATGGTTGGGAAGTATGTATGTCATCAGTCATGGTGTTGCGAATTCAACAACTGTAAACGGAGGGTGTTTACACATATACAGTGGGGGAACAGCAACAGACATTATCTGGACTCCTTGTGTTGGAGAGGTTATTGTCGAAGAAGGGGCAACTGCAACATTTAAGTCTTCATATTCTGGTTGTTATTATGGCTGGAACAATATGCTGGTTGTAACATCAACAGTATTGAACGGGAAGGTGATGTCTGGCAATTACAAATTATATGCAATGAATGGTGGCACCGCAAATTCGACGACGATTAATTCTGGTGGGCGTTTATATATCTACAGTGGCGGTATTGCGAAATCAACGGTTGTCAATACATATGGCTCTTTGTATGTTTCTAATGGTGGCACTGCAAATTCGACGACGATCAGCGGTGGAAGTATGATTGTTTATAGCAGTGGTGTTGTAAATTCAACAGTAGTCAGTGGGGGAAGATTGGTGGTGTCCAGTGACGGCGTTGCGAATTCGACGACTGTCAATAGAGGCGGATATTTGTACATCAGTAGTGGCGGTACTGCAACGGACATTATCTGGACTCCTTGTATCGGGTCGGTCAGTATTGCTGACGGTGCGTATGCCACGTTCCAATCCTCGTATTCTGGTTGCTATTACGGTAGTGGAAATGTGTTAATGTCATCTGCTTTGTCCATGAACGACAAGGTGGTATCATATGGCGATTGTATGTATGTCATGAATAACGGCGTTGCAAATTCCACAACGGTCAGTTCGGGCGGAGATTTGTATGTTTCCAATGGTGGAACACTGAATTCAACGACTGTCAGTTCTGGTGGAGATTTGTATGTTTACAATTTTGGCGTTGTGAATTCAGCAATAATTGATAGTTTTGGACATTTATATGTTTCTGCTGGGGGTGTTGTGAACACAATGACCATTAGAAGTTGGTACGGATATATATATGGTGGCATTGCGAATTCGACGATTGTCTCTTCAGACGGATCTTTGACGGTTTCCAGTGGCGGCAGTGTGAATTCAACGACTGTCCTTTCATCGGGAACGCTTAATATTCACTACGGCGGGACGGCGAAAGACATGACCATCAATTCAGGCGGTTTCTTGTATGTTCGTACCAGTGGAGGAATCTTGAAAGATTCTGTCGTGCTCGGAGGTAGGATGACGCTATTGGAAGCCATTGATGCAAAGGACGCAGACATTGTGTTCGACGTTTCACAACGGACTACATCTGATACTGTTATTATAAACGACATCAAGATGCTTTCAGGAGAAAGGTATTCTATAAGGGTGTCCGGCGAACAGATGAACGGCCAATATAAACTTGCGGGGAATGCATCTTCCTTCAGCCAGAATGTGACATTGATTGTAAAAGATACAGACTTGACCACGACGTTCAGGAGGGGAGCCAAAGCGAGTGTTGATGGAAAGGACTATACGTTGAGTATTGTTTCCGGTGATCTCTGCCTGACCATCGTTGATAATAATATTCCTGCTCCGACGAATCTGTCGGGCAACAGTGCGAAACTGTCGTGGACGGCAGTGGAAGGCGCGTCCGGCTATGTCGTGGAATACAGCCAGAACAATTTTGCGACCGTCATTAGCGTGGAAACCGCGACGACGGGACTGGAACATTACAACGTCGGTGCGGGCACGTGGCAGTGGCGCGTGAGGGCGAAGGAAGGCTCGGAATGGGCTGTTGGAAACAATGTCGCCGTCTCGTCAGCAAGTACGACACCGTCCGTCGTCTCCGCGACGGAGGACGGCGTAAAGGACGCGTTCTTCGTGAAGCCATACGGCATGTGGGACAGCGCGTACCGGGCGCAGCACATGGGCGTGAGCGGCGGATGGGAAGGCACGGGAGAGAAGGTGGTGTTCGGCGGCGAGAACCGCTTCGGCGACATCTTCCAGGGCTCGACGGACGAAAACGTCCTGCTGCTGACCGATGACGTGAACGGCGACGCGCTGTTCATCGACGACATCTACACGGAGTCGAAAAACGATCTGGGCAAGACTCAGGCGCGGCTGGCGGAAGTAAAGGAAATTCGCGCGGGTGCGGGCGACGACATCGTCGATCTGACCAGCGACAAGTTCGATTATATCGGCGGCGGGCTGTCGGTCCACGGCGGGCTAGGCGACGACACGATCTGGTCGAACAACGGGAACAACACGTTGTTCGGCGACGCTGGCAATGACAGGCTCGTTGGTGCAAACGGCAACGACGTGCTGGTCGGCGGCGCGGGCAACGACAGCATGCACGGCGGCGGCGGGGACGACGTCTTCGTGTTCGGCGGCAATTGGGGCAATGATGCCGTGGAACAGTTGGAAGACGGCAAAATTACATTGTGGTTCAATGAAGGCTCGATGGACAAATGGGACGCTTCTACACTCACCTATCGCGACGGTGACAAGTCAGTAGCAGTCAACGGCGTCGCGGCGGAGAATATCACGCTGAAGTTCGGCGACGACGGCAGCCAGCAGTACGGCAGGCTGTTGGAAATGGGCGCGTTCGATGAGTTCACAGACGGGAACATCTTCGAGGAAAGGAACAAGAGACAACTGGCGTAATTATGCAAAGACTTTTCCAAAGGGTGATAAATCCTGGTAGTCGCGGAAATGGATGCTATATCGGCATGCCATGCCAGTGTGTGTTGGTTGCAATGGATAACAGCCATGCCCATTGCCCAAAATGTCCTGATGTACATATTGGGACCGCGAAGGCTATGTGATGTCTCTCCCCTTTCGTGTCCTTTTTCAGCTGTAATGGTTTTTTTTTCCATTTTTTGCATTGCCAATCGCCATATCAATGATAAGTTATTGTATTGGTAAGTTGGACGGCTTTTCATGAGGCCGTCTTCTCGCATGCCGTTCCCGCAAGAGCGGCATGCGTGAGAATTTATGAACATATCCTGACAAATACCGCTTTTGCATCGTGCCATGAATTAGCAGTCAAGATCGAAAAACAGTTTTCTCCAGCTAAACAACATCCTTTGAGGATTTGAACATATATTCTTGCGAAAAAATATGTCAGAAGCTACAAATACAATCAATGTTGTTGAACATGAATCCATTATCTCCATTCCTGAATATGATGATGGCCAGTATGGAATGAGAAGAGGTTCTTCCAGTTACAAATTGATCAAACCCGCTGAATTGGGATGTGAAGACCAGAACTACAAAACCATAAAAGAAAATTTAAAGGGATTGGTTGCAAGTCATTATTTGGGTCAATTAATTCAATGGTATGATACATGGAAATATCAGGGGGCGACGGGAGTTCCCGTATATGCATTACCAGGTGATAAAACGTACATTGAGTATGGTGGTTATCAAATATCTCGTGAAGGAATTGTTTATATCGCCAAGAAACGAGTAGAGGATAACAAGCAATATTACAAAGATGAGTATTATTGCATCTTCAATTCACCAAGTGGATACAATGTCATTTTAGATGAAAACGGAAAATATGTCGATGATGGTTTTGTGGTCGTTGATTCGGTCGATATATACGGAACTCCAGTTTACAAGGATTCAGACTTGTTGTTCAGCAAGCCACTGGCTTTGCCGGGCATGGGCACAACAGGAAATACCGTCAACGAGACGGCGACGCTCAACTGGTCATTCACGGCGAAGAACGACGGCGGCAAGACGGCGGCTGCCTGCAAATACACGCTGTACATCGACGGCGTGGAATATGCACAGGGCAATCTCACAAGCCTGGCTTCGCTGGCGACGCAGGATTTAACTGGCAGCCTTAAGATGTCGGATGTCGTCTCATGGCTCCAGTCGAAGGGAAAGGACACATTTGCGATGCACACCCTTACGGTGACGCTGGATTCGGGGAACGCCGTGACGGAGCAGGATGAAACCAACAACAGCAGCTCTCTGACGTTCCATCTGTATGATTCTACGAAGCCCGACCTGATGTTTGCAACGACACCCAAGCTGTTTGACGGCAATGAAGTCGAGCAGACGGATTTCCTGTACAACAGCGAGGCCACGGTCAAATTCACAATCAAGAACCAAGGCAAGACGGCGGCTGGGGATTTCAGCTTCAGGATGTTCCTAAACGGTGTCGAAATGTATTCCGACGATTGGGCGGCGGACATCAAGGCCAAATTCAATGTGGGCGGTATTAACGCAAACGGCACACGCGATGTTTCCTTCTCGTTCTCCGTCAAGGAATGGTTGCAGTGGCTGAAGGAGGTTGATCCTTCGTATGATGACACGAAGGACAGCCACACACTGCAGGTCGTGCTGGATTCGGGCAATGATGTCGAAGAAGGCCTGGAGAGCAACAACACAGCCACCGTTTCATTCAATACGATCCGCCTTACGGATCCAATTCTGGAGCTGCTGGCTCGAAACAGCTATGTCAATGTTACAGTTCCAGAGACTGGCGCTCAATTCGGTGTCTATCGCCGCCCCTACACGGTCTATAAAGACCAGCAAGCGGGAAAGATTCTCAACGTCACGTTAAATGGCGTGGATTACCATTTCCTTGTGGACCAGATATTTGATGATGAGGCTGGCAGCGGTTTCTATGGCATGGGACTCCTGATGTGCGACGAAAACGGCACTCCCTATTCTGACGGCGACGCCGTACTGGTTTGCCGTGGAACGCAGGGCGACAAGCTGTCGTCAGATCTTTATACGGCCCTGAAGGATTTCATCGCCGACGCAAATCCGAACGGCATCGGCTACAACCAATATACCTCTTCCGCAGGAGGCAGGGCGTTGGCTTGGCTGCAGTCCATGTCCGGCAACGGATATGACATCAACATCACGGGGCAAAGCCTCGGAGCCGCGCTGGCGATGATGTTCGCTGCAAAAACGACCGTAGAAGTGGCCAATCTGGTCACTTTCAATACGCCCGGTATTGCTGAGTCATTTGGTGATAGTAACATCAAGCGTATTCGCCACTACATCGCATCGGGCGATCTGGTGTCCATGGCGGGCGACCAATATGTAGGCAGCACCGATTCGGATGCGGATGTGAAATGGGTTCTAAAACAGACATGGCATGATGTGCGCTCCATGTTCTCAGAAGGAAAGTACTATGGCTACATGGGCCAGTATTTCCTGTACCAGCATGACACGACGTTCCTTCTGGATGTGAGCGGCTTGCCTGAAGATGTCTGCGTCACGGATCCGAACGAAAATCCGGACACCAGGAAATTCATCTACAGCAATGATTTGATTGAAAGCACGGACATATCCGTTTTGGAAGACCCGAACTTCTCCTACTTGTCCGTTTCCGTTCCCTCAGAGGATATCCCTGCACATAACGCCTCCATTATCTGTGTCACGAAAGATGACGACTCCGTCTATCTCTTCAACCAAGAGTATGTTAAAGCTTCCCTCATGCTCGGCTTTGGCAATCTGACCATCGCGGATAGTCTGGCGAAACGCGAGAAAAGCGAGGAGATTCGTGCCAAGGTCGGCAGGATATTGGATTTATTCGAAATGTCATGGGAAGAAGGGAAAAATCTGATTGCGGACATCGCGGTGTTTGCCCGGAACCATCCCGTCATCGCCGCAGGTCTCGGCATCGGTCTCACCGTGCCAGCTGTTTCTTCATACATTGTCAATCCGTATTTCAGACAAGCATTGAATCTGTCAATCAATGCACTACTAAGCTATTTTGATTTGACTTCCGCGGATCTTTTGAGCATTCCAGCCAATCTGGTTCTGTACAACAAGGCTTTCTATTCCCAAAATATCCGTGTCGGCGGCGCCCCGCTGAAGAGCACGGCAGATCCAGAAGGCACGCATGATGTCCGCACACTGGATCTGGACGAGGACGGTGTCCCCGACCTTCTTTATGATTTTACGGACAATGAATACCAAAAGATCAATTTCATTGATTCCTTGAAATACAGAATCGAATCCGTTGTTGCGAATGTGACAGATGCGTCGCGGGCGGTCCTTCATGTCCATGTGGACAAAACGGTGAACGAATGGGTGGCCGTCTCCTTTGATGCGAATCTGGGCAACACCTCCTGGACCGTCTCCGCCATCAACAGCTCGCTGGGAACGTCGTTTCCTGAGCAAAACACCTTCACAGTCGGCAACAGGACGTATGTCTTGGACGATCCCGACACGGAATATGAGCTGGTCTTTTCGCGGAACGCGTCCGTCACCTCCGAGCTGGGTGTGATTTCGCTCTCGCTGGACTGTGTCACGAATCCCGACGGCGTTCTGTCCGTCGTCGTCACGGACATCGACGCAAGCAGCCATGCGGGCGGCGGTAACGACACGATTACCGTGACCGTCGCCACGACTGCTAACCCGCAGGGCAAAACCTACACGTTGCAGGAGAGCGCCTGGGAGGGCATCTTCTTCGGCGACTTCGCTTTCGCGTCATCAGGCAGCCTTCCCGTCCTCTCCATCGAATGCGGCGATGACATCACCTTCACGTATGCGGACGCGAACAACGGAAAAGGAAACGAGGAGACCGTCTCCCGCGTCCTCCAGTCCGTCGGCGAGGAGGTCTTCGTCTCCATCGACGGTTCGGGCCTGGAATCCGGCTATTCCGCCAATTACGACCACCCGCTCTGGCTCAACCTGACGGTTTCCGTCACAAGTTCCTCGAAGCTAGGAACCTACACGCTCGTCAACAGCGCTACGGGCTACAGTCGCGACATCACGCTGATGGACGGCACGAGCGGTGTCAGCTATACGTTACAAGTCGGCAAGAGCCTCAACACGGAGCAAGGGACGTATTCCTGCTATGTGGAGAGCGGCAAGCTGAAGTTCAAGATTGCAAAACCGCAGGATACATCCGTCGATACGATTCCGCCCGACGCCCCGCAAATCGTCGCCGCCGCCCTTTCCGGCGACGGGACGGTGACGCTGGCGGTTGATTTCGCCGACGATTCCAGTATAAAGGAATATTGCCTGAACTATTCAGCCGAATACCAATTGGTCGGCGGACGTGTCGTATTGGTGGAGTCCGGCGACTGGCAGACGTACAATGCCGCCGTGACGGTCTCCCTTGATTCACCTGTTTATTTCCGAAGCAAGGATGCAAAGGGGAATGTCAGTGACGTGACGCGTTTCGCGGCGGATGAGCAGTTATTGACAGTTCCTGAAATCGGCAGCGGTCTTGTCCTGTATTCATCGGGCGTGTCCAGAGCGACATCCTCACAAGGGGCTGTTTCATCTTTGGCATCAGGCGGATACGACTCGATATCCGTCTTAGACGGCGGCGTTGTCAGCGGCATGGCGATTGGCGCCCAGGGCGTCATGGCAGTCTATGGAAACGGCGTTGCCAGTGAGACGGAAATCCAGTCTGGCGGTCAGCAAGCCCTTGGCCTGTACTATGGCGGCGGCAGCGCGAAAGATACCATCGTATCAACGGGCGGCGTCCAGATGGTGTTCGACTCTGCGCTGAGCGAAGATGCCGTCATCGACGGCGGCAGCCAGATTGTCTATCGCGGCGGCACGGCGAGAAATGTGGAGCTGAAATCTGGCGGGATGCAGGTCAAGTCCGGTGGCGTCGTCAGCGGGGCTGTCGTGTCGTCGGGCATGACGATGTTGTTGGACGGTGGTGCCATTCTGGAAGGCGATATCGTAGTCAACGGCGCATTATCATTAGGCGGAACGGTTAATGCTTCTAATGCGATTATAACCTTGAACTTAATCGGTAGAAGTGATGCTGATGTTGCATTTATCAACGATTTATCAATGATTGATGGTGGTAACATTGCAGTAATTGTAGATGATCCCTTAATGCGGAGGGAAAGTTATACATTAGCCCAAAATGCAAGAAAATTCCAAGGAAATATTATTGTAAAGGATTCAAACAATAATGAAAGTGGCATTTTGGCTATAGGAAAGTCTTTTTCATACTTTGATGATTATGTTTATGCAGTTTCATTGGCAGATGATAATTCGTTAAAAGTGAATCTTGTAACAAATGCGATTACAGGTTATTATTATTGGTGGGAATATACAAGATATAACTCTTACAGTTATTCGGTTGGACCATTCATTTCGGGAAAGGTTATAAATGAAGGTTCAATGTTGAATGCAAGTCTTATGGGAGATTACTATGTATTTGTAATCAATAATTTTGGTTGGGTAATTTCAACGACATTTGGTAAATTTGGTGAACTAGAAATTAAAAGTGGGGGAACAGCTTTTGCCAACGTTATATCTGGTGGCAACATGAGAATATATAATGGTGGGATAGCAGTATCTACGACTGTTACAAGTAATAACGCAAGATATGATACTATAGCAGGTGGCTATGCAGGGCCATTTAAAGGTAATGTTACTGTTTTTAACGGGGGCGTGTTTTCTGCTACAGTTCTTTCTGAGGGAGGAATATTGGTTGTCTCTCATGGGGGAATAGCAGATTCCTTAATAATCTCCTCTGGCGGATCTGTAGGAGTAAGCAACGGTGGTTTAGTGTTCTCTACTACGATTTCTAACGGAGGCTCACTGGTACTGAGCAATGGCGGAACAGCAGTTTCAACGACTGTATCCCCAAAGGGGCTATTAAGTGTTACTAGTGGTGGTTTTGCTTTCTCTATTACGGTCAGCTCAGGCGGATCTCTGCATATTAATGGGGGAGGGAAGGCTACCGAACTCAATGTTGTAGCAGGAGCATTGTTCGACTTAGCTATTGCATCAGATACAGTTATTGAAGGTACAAGTGGCGGGATACACTTTTCCATCACCAGCATCGCAAGTTCTTTTGATATTGGATCAAGTGGATATCTATATGTTTCAAATGGCGGCACCGCAGTTTCAACTATTGTAAACACGGGTGGACATCTGTATATTTCCCAGGGCGGCACAGCGGTTTCGACGACCGTCTCTTCCAGCGGCAGTCTGTATGTTTTCTCTGGCGGCACGGCGGTCTCGACGACGGTCTCCTCCGGTGGCGATCTGATAATTTCCTCTGGCGGCACGGCATTGGATGTCGTTGAGGACGGAGGATATGTGTATGTTGATTCAGAAACCAGTGTGACTTTTGTCCCGCATGTCATTTCACAGCGGATCCTGTCTGGATCCGCCACCGTGCATTCTGGCACGACCGCCTTGAACATGACTGTCTCCGGCGGTAGTCTGCAGGTTTATAGTGGCGGCACTGCGTCTTCGACGACGGTCTCCTCCGGTGGCGGGCTGTATGTTTCCCAGGGCGGCACTGCATCTTCGACGACGGTCTCCTCCGGTGGCGGGCTGTATGTTTCCCAGGGCGGCACGGCCGTCTCGACGACGGTCTCCTCCGGCGGCAGGCTGCATGTTATCCAAGGTGGTACGGCATTGGATGTTGTGGAAGACGGGGGGTATGTTTATGTTGATTCTAACGCCAGCGTGACTTTTGCCTCGCATGTCATTTCACAGCGCGTCCTGTCGGGAGCCGCCACGGTGCATTCTGGCACGACCGCTTCCAACGTGACGGTCTCCTCCGGCGGTGGGTTGCATGTTTCCTCTGGCGGCA
>JAEEGL014760491.1_pt1 | contig 28713 bp, 28 predicted proteins | sample 9134231 | NCBI WGS metagenome assembly JAEEGL01 (sample SAMN16246548, study PRJNA631951) | gut metagenome | biome: gut microbiome; feature: rumen; material: fiber-attached | host: Bos | place: Iran: Karaj | collected 2018-10 | reverse complement strand
AGTCAAAACGCAACAACATATACTGCTGATGGCACCACAATTACCGAAAATAATAATCAATTTTCGGCAAACACAACTGGCGGCGTTGGCTCTGGTAATGGCAACTTGGTAACTGGTGGTCAGGTTGCCGATGCTTTGGCTAATAAACAAGACAAACAAGTCGGTGCTGCAGGACAAGGTGGCGCGGATTCAGCAGACAAAGACGAAATCGTTACCATTGATGCCAATGGTTATATCCAGGCAAGTGGCAAAACTATTGTTGACACCGTTGCAGATAGTAATCTGAACGCGGTAACGTCAAATGCAGTTTATGATTATGCGGCCCCAATAACCACTGCCGTAACGCATACTGCTAACACAGCGGCTGGTACCTCAACAGTACCTGTATACATTGCATCTGATGGTACTGCAACCGCGATTTCTGTGAACAGCGATACATCATTTGCCAATGTTAATACATCGGGCACAGGTACAGACGATGAAAAGTTACCGACATCCGAAGCAGTTAAAGGCTACGTTGATTCAGCTATTGCGGCACAACCGGCATCGAGCATCCCGGCGAAAAGTACAGCAAACTGCACAGATGCTCATCCGTGCGCGTTGGTTGCCGAAGAAGATGGTTTCCACTGGCGTGTTATGGCGGTTGATTCCACGAATCAGACCGTCGCAGCAGGTACTTGCGGTGATGCGACAGGCAACTGCGGTGATGCATAAACACCAAACGCATAATACCCGATTCAGTTATCTAACTGAAAACGGTTAATATGACCCTTTACACACCCCCACCCCCGGGGGTGTGTTTTTTCCACAACTCCATCCCCTTCGTCTGGCGAAGGGGGGGACCACTGAAAGTGGTGGGGTAGTGGAACCTATATATACGTTTACACACCCCTACCCCCGGCATGCTATGCCGTACCCCTTCCCCTTGGGCAGGGGATGGAAATGCAGAACTACCCCGCCGGGTGCTACCCGGCACCCCTTCTTGGAAAGAAGGGGATAGAAATGCCGCACCATCCCCTTCGTCTGGCGAAGGGGGGGACCACTGAAAGTGGTGGGGTAGTGGAACCCATATCTACGTTTGCACGCCCCTACCCCCCGGCATGTTATGCCGTACCCCTTCCCATTGGGCAGGGGATGGATTTGATATGTTCTTTTAATAATTGTATTGTCCCATTTATGTCAAAACGAACATCATGTTCGTAAAAGTGAAAGACATGCAAGCCCAAAGAAGCCAAATATTCATCGCGTTTTCTATCGTATTCTTGTTTGCCATCGTGCGATGTCCCATCTATTTCAACAACCATTTGTAATGCACAACAATAAAAATCAACAATATAGTTGCCAATTACTTTTTGCCTATCAAAATCTAATCCACAAATCTGTTTATTCTTTACCGCATTCCAAAATATTACTTCGGACAAAGTAGACTTTTTGCGCATTTCTCGTGCACGTTCACGTAATAATTTATTTTCAGGCAATTTCATTTGAATTCATCGTACCAAGCGAATAAAAATTCGCAACTAATTTTTCCCCTTCGCCTGGCGAAGGGGGGGGACCACTGAAAGTGGTGGGGTAGTGGAACCCATATCTGTGCTTTGCACACCCCTACCCCCCGGCATGCTATGCCGTACCCCTTCCCATTGGGCAGGGGATGGATTTGTCGTTCTCTTCCCTTGACCGGGAAAGAAAAATTTACTAACATCCCCAGTATGGAAGATAACACAATCATCTCTTTTGCCAATGTCGGCGCGCGATACGACGGAAATTCCGATGTTCTGACCGATGTATCGTTTAATATCGGTGCCGGGGCTTTCTTTTTCCTGACCGGGGCATCGGGTGCCGGTAAAACAACGCTGTTGCGTTTAATCTATCAACTGCACCGGCCATGTCGCGGAACGATTAAGATTTTCGGCGAACAAACAAACGATATGTCACGCGATGAAATTACCGATCTGCGCCACAAAATGGCGATTGTATTCCAGGAATATTCCCTGCTGTCGCATATGTCGGTGTTCGATAATGTCGCATTGCCACTGCGCGTGCGCGGTGTTGACGAAGGCAAAATAAAAAAACTGGTGACGAAAACATTGGACTGGGTCGGCCTGGCCAAGTTTGCAAACGCAAATCCAAAAACACTTAGTGGCGGGCAACAGCAACGCGTTTCCGTCGCACGCGCAATTATCGTGCAACCGCAAATCATGTTGGCGGACGAACCAACGGGAAACCTGGACGATGAAAATGCGGCGCGGTTAATGGAACTGTTTATCCAGATGAACAAAATGTTGGGGACAACGATTATATTGGCAACACATAATTCTAAACTGATTCAAACATACAAATTCCCGGTTATGCATGTGGAAAATCATCGGCTGAACTTTGTTGGTACCGGAAAATCGCCCGCCACGCACGCAACCGAAAAACAAACAAAAAAATTGGACGGCGCAGATTACTTTGCCGAACTGTCCAAACAATTCAGTGATATCGGAAACACACAATCATGATGAAACGACCAACTGTATTTTCACTGTTCCGCGACCAATCGGTATTCATGACCGCCGTCATGGGGATTATGACATTCTTGGCGGTGATGGCGATGGGAATTTCAATCGCAATCGGAACCGGTGTCGCACGATGGAATCGCCAGTGGAATGTCTTTGCCACAATCCAGGTCACCGATAAAGCGAAAACACCCGTGGTTGAAAAAATACTGCGCGATAATAATGATAAAATTGAAAATGTCCGAATCGTTTCGGCGGACGAAATGTCGGATTTAATGCGCCCATGGATGAATGGCGGAAATAATGTTCTGGAAAAATATCTGCCCGATATGTTCGAGGTTAAATTTAAAACCAAATCTGATATGAACGAAGTTGGTAAATCGATTCGTTCAAACGCGCGATTTATTACACATAATGATGCGCTGCGCCCGTCGGTTTCCGCCGGATGGAAGATGGTGACAATACTGGCCATCGTCCTTGTTATGATTATCGGAACAATCGGAATGTGTGTTTCATTCATCGCACGAAATACGGCGTTGCTGCATAAACGCGAATTGGAAATATTAAACCAAATTGGGGCAAGTGATTCATTCATATCACGCCAGATGCAAATAATTGTCACAAAAATTTGCGTGGTCGCATGTGGCGGTGGATTCTTGGTTGCACTGCCAATAATTGGAATTATATTGTCTGTGGCGCATTCTGCGCGTGTAGGGCTGATGGCGATGTTGGGGATATCGGGTGGTGGTTGGGTTGCACTGTGTTTGATGCCGGTCGCAATTATCATATTCGCAATATTCGTCACCAAAAGAACAACACTGAAAATTTTAAGCAACGATAAATGAAGATTCTGCGCCCATCTTTTTTATTACTGGGAATTTTTGTGCTTGGTGGGATTATATTCAAATTAACCACACCAAACGATTGCGAATTTATTTCGGAAAGCGATAGTATATTTGTTCTGACCGGTGATTTTCGGCGCATTCCATTTGCAATGAAACAGTTGGAAAAATATCCTGATTCGGATTTATATATAATCGGTGTTGCACCCGATTCTGCATATAAAAATACAGACCGCGCCATTATTGAATCAGATTCAAAGTCAACATATCAAAACGCTGTCGCAATCCGCAATATCGCAGAACGCGCCGGACTAGACCGAATCGTTTTGATTACCACCGAAGACCATATTCGTCGCGCAAAATACCTGGTACAATCCGAATTACCAAAAACAAAAATCGTCAGTTGCCCGGCAAAACTTTCAGAAATGCCACCGGCACGACGACTGGAACGTTGGTTCATCGAATACGCAAAATACCTGGTCACGATGATTGGTATCAAAGAAGGCCCACAATTTTACAAGGATTAAAAAATGTTCAGAACAATACTTTTCAAAATCATACTTGGGATTTATTTCCTGCTGTGGTCACCAATTTTGGTAATTGTGTTACCATCAAAAAAGTTAACAAAAAAATGCATCATTGACGATGCACGTGGGGTACTGTGGCTGGCGCGTGTGATATGCGGAATAAAATACAAAATATTCTATCCACCAACCGAAGAAAATGGAATTCCGGTAACCCCGAACGATAATGTGCGCACCGATGGTAAATCTATTATTGCATCAAAACATATGTCAATGATGGAGGTCGCAATCCTGGTCACAAATATTCATAATCCGTTCTTTATTATAAAGCGCGAACTGATGTGGATACCGGTCTATGGTTGGTCATTTTGGCGCATGGGTTTGCAACCGGTAAATCGCGCACGTGGCGCAACAAATATGAATAAACTAGCAGACGCAGTTGCGGCAAAAATTATGAACGGTCAAACACTGATTATATTTCCCGAAGGCACACGCACAAAACCCGGTCATCCAATTCCATTAAAACGCGGACTGTTATTCTTGGCCCAGAAATTAAAATTACCAATCACACCGGTCGGCACCGATACCGGAATTTATTGGCCAAAGCGTGGTCGTATGACACCCGGTACGGCAACTATGCACTTTGAACCGGTTTTACCGTCAACGGCATCACTGGACGAAATCGCCGCGGCAATCAACCGCCACAGCGCATAACTTTTTGTATAATTATATATGTAATTACTTACACCACTTTTCGCGGCGGCCGCCGTTGTATTTTCGGCCCAAACCTTCGCGAATAATTTGCACACCAACATCGTTCCCACGCGAATCCAAAACATTTGCATCAATTCGCCCAAGGTATTTATCATCACGAATATTTTGCAATTCAACAATTGAACCCGGCGGCAATAACTCTGTCAATCGCGCCTTGGCACGTTGTGCCATATTGCGTTCATATTCACAATCGCCATGAATTTCCGGTGTGTCAATATTACGGATACGCACACGTACCGACACATCCACACCACCATCCAATTTTACCACACCCGAAAAAGTATCACCATCAACAACATATCCAACGCGCGCCGGAACCGCACAAACCGAATCGGTTATGAATGATATTAAACAAAAAATCGCGAATCGTTTTATCATCATGGCAACCGTGGTGACCATGTTGGTTCCATACCATTTACACCATCTGGCAAATCTATGTCATAAATATTCTGGCCGGTTATATCAACACTGCGAATGTGACTGATGCGTTCAATATCATCCGATGCGCGTTCGGTTTCATAGTATACGATTCTGCGCGAACCCGGCGCCCAAGACGGTGCCTCCATAAACCAGCCGCCCGCCAAAATCTTTTCATTTTTACCATTTGCATCCATGATACCGACATAGAAAGTATCATCTGCCATTTTTGTAAATGCAATAAATTGCCCATCGGGTGACCATGCCGGTGTCGCATAGCGCCCTGCCCCATATGTGATGCGTTCAATTTCCCCCGTATCTAAATCCAGTATATGAATTTGCTGGCTGCCGCTGCGATCTGAATTGAATGCGATTTTCCGACCATCGGGCGAATATGACGGACTGGTATCTATCGCATTCCCAGATGTCAATTGTTTCAGCGAATTTGCATTCATATCATATTCATATATATGTGTAATTCCGTTTTTAACCAACGACAATGCAACCCGTGTTCCGTCTGGCGAAAACCGCGGCGCAAAGTTCATGCCACCAAACTGCCCCAACCTGCGTTGCGCACCCGTATCCAAATCCAGAATCCATACCATTGGGTCATCATTATAATATGACAAGAATACAACCGATTGCATATTTGGTGAAAAATGCGGCGACATGACAAAAGTCTTGGTGTCCGACAAATAACGCAAACCTGCACCATCTTGGTCCATTATCGCCATACGTTTTGTGCGTTTATCAATTGCGCCGGTTTCGGCGATAAACACAATCTGGGTATCAAAATATCCAACTTCGCCGGTCAGACGTTCATAAATCGCATCCGCCATAATATGCCCCAAACGCCGTACAGATTTTTTTGATGCGACCAGGCTTTGCGCCTCTATCTGTTCTTTGCCATCAACATCCCAAACAAAGAAATCCAGTTGATATTTCCCATCGGATAACTTGGTTAATCGGGACTGCACCAAAACCGATGCCTTTATTGCCGCCCACGATTTAAATGACGGCATCGCATCCATTTTTACAAATTCCGGGAATGCGTTATGATTCACAATATGAAACAGACCCGTTCGTTTCAAGTCTGATTCAACCACATCACGAATCGTTGCCGCATCATTTGCGTTTGCACCCGATGCGGTTTCAAATTTTTGAATCGCGACCGAAATCGGTTCAACCGAACCCGCAACAATATCAACCTTTAATTCTGCACGCGCAAACGGAACGAATGAAATTACGAACGCGGCGACCGCAAATATAATCTTTTTGAACATGTAAAATCCTTTCCCGAATATTTAACCGAACACATTCTAGAACATCGTCACATAAAGTGCAAGCATCCAAAATTGTAAATTTTTACCGAATCGAAACCAACACAAAAATATATTTATGTCCAACAAAATTTGTCATACTCCTGCCCCCACAACCGTCCATACCCCAGTAAACACAAGGGTCTAGACAAATGTATTGACAAATGTAAATACAATGGTATAGTTCCTTGTAAAGACGGTTGTATAGGACAATGTATAGGACGAAAAAATGCCAAATGTAATGCAACAACTTTTTGTAATGAATATTGAATCACTGCTGCGGGACTATGCGGCGTATCGTGCATTTAATAAATCTGATGCGGTTATAAACATGCGTATTCCCCGCCCAGTCTTGGACCGATTAAAAGAATTGGCGGCGGCGCAACACGTCCCGTACCAATCGCTGATTTCGTCTGTTCTGTTTTCGTTGGCGAATACCGAAGACAACAAACAATAAACCAAGGAAGCAAAAAAATGCAAAACAACATAATTCCAAACACCAATCAATATCATGCATTAAATCATGCAAAAAGCAATGTATACATGTACGACGAGTTATCTATATGGCCAGATTTGGTTCCGAATGACCGTTACGCGGTCACTTCCAACGAACATTGGGAATTAAGCAAAATTCTTGATATTATAAATGTTCAAGATAAAAAATATTTTTCCCACCCATTGACCGTCAGTATGGCACTTGGTCAAAACACACCAAAAGAATGCACGACACAAAACAACAACGAATTGGTGCAAAATCATGTGCGACCAATAAAAGAAAATTCTGATTTGGAATTATCACGTTATGCCGCATGGACATTGGTCAAAGAAATCGGAAAAATAATGCCAACTTCGTTTGTTCAAGAATATTTTATCAACCCCGGCAAATCTTTATCAGACATACATAATATATCAACCCAAACCGAACGCATTGAATTACGCAACAAAGTTGCAAAATTAAACGATAAACTGGACGGAATATTCAATTCCTTGAATCCCACCGCCCAACATTTCGCCACATTTAATCACCAACGAATTGAATGGCTATTTAATCGAACAACGAAAGCAAAAATTATAAAAGACCGCAAATTATTGCCAAATGTCAAAAAACCAAGTAAAGACAAATTGGCAACACCATCAAAAACACAACTTTATGATTATATGAATGTCCGATTACTGAAAGCATATATTGATGCCGCCGAAACGATTATAAAAAAATGGGACGCTAATCCAAAATCACACAATTATTTTGCATTGCGCGATATAACATATATGGCACTGCATAAAATTTGTGTGGATTTTTGGTGCAACGGCAGCACCAGTCCGCTTGCGAACCTTTGCCATTATGGCATAAAATCAATTGAGCAATGGCAACACGAACGCGAAATCGCATTTGCCAAACAATATATTGAAAAACACATTCATTAAAAAAAGGTGCCAATTGGCACCCTTTTTTACAAAATACTTTATTAACTATGGTTGCAACGCAGTCACAACACAATTGAAATATCCCGCGCCCTTGGTTGAACCAACAAATTGTAAAATCATACCAACCCCGAACAACAGGAAAAATCCAACAAACATACCAATACCTTTATCTTTCAGGTCATCTTTTGTCACTTTAGATGGATCTTTAATATAAGTCCACGCCCAATCCATTAAAATGAATGCTGCACCAACAAATGCCAATGTTCGCAGAACATTTATAACCGGCTTCAGACTATTAATCAATTCGCAAACCGCTTTATTTTCACCGGCGGCAAATGCCGGCACGTTTGCCATGATAAATGTCGTTGCAATCAAGAAATATTTTGAAATCTTTTTCATATTAAATCTCCTTTTCCTTGGTATTCTATCACAAAAATACATGACTTTCAAATAAAAAGAAATAATGGTTAGCGAAAAATGCCAGTGGCTAGTGGAATCTGAAATCATTTCATAATTACGAAGTAATTCCAAAAACCAACTAACCACTAATCACTAGCCACTAACCACCTACAATTATTTACCTGAAATTGTATAGAAACGACGTGAAATTGGTTCAGCCTTGCAGCCACAGCAATTTGTTGCCGCCATCGGTTGTTCAACCGAAACCGGAACCAATGCCTGGCGCTCATTGCGAGTCAAACGCGCACCATTGTCACGTGCAAACAAATCTGCACAACGGGTATTTTTGTAAACAATGCGTTTATCACTGTCCATACCTTCAATCGTTTCTGTGAAACGATCCGCGTATTCTTCGGCACGATAAACACAATCATTACCATCCTGGGTATAGCGAACATCACCTTTGTAATAATCATAGCCCCCACAACCCGCCAGTGTGGCAACTGCAAACATTGAAATTACTGCTTTCTTCATCGCATCTTCCTTTTATGCTGTTTTGCCTCTTTCACACTCCCGATTCGTTTACATGTTCATTCTTGCACAAATCGCACGCGTGTCAATTATTTTATAACCAGACAAAAATCATACTTATTACCGATGAAATATGTTATAATCATTGCAACAAAAGGACATTAACAAATGAATTACACGAAACTTGGACTGGTAAACACCGATAAAATGTTACAACGCGCACTGCATGATGGATATGCCATCGGTGCATTCAATATATATAACATGGAAACGATGCGCGCAATCATAACTGCGGCACGCGAAACGCACAGCCCTGTTATCTTGGCGGTATCAGAATCCGCACTGGACTATATGGGTGCAAACATGTTGATATCTATGATTGCCGCCGCCGAAATCAAGCCATATGAACAAATCGCCCTGCACCTGGATCACGGTCATTCATACGAATCATGCACACGCGCAATAGACATGGGTTTTTCCAGTGTTATGATAGATGCCAGTAATCTGCCATTTGATGAAAATATCGCACTATCTGCACGCGTTGCGAAATACGCACACCGACACAATGTATCGGTAGAGGCGGAATTAGGTGCCTTGCGCGGATTTGAAGACGAAAACACAAAATCAAAAACCGGACAATTCACCAAACCCGACAATGTCGTTGAATTCGTATCAAAAACCGGCATAGATTCACTGGCCATCGCAATCGGGACAAGTCACGGCGCATACAAACGCAAATCGAGCACCGAAAAACTGCGATTTGATATCCTTGCAGAAATTGCAGAAAAATTACCTGATTTTCCGTTGGTCTTGCACGGCGCATCAAACATTCCATCGGATTTAGTCCACGAAATAAACGCAAATGGTGGTAAAATAACCGGCGCGCGCGGAATTCCCGCCGACCAATTACGTCGCGCGGTTTCAATGAACATTTGCAAAATAAATGTAGACAGTGATTCCCGTCTGGCATTTACCGCCGGTGTGCGCAGCGCATTAAAATCAGATCCCGAAAACTTTAATCCACGCGAATACATTCGCGTAGGTATGGGCATGATGTACGAAAACACAATCACCGAAATAAATGAAATCATGAATTCCGCAAACAGGATATAAAGATTGGCAAATATCATATTAAATTTATCTTATTTGTAATAAAAACGGTTGCAACTGCAACCGTTTTTACTAATCACCGACCACTAATGCCTATTTTGCGCGTTCCACATATTCCAGGGTTTCGGTATTTACAACAATCTTTTCACCCTGTTCAATAAATACGGGAACCTGGACACGCACACCGTTATCCAAGATTGCCGGTTTTCCACCACTGCCGGTTGCGGTCTGACCCTTTAACGCCGGTTCGGTTTCTTCAACCGTTGCAATAACCGTCTTTGGCAAAGTCATTGAAACCGGTTGACCTTCTACAAAATTGGTTTTAACGGTCATTTCCGGTGCCAGGAATTTTACCTGTTCGCCCAGTGAATCCAGCGGCATAGTAAACTGTTCATAATCGGACAGATTCATAAAATACGCATCCGTTCCATCGGAATATAAATACTGACAATCCATATCTTCAACCATCAGTTTTTCAACCTTATCTTCGGCGCGCCAACGGTCACCACCCTTGTTGCCTGAATCAATATCGCGCAGGTCCGCCTGGACAAATGCACCACCCTTGCCCGGTTTAACCTTGGTAATAGATGTCACGGTATAGCGCCGTCCATTGTGGGAAATAACCCAACCGACCCTCATATCATTTGCTGTCACAGATGCCATTTTAAATCCTCTTGGTTTTTCTAAACAAACGCAAGATTAAAAGAAATATGCACAAAACGCAAGTTTTTTATTCTTTTTTTCGCATGCAATTTGTGATATAATTCTGAATATGAAATACAGATTTTTATTTTTATCTTCATTGGTTTGCATCTGCACGGTCGTGGCGCATGCATCGGATTTTACCGCCGATGACGAATCGGTTGAATATATAGGTATGGAATACGATGACGAATATTCACCGGATGAATATGTCACCACCACCGAAGAAATATCAACCGAAATTTCCGTTGAACCGGAAACCCCGGTCACCAAAAAATCAAACGATATAACCCAGGATATTTACCTGGATTCATTGGATGATGTGACACTGATAAACCTTTATAACACGACAATGGACGATGTTGCAAAGACTCGTGCCCGGATTGAAACATTACTGATGCCGAATCGACCATCGGATAATATCTGGGTCACCGACTGTCCGTATTCAGATGAAAATAATTCGTGGGGTGCGGCGGCACAATCTTCGTATCAAATAGATATAGATATGGGGACAGATGGTTGTCCGTTTGAAACAATGGCAGAATGCAAGATATGGCGGCGAAAGCCAATTATTCGTGAAACGGTCGCACCGCGCAGTCCAAAAATCCGATTTGAAAAGATGGACGACATGATGGCTGAAATTGAATGCACTGGGGGACTGGATGCAAATTCGCCGGCGGCGGCACCACTGGTGAACCGTTATAAATCGCTTATGAAATCGGCGCGTGCGTGCTGTACCGAAGGTATCACATATTCGTTACGCAATGCAGGCGCATCAGATGGATTGGTTTATAAATTCTTGGTTGATGATGCGAATTTCTATAATGTCGGTGACCGGTGTTTAATGATGACCGATTCGGAAATTGAATCGGAAACATATATGGATGCAACATCCGATATGATAACCGATGTTCGTAATGGTTGTCTGTGCCGTTCACGCAATTGGTTCAAATCGTTGCTGGCACCGTTTGTGGATGCATGGCGCAAAAGCCCCGAATTTGCAGAATCACCGTTTTATTGGACATATACCGACGGTGTTGGTCGCGAAGTGACGGTTTCCATAAACGACGATGTTCAGCATGTTATCGATACACTGGCCACATGTCCATAAACAGATAAATTATTCGGGCGCAACCGCGCCCGTTTTTTTATTTTGAAAATTGCTTATCGTCCGACGGTGAATTCGTCACCAAAGTTTGCAACCGATTGTCCACCAATTGAACATTTCATATCTTCAAACCCCTGTTTAACCTGGGCTTTCTTTACAACATTTGCTGTCACGATTCCGCCGACCGTTCCCAATACAACGCCGGCAATACTGTCCGATGCAAGACGCGCCGTATTAAAATTTCCCTGTTCATCCCGCCATTCAGATGATGCAAAATCATTTTGCGTTCCGATAATCCGGGCATAAATAGCATCTATTTCATTATTAATATTTTGCACTGTTGTATCCGACTGTGTTACATATTGTTGGTTACCCGCATCAACAGTTGGACAATTCCCTGTTTGACACGCACCACCATTGACAGTTATATTGATTGTCGGATTAAAATTATTTTGATTTGTATTATTTATATTATTATTATTTATAATATCTATATCATTACCACATCCACCTGGACATGTGCCATTCCCGGAATTATTAGATGTTTTTTCAACACATTGTTTGATTTTGCGGTCGTATATGTATTTGGTGTTGTTACAACGACACCTGCAACTGCACCCAGAAGTATCATTTGTTAAATCACCACTGCACAGGCATCGTCCATCACGCCACACCCCGCCACTTTTATCGCACAAATCCGATTTAGACACGCATTTGTATCCATCCCAATATTCCCAATTTTGACACGTGGTTGTTTGTCTGCGTTTTCTGCGACACAGTTCTCCAACCCCACCGCCGACGGTTTCAATATAGCAAATTTCCATATTATTTAGCACTGTAACAATTTTATATTGGCTTGATGGGCAATCGTGTTCACATTCATCAAATTCAGAATAAGGCATCCATCCCCCTTTTGTGCATATGTAAAAAATTGGTATTGGGTACTTCGACTTGCAATAGTTGCATGTCCCATATTCAATGGTATTAATTTTGCAACCATAGTTCTCGGCACCACCACCGCACAACAACACATTATCACCACGATACAACAGATATACAGGATTGGGTATATTATAATGACTCCAATCTGGTGTAAACCATGTGCAATTTGCATTCGCCAAACCTGTAAAAGCAAAAATCAAACAACAAATTGAAAATATCTTTTTCATATTCCCTCCTAACAAATGAACTGGTTGGGTGGACAACCAACCAGTTTAATCCGGCAATCTTACTTACGCGATTGGAACCGCCCCAGGAAGTTTAATACCGCCGCCTGGTCATCATGCTGTTGAGTCAATTTTGCGGCTTCTTTTTTTGCCACACTCCGTTCTTTTAAAATTTTCATAACATCTGATATCATTTCATGTGGCAAATTAACATTATTACCATCAATAATTAAATCCAGACGATATGGTGCATTGCCGATTTTATTTTCGCGATATTTAATAGTGAAAATTTCTTCGTCTGTATCCGATGATATCAAAACATATTCGCGTTGCGAACCATCTTTACTGGCGGAAAATTTAATTTTGTTATCCTTGTTTTGCGCCAAATTTTTTATCATATCAAATGTGGTGGCATTAAATTTGTCTTTCGTCATTTCAAATCTCCTTTTTGCGTTTATATAAAAAAACACCCAGCAAGAAAAATTCTTAGTGGGTTGGAGGTTCAGAACAATTGTATGCAAATTGTGTGCTTATTTTGCAAGGCGCATGCGCCCGCATTATTCACATCCCTCCAACCACCACCGGTTGGAGATTTTTCGTCATAACAACAATGACGGCATACTAACGGGTTCTGACACCCCATCGATGGAACACCCACCGACACTTGAATTATATCATAAAAAACAAAATAATGAAAACAAAAATTATGGGCGCGTATCCGCGCCCATAAACTAATCACTATCCACTAACACTAACCACTTGCCCACTACATCCGCATTGGCATTAAAATGAACAATGCATCGGTATCTTTGTTCGTAGATTTGATAATCGTTGGCGATAATGGATCCTGCATTTCCATTTGGAATTTTTCGCCTTCTACCTGGCCGGCGACATCCATCAAGAACTTCACATTAAATGTGACGGTGAATGATGCATCGCCATTATATTCAATGTCTAATTCCTGGGTCGCGGTTCCGGCATCTGGGCTGGATGCATTTACAACCAATTTGTTCATTGAAAATGTCAACTGAACCGATTTAGTTTTATCGATACTTGCCACCGAAACCAAATCAACCGCGTTCAAGAACTGCTTTCTATCCATAATCGCAATTTTATCATTACCCTTTGGAATAACGACACGATAGTTTGGATACTGGGCATCAACCAATTTGCTGGTCAAAATGGCGGCACCAATTGTGAAACGCGCCTTGGTATCCGACAGTTCAACATTAACATCATCAACGGTTGCATCTTCTAGCAACTTTGACAATTCACCAATTACCCGACGCGGCAAAATAACCGATGGCATTTCCGACGAACCCGCCGGTGCATCCATCGCACACAGTGCCATACGCTGGGCATCGGTGGCAACCGCCGTCAATTTATTCTTACCGTCATCATTTGAAATATGGAAATATATACCGCCCAAATGATAGCGCACATCATCGGTTGGAATTGCAAACTTTGTCTGGTTTATCAAATGCGCCAAATCACCGGTTGTCATTTGGAACTTTGTGGTCAAATTGCTGCCCGCCATTGCCGGAAAATTTTCCGCCGGCAAAGTTGGCAAATGAAATACCGCACGACCGCTGGACACGACCAGGGAATCGCCCGACTGTTTGAATGAAATTTCGGCATCATCTGGCAATTTACGCACGATATCATACAGCATCTGGACCGGAACAGTTATTTTTCCACCCAATGTGACATCGGCGGCGACATGTTCAACCAATTCCAAATCCACATTTGTCGCAGATAACACCAAATCATCCGAAACATCCAGTTTAACATTCATCAAAATCGGCAAAGTTGCACGTTTTTCAACAATAGACTGCATATGCCCCAACGCCCGAATTAAAACCTGGCGAAACACAGAAAATTCCATTTTTACACTCCTGTTTATTTACTTCTGTTTCTACATTCCTGGGTGAATTTTACCAAAAAATGCCGATTCGGTGCAAGAGTAAAAGCAATCAAAAAATTATTTATCTGAATCGCCGTCTGGTTTTGGATTTATGACCCTATTTGCAAGTTCGCCCGCAGGCAGATTCATCCAATCTGGGTCACCTTTTTTCTCTGGCGCGCCCTTACGCAGAGCGGTTTCGCACGGATGGCTGTCCGCCAACCAATTTTCTAATAAATCCCCTGCCAACAGCCCAACCCCTGCCCCGGCAACCAACCCCAGTCCACCGGTCAACGGTGCCAATAATAACCCAAGTCCGGTTGCCGATAATGCCTTGCCGGCAACGGCGGCACCGCTGATACTGATATCTGGTTCGGCCAGGTTTCCAGTTATCGTGATAGTATTAACAACATTTCCCGAAATAGAAAGTTTTAACCCGCGCACCGGTATTGTTGTCAATGACATCTTGATATTTTCCGCACCCAAATTCAAACTGCCGTCCAGCATAATGTTTATCGCATTCGTTTCAACCGCAACCCCATTCGTTGTTTCTGCCAAACCATTGCGCAGTTTTAAATTTGTCACTGCACACGCAATATGCATCTGGTCATACTTTTTGTTTGAACTGAACATATCATGAATACTGTGGCGCAGGCTGGTCAAGAAATCTGTTCCATACATATATTCAACCAAATCGGCATGCGCATATCCACCTGCGGACGAATGAACGCGCACGGGGCCGGTTATAGTTTTCATAATCGTTGACATATCTGCACCAGATGCCCGAACATAGGTTTCAAAATCCAATGGCAATTCAGATATAAAATTTTGTATACGAATTTGATTCATTAACTCGCCAATGGTAATTGACTTTCCAATTCCGCCCATTTCCAGACTCATCACTCCATTTTCAGATATTGTTCCTATAATTGCGGCGACAATATCACCGTTAACAAATCCTGTATTTGCATCTATACGCACATTCGCATCACTAACACGTGCATTAACTTTTAAATTATCCAATGATAAATTCCGATACATAATCAAACGACCAATATCAACATTCAACGAAAGATTCTTGTCATAAAGATATTCACCAAATAACGGCATATTTTTGAATACATTATACTGATAGTTTTTTGGGTGGTGCGTTCCGCTGTACAATTCTGGGAACAACTCTAACAAGTTTATTTTTTTTGATGCAAAATTTAAACTGATATCTGTCTTTTTTTTACCCCAATCCAATGTCCCAGATATTGTCATCTCGCTGCCGCGGACGGCAACAGACGATTTATGTAATGTTAATTTATTATGTCCCAATCCACCCGCGATATTAACCTGTATTGCCGGCATTTTTGGAAAATCTATATTCAACAGTTCGCCAATTGGTTGAACATCTGGAATATCGCCTCTGATTATAAAATCTATTGGTATTTTACTGGTGCCTTCTAATGCGATATTTGCGACCAATGCATCACCATCAGACGAAAACGCGAACCGTACCGGATAAACCTTACGTTCGGGATTATATTTATCAAATGTCGCAATAAATGGAATCACATTTTTATTTACTTGAATCCAACCACGATATTCACGTTTATCGGCAATATTTGAATAGCGTACACTGATACGCGCCAATGAATATTTTTGGTTATCAACATTCACATTCAAACCATTTATTGTCACACTGCCAAGACCTGGATCCATGAATGGATACTCGGGTTGTTCGTTCTGTACGGCGGAATTCGCCGTATCGATGATTTTATCCGAACTTTTTTCTTCTCCAAGAACACTGTATTTTCCATTTGCGTTTTTATCCAAAAAAACATTCGCATCATTCAAATACACGCGTTGAATTGTTGGACGACCGGTAAATAACGACAGCAAATCCAATCCAACATCAATAGACTTTGCACGAAACATATCTTTATTTTTGCTGGATTTAACTGGATTTGGAATGCTAACATCTCGCATTGTCACACGCGGTCGCAGTGACAATTTCCACGATACATCACCCGATATTTCAATTGGCATTCCGGTCGCGCTACGCAAAACCCCTAATATATTTTCACGCAAGGTATCCTTGTTCATTTTTGAAATTGCCACGACCAACGCAATAACCATCACCATAAGAAACAAAAATACTATGCGTCCAATTATTAAAAATTTATTTTTCTTTTTAACCTTTTTCATAATAAATCCCTATGGCAATGGTAATTCCAGCAGACTAATAACCGGCTTCATAAATTCTGGAACCGGTGCACGAAATGTCATCATGCGACCTGTTGTTGGATGCCGAAATGTAATCTTATATGCAAATAAAAACAAATTATTTGTCGCCAAAACCGAATGCAACCCATCATCCATTTGTACACCGCGACCATATAAGTCATCACCAACAATCGGTGCATTCAAACAAAATGCGCTGTGCATGCGCAGTTGATGCGTTCGCCCGGTCAGTGGCAAAAACAAAACCCATGTCAACATCCCCGATGCACGTGCCAACACACGATATTCCGTTATTGCATGATGTGGCCGCGCACCGGTTCCATTTTCGCGTTCTGGGCCATCAAAAACTTTGCCCTTTAACAAATAATTATCTATTGTTCCATGTGATTCTTTTACATCACCATTTAGCAATGCCAGATATTCTTTGCGTGCGGTTTTATTTTGAAATTCACGCGCCAGAAATTGTGCCGCATGTTGCGTTTTGGCGACAACCAATAACCCACTGGTTTCCATATCCAAACGATGCACCAACGAAACCTTGGCATAGGGAAACAATGCCGCCGCCATTTTATCTATGGATTTACGAATACCACTGCCACCCTGGACGGCCAGCCCCGCCGGTTTATTAAACACCACAATATCATCATCATTATGGATTATTGTTTGACGCAACTTTTCCAAATCAGACAATGAAAATAATTCACCCGATTCGGTCTTTACTGGTGCCGTTGCATATTTACCAATTGTTGGCGGAACACGCACAGCATCCCCTTCGTGCAAGATTTCCTGACCTTTGCACCGGCGCGAATTCACACGAATTTGTCCACCACGGCAAAGGCGATAAAACTCACGCTGGGGCATTGATGGGAAATGCCGCAAAAACCATCGCAGCAATCTGGTTCCATCTTCTATGGGTGAAATTGTTATTGAATCCGCCATATGAACTATTCGCCGTAAACAATTTTGACCGTATTTTTGCCCATTTCTGATTGGCAATTTCCGGTCGCACCGCCCTGTTTCCCATCAGACGACAGATATCCAACCGAATCGGACCATGCCTTGGTCAAGAAATATTCACAGTCACTTTTTGACAATCCGTTAATCGCGACAATGAATTGACGACTATTAGATGGGTCAACCGATAATTCATATGTTCCGCCATATGTATTCTTGGACGACATACCAATTGCGCCAAAAATTGTCGTATTATTTATGTTGGAAAAATCGTCATATTCACCCAACAGTTGCCGAACTCCGGTAACAATTTGCAAAACTTCTTCGGTAACAGTATTGCGTTTTTGCGTACGCATTGCGGTTGAAATCATGCCGATTGCGCCAACCGTTATGACCCCCATAATGGCCAACACCCCAAGCATTTCAATCATTGAACGACCAGATTCATATTTCATTTTTTGTCCTTTATTTGCTATTTAACTTCTTTTATTTTATCATAACCATTATGAATATTCAATTCCGCGATTTAATAGAAAATGCACCCGGTTCTCCGGGGGTATATCGCATGTATGATAAAAACGGTGTCCTGCTATATGTTGGCAAGGCGAAAAACCTAGCGAATCGGCTGCAACAATATACTGACATTTCAAAACTGGAATTACATAAGCAGGTAATGCGTTCATTGGTTACGCGTGTTGAATGGGAAACGGTTCCAACCGAATCGGATGCATTATTATTGGAACAAAAACTTATTAAAACCGAAAAGCCGAAATATAACATTATGCTGACAGACGGAAAAATGTATCCAATGCTGGCATTAACCAACCACAAATATCCACGCTTATTAAAATTTCGCGGCAAAATATCGCAACGACGCGATGTATACGGCCCGTATCCATCGGTATACGCATTAAACGAAACCATCAAAATGATTCAGAAAGTATGCAAATTGCGCACATGCACAGATACATTTATGCGCAATCGTGTGCGACCATGTTTACTCTATCAAATTGGCCGATGCAGCGGACCATGTACTATGCCAGTACCTAATTACGATGAAAATGTCAAACTTGCGCGACGAATTTTAACCGGCGACAGCGAACCAATCATAAACGAATTATCCGAACAAATGAAAAAGTTTTCATCAAATATGGATTTTGAAAATGCAGCAATTATTCGCGATAAAATTTCTGAATTGACAAAAACATCTGTCCGCGGTATACGCCAGAATACACCGTATAGCGAAGATTCATCAAATTGGAATAATACTGTTGATGAAATGGAAAAATGGATTGGAAAAAAAATAAATTATGCAGGTGTGTTTGATAATTCACATTTATTCGGAACAAACCCGGTTGGTGCAATGATAACATTCGGACACGATGGATTTATTAAAACCGGATATCGGCATTTTAAATTGCACGACCGTGCGCGCGCCGGAAACGATATTGCAATGATGGCTGAATTTATTGCGCGCGCCGTTGAAAACAGTCCCGAACTTGATTTAATAATTGTTGATGGTGGCCGCGCACAATGGAACATCGCACACGAAACTGCGCCAAACATACCGATTGTTGGTGTCACCAAGGGCGAAGTTCGTAATGGTGACGAACACTTTATTATGCCCGATGGCACCGAATATCGCACAATGCCACGCGATTCAAAGTTATTTTTATTACTGCGTCGTGTCCGTGACGAAGCGCACCGATTCGTAATTACATACCACCGCACAACCCGGGCCAAGGCAATGACAGGGTCATGTCTTGATGAAATTGATGGTATCGGTCCGACACGTAAAAAATTATTATTGAACCATTTTGGTTCAGTGCGTGCAATTATGGATGCCGACATAAATGCCCTTATTCGTGTACCAGGTCTTGGAAAATCGGCGGCAAAAAAAATATATGACCATTTTCACTGATATTGTGATATACTGACAAAAACCAAAGGAGAATAAACATGAAATTTTTCGTAAACTTTCTATCGGCATTTCGTATTGCGGCATCTTTTGCAATTATCGGCACACTGATGTCTGGAATGTATATGACGACACTTATATTGTTTTTGTTGGCGGCATTAAGTGATTTTTTTGATGGATTTCTTGCGCGTAAATATGATGTATGCACCAAAATTGGTGGTGTGATGGATCATATCGGGGACAAGTTATTGGTTGTAAACACATTTATTTTATTATGCATAATGATGCCAGTTTGGTTTGTTGTTATTCCGGTAATCATTATGATTGCACGTGAATTGTACATCAGTGGTCTGCGTGAATTCTTGGGCACACAAAAGATTGAAATGCCGGTTCCACATGCTAGATTTTCAATAGGTAAAATTAAAACAGCAATGCAGATGATTACAATATTGGCATTTCTTGGGTTGTTTGCATTGGGTGCATCGGTTGGCGCGGCATCAAATGGCAAATTTATGATATATGCAATTTACGCGTTACCAAATATTGGTATATTTGGTTTGTGGTTCGCACTGGTGGCAAGCCTGTGGTCGGCAACCCAATATACATTTGATTTTGTAAAAAAACTTGGCAAAATTAAAAAGAAGTAAAAAAACATCTATGCGCCGGAAACCGGCGCATAGATAATTTTTAGAACCAACCCTTTTTTCCGGTTTTTGTTTCTGCAAATTCACCAAGTATTTTCTTTTGTTTCTCGGTCAACTTGGTTGGGATAATAACACCAACATCCAGATATAAATCACCAAAACTTGTCCCACGACCGGTCGGCATACCATGTCCACGTACACGCAATTTTTCGCCAACCTGGGTTCCTGCCGGAACCTTTACCGATAATGTTTTATCATCAATTGTTTCAACATCTATTTCACCACCAAGGGCCAATGTAGTAAACGGTAAATCCATATGCGTAATTAAATTTGCGCCATCACGATCAAATTTTTCGTCATGTCGCACGTGCACATCAAGATAAAAATCACCCGCGGGGCCACCGTTTGTTCCGGCTTCGCCCTGGCCTGCCAATCGCAGACGCGCGCCATCTTCAATACCGGCAGGAATCTTTACATCAATCGTGCGATTTTTATGAACGACACCCGCCCCGTCACAATCCGCGCATTTTTTATCTATTTTATGTCCCAATCCATTACATTCTGGACATGGGCTCTGCATTGCGAAAAAACCGCGTTGCACATTGACATAGCCCGTTCCATGACAACGCGGACAAACCGGTGCCGGTTTACCGTCGGCCGTGCCGTATCCATTACACTTTTCACATTTTATATTACTAGAAAACTTAACAGTGTGTGTTTTTCCAAAAAACGCATCGCGCAGACTGATTACGACATCGTCCAGCAAATCCCGTCCACGTTGCGCCCCATTTGATGCACGCGCCCCAGAATCAAAGCCGCCAAAGCCAAAACCACGCATAGCCTCGCGCAAAATATCCTCCATACCGGCACCACCACCCATATCAAAATGGAATCCATTTCCAAACGGGTTTCCGCCCATTCCCGCAGATGCGCCATTGCCACCCGCAAACGCGGCATCACCGAATCGGTCATAGGCCGCGCGCTTTTGTGGGTCTTTCAAAATATCAAATGCGTTATTAACTTCTTTAAATTTTTCTTCGGCATCTTTATCACCCGGGTTTTTATCCGGATGATATTTCATGACCAATTTATGATAGGCCTTTTTAATATCTGCATCCGACGCATCACGCGTCACTCCTAACACTTCATAAGGATTTTTATTCATATTTGGACGTCCATAATTATTATTCTGATTGAATATATAATTACAGTTTTTGAAAAATCAAGCCCAATAAAATCTTATATTCGGCAATGTTTAGGCTTGCGCCGAATAAAATAATGTACTAATAATAGGTGTGTTATGGCTGAACAAAAAACACATTCTTATGATGCATCTGATATCCAGGTCCTAGAAGGTCTTGAACCGGTTCGCCTGCGGCCGGGAATGTATATTGGCGGCACCGATGAAAAGGCATGGCACCATTTGCCGGTGGAAATCATGGATAATTCTATTGACGAAGCTGTCGCCGGCTTTGCCAAGAAAATTACAGTAAATTTAATAGATTCAAAGACCATTGAAATAACTGATGACGGTCGTGGTATACCGGTTGACGAACATCCGAAATACCCCGGCAAATCGGCACTAGAGGTTATATTAACCACCCTGCATTCGGGCGGAAAATTTAATAATAATGTTTATAAAACCAGTGGCGGTCTGCACGGCGTGGGCAGCGCAGTTGTTAATGCCCTGTCATCAAGTATGGATGTGACAATAAATCGTGATGGCTATGCATGGCACCAGAGTTTTTCGCGCGGAATCCCCACATCAAAAATGACTCGTGATGCACCGTCTAAATCGCATGGAACAACGATAAAGTTTACACTGGATGACCAAATTTTCGGCGAATCGGCGGTATTTAAACCGATAAAAATTTACCGTATGGCGCGCGCCAAGGCATTTTTATCACGTGGTGTAAAAATAGATTGGCATTGTAATCCAGAACTGCTGACGGCGGACATGGAAATTCCGACAGATACAACGTTTTATTATCCAAACGGTGTGGCAGACTTTTTGGATGAAAAAACACGGGATAAACCGCGCATATTACCGAAAATATTTTCTGGCACGGTGGATTTTCCTGATGATTCGGGACGCGTAGAATGGGCACTGACATTTTTAACCGATGAAAACGGCGCGGCATCTGACGATGGATTTTTTGCATCATACTGTAACACCATCGCAACCATTGACGGTGGCACCCACGAAAGTGGTTTTAAATCCGCAATCACCCGCGGAATAAAGGCATATGGCGAAAAAACAAACAACAAATCAGCGGCGAATATTATCGGCGATGATGTATTTGATTCGGTCGCGGCAATTGTATCGGTATTCTATAAGACACCGCAATTCCTTGGCCAGACCAAGGAAAAATTGTCCAATCCTGAAATTGCAAAATACACCGAAAACGCACTGCGCGACCCATGGGAAATATTTTTGGCATCGGACCCAAAAACCGCAAATGCGTTACTGGAATTTATAATAAACCTTGCCAATGCACGCATCCGCGTGAAACAGGTAAAAGAGGTCGCCCGTAAAACCCCGACCAAGCGAATTCGTATGCCGGCAAAACTTGCTGATTGTTCAAAGCATGGTGTTGCCGGAACAGAATTATTTATTGTAGAGGGCGAATCGGCAGGTGGCACCGCAAAACAGGCACGTGACCGGACGACCCAGGCGATTATGCCACTGCGCGGCAAGGTTTTAAATGTCGTATCAAATTCCGATGAACGATTTGGAAACAATCGCGAATTAAATGATTTGATTGATATTATCGGTGCCGGCACCGCAAAGGATTGGGACGATTCTAAATTGCGCTATGACAAGGTTATTATTATGACCGATGCCGATGTCGACGGCAGCCATATCGCATCATTACTGATGACATTTTTCTATCAATTTATGCCCCAGTTAATTTATGGCGGTCACCTCTACCTGTCGTGTCCACCACTGTATAAATTCACATGTGGCACCGAATCGTTCTATGTGGACAGCGATGAAGAATTAGAATCACTGACCAACGGCAAATATAAAAACAAACGGGTTGAAATTTCACGATTCAAGGGGCTTGGCGAAATGATGCCGAACCAGTTAAAAGAAACGACCATGTCACCAAAGACCCGTCGTCTAATACGTGTTGATTTGCCGCCCCGCACAGACGAAGGTGCCGAAGATACGGAAAAAACGCGCACAATCGTATCTGAACTGATGGGGAAAAAGCCTGAATTCCGTTTCCGCTTTATCACCGAACACGCCCAATTTGTAAAAGATTTATTTGTATAATTATTATTTTTTATAAAAAAAATACCGCCTAGCAGGCAGATTCCACAAACTTAATATAATAATCGTAATTTTTTATAGTGCCTGGTTATTTTGCGCCATTCGTACAACAAAACGCCGTAATGTTATCCGCTGGATATTTAAAGTTCGCGCAATTTGGGATTTAGAAATTCCAGCATTTAACATACGAAGAATTTTTGTTTTATTTTTTGATAATTTTAAACTTTTCGATTCCGCAGAAAACGGTCGCCCTAATTTTTTACCTGCAGATTTCAGATTATCCAGTGATGCCTTGGTTCGTTGCGATATTAAATTTCGTTCAATTTCTGCCGACAAACCGAATGCAAATGCCATAACTTTGCTTTGTATATCATTTCCCAATCGATAGTTTTCTTTTATTGTCCACACCTGGCAATTTTTATTTAAACAAGTTTCTAATATTCGCATAACTTCCAGTAATGAACGTCCCAACCGTGATATTTCACATGCAATTAAAACATCACCAGAATTTAATGTATCCAGCAATGCGCCAAGTTTGCGTCGATTTAACGGTTCACGCGAAGATACAGTTTCCATAACCCATCTATCTATGCAAATATTATTTTGTTTTGCGAATTGTTTAATTTCAAAACGTTGATGTTCACATGTTTGTTTCGTTGAAGACACACGGATATAGCCAATAATCGCCATTATATACTCCTTTGGTTAAAGCGATAAATTTAATACTGCTACTGGTCATTTTAAACGAACGTTTGTGTCCAGTATTTTTTTTGTTTTTTTATTATTTACAAAACATGCAGAAATCTGGGAATTTTTCATTTTTATTTTTTTCTTTTTGATTTTTTTATACTCCGGACACAAACGTTCGTTTATGCAACAGTAACTAATGTGATTATTTTCTTAATCACGATTCGATTAATCAAAATAAAAAGGAAAAAAATATGAAAAAAACATCTTTCTTAACATCATTGGTTGCCGTATGCGTTGCATGCTCTGCAAATGCTGCGTCTGATGTCACATTCGCCGGGAATTATCATTTAAATGAAACAACCGAACTGAATGTAAATGATTCACTGCCGGGGACAACATATTCATATACAGCATCTGACAGCGAACACAACGACATTGCATACGATACTGACCCAGATGCGACATTGTTTACATATACTGGACCAGATGGGGTCGCCGACGGTTCAAATTTATCAACTGGCATACCAGAACAATCGGCTTTTGTCGGCACAAGCGCCGCAGATGGAACAATTGTTACTACAACACAAAATATTGTATCGGGTGCAACAATTGCTCAGTCAAATTATTCATATGTCAGTGGTAATGGCGAAATGGTATCACTAGGTGCAACCGCAAACAATATGACAACACCGGTCACATTAAATACAACATATACCGACGGGCACACCATTGATGTTACCAATGGAAACGCCACAGAATCAATCCAAGGTTCATGGTACACATATACAACCAGCAGTAATTCAGTTTATCATTTATCTGATGACGGAACACAACTATTAAACATTGATAACGTTACGCAAACCCCAGATGCAGGTTCAGAATTGGCCGATGCTTTCGAACAGATGAAAACGGCGTATACGACGGATTCTGCGGCACTTGCGAATGCTATAACAACAACCGCCGACCAGTGGACAACCGAACAAACAAACTTTGCTGCTGCACAAACTGCGTTTACAACGGACACAACAACCGTTGAAACACTGAACGACAACTATGGTACATTAACCGAAGCACTTAGTTTATACCAGGCAGCACAAGCCGCTCAGGCGAGCGCCGGCGAAGCACAAGCCGCAGATGTTGCAACACAAAATGCCGCACGGGCTGTTTATAACGCACCAATTGAAGAAACCATCACAAACGGTGCGAATGATGCGATTGATGCATCTGTCGAATCTGGTTCAATAAAAACCGCACTGGACGGCAAAGCCGATGCAACCGATGTTGCAACGAACACGGCGAACATTGCAACGAATACTGCAGATATCGCAACAAACACTGCGAACATAACCGCAAACACAAATGCGATTGCCGACAACACATCTGCAATTGAAACGAACACGGCGAACATTGCAGCAAACACTGCAGATATCGCAACAAACACTGCGAACATAACCGCAAACACAAATGCGATTGCCGACAACACATCTGCAATTGAAACGAACACGGCGAACATTGCAGCAAACACAGGCGCTATTTCTGCAGAGACAGAACGCGCAACAGGTGTCGAAAACGCGTTGCAAACACAACTGAACAACGCAATTGCTGATGCACGTGCCGCAGATATTGATACATTAAAATCTGCAAATGCGTACACCGATAAAATGATTGGTGATTTAGACCAAGACCTATCATCGGGTGTCGCCGGTGCAGTCGCATTATCATCGGTTGCGGTATCCAATGTTAAACGCGGTGAAGTCTCAGTTGGTGGTGGATACGGTTATTACAACAACCAATCGGCATTCGCACTGGGGGCAGCAATGGGATTAACCGATAACTGGTCAATTAATGCCGGTGCCGGTCTTGGTACTAATGGCGGCAATTTATCGGTACGCGCAGGAACAAATTATAAATTTAAATTGTTCTAATTCTGCAGGCTTTATTTTGAACCAAAAACCACCGAAAATTCGGTGGTTTTTATTTTTAATGTCAAATTTACATTTTATTTTTCCATCTTGCCATCACATCTACCGATGCGTCATCCTGCACATCAAGCAACCCAGAATCCATTCAACAGTCATGTACAAACTTGACTTTTGGTAAAAATGCTCTATATTCTAGGGGCTTGAAAAAAGGGGGTACAGAATGGATAAACAAAAAACACCTTTTAAAAATGTATATTTAATAGATATGAGAAAACTGGCTAAGCAGCCAATTGATTGGACACCAAACGGTGCGGTTTTGCCAATTGAAAAAATGAATAATATTCCAACCGACAATAAAACGGTATTCACAAAATTATTCTCTGAACGTCATACGAAACGCATGATTGAACAATATCCTGTACTGTTTCCTATTATTATACATGATGCGCGTACAATAATTGAATACATATCGGCAGATGGTAAACCACTTATCACATTATATCCCAACGCAGATGTAGATATTCATAACGCAGACTGGCAAAAATATTTAACCACAACCGCCAAAGAAGATTTTATGAACATGTACAACAATCACAAAAAAATGATAGAAGGCATGCGTGGCGCGTTGCTATCTTTAAAGAAATAAAAAAATCCCCCAACGGGGATTTTTTTTATTGTAAACCGATTCGGAAATCGTCGCCATAGCCGGCAACCTTTTGCCCACCGACCGAACAATTCAAATCTTCAAAGCCTTTCTTTAACTGATTCTTTTTAACCAGATGACTGGTTATCAAACCACCGGCGGTTCCAAGCACAACACCCGCAATCGAATCAGATAACAAACGTGCCGTATTAAATTTTCCTTGTTCGTCCCGCCATTCAGACACTTTCAAAGTATCACGCAATTTGGACAAATTGGAATAATACAAATCAATATCCGTTATCTCGGCGGTTAATTTTGTGATACCTGTTATATTCGTTTCAATTACCAACAACCACGCACCATTTAACAGATTCGCCAAATCTTCGGCATCCGATGCGCCCAATTTTTTACCCGCCGTACCACACAATGTATGTGCATCATTATAATTCTTTAAAATTGTTTCTATTTTTGATTTTTGATTTGGGTACTCTGCCATGGCCTTTTGCAATCTGGAAATATTATCATTTATACCTTTTACCAACCCTGCATCACATGTAAAACGCGCCCAAACCGGGTAAATATACGCACCACGATATGACCAATCATCGATATACTGGGGTTCAAATTTTTTGTTACTTGCGCTGCCCGCAATCCATCCATCTTTTACTACTTCTATACCACTTGGCAATATTTTATTTTTTACATAGTCATAACGCCGACCTGACAATGCAACATTATTATAGCCCCTTATGTCACCCTGCTGGTCAGCACTTGCAACCACAACAAAATACGCAATATCTCTTGAATTTAACTTTGCCAATTCTTGCTTCACCGTATCAAAAGAATCACTGCAATCTGGTGATGCTTTATCTATTCCTGTATCAAAAAAAACTGCGTACACCATATCTTTATCACTGGCCCCCGGTGTAATTGCACAAGTTTTATTAGATGTTTGTAAATAATTAACATCGGCCATCGCACTGCATGCCATACCAAACATAACCATAAAAAATATCAGAAATTTTTTCATTTTGTCCACTCCTAACTTCCCTATATTTTATCACAAAGTGGACTAAACAACAAATGTTTATTTATACTCGTCAATCATTTCAGAAATCTGGGCCGACATAACCAAATCAGATTTTGATAATTTTTCAATTCGGTCAATTCCATACATAACCGTTGCATGATCACGACCACCGACATACTGACCAATTTCGGTCAATGACAACCCAGTCGCATTTTTCAATACAACCATCATCATCTGACGCGCCAAAACCAACGCACGACCGCGACCCGCACCACACACCGCATCATATGATACCCCCAATTTTTCACACATAGACTTTACCATAATAATTGGCGAACGCGATGTCTTTAATGTATCACCCAATATCCGTTCGGCAATAATTGCATCAACCGATTCGCCCATGATATCACGATATGCCATAATTTTATTCAAAACACCCGATATCACATGACCATCCGCCATAACACGGCCTGCAATCATATCTGCCAATTTTGAATCTAAACCTGCGTGTTCAAAAATCTGTTTACGAACATCACGTGACGGCGCGACAACATCGGCAACCAATCCCGATGCCAACAAAGATTGAACACGATGATCAAAGCCTGTCAAATTTCCCGGTGCCGCATTCGCAGTTAAAACGATATTTTTACCTGCCGCACGCAAATCCATAACCAATTGCAAAAATTCT
>JAEEGL010610567.1_pt1 | contig 28715 bp, 27 predicted proteins | sample 9134231 | NCBI WGS metagenome assembly JAEEGL01 (sample SAMN16246548, study PRJNA631951) | gut metagenome | biome: gut microbiome; feature: rumen; material: fiber-attached | host: Bos | place: Iran: Karaj | collected 2018-10 | reverse complement strand
ATATTGGTGGATTTATAGTTGGTATAGAGGGTTTTTCTATATTTCAAAGTTTAAAATTAGATGTAGATGATATTAAGAATATTAATACTAATAAAGAGTTATATGTATTTATTAATAAACCAATTCATAATGATGAGTTAGATAGTATTAAGAATATATTAATATCTTTATCTAAAATGAATATAAGTGGAGTATTATTTGAAGATATAAGTATATACAAAATAAATAAGGATTTGAATTTAAATTTAAATCTTATTTGGGCATCTAATCATTTGCCTACAAATACTTATAGTTGTAATTATTGGAATAAGAAAGGTTGTTCTGGTGCATTATTATCAACTGAATTAATGGTTAGTGATTTTATAGATATAAAGAAGAATACTAATATGAATATATTTGTATATCTTTATGGATATATTCCTATATTTGAATCTTCTAGAACACTTATAACTAATTATTTAAAACATATTAATAAAGAATGTAATAGCAATAAGTATTATATGTATGAAAAAGAAAGAGATAGATATTATCCAATATATGAAGAGTATGGTAATACATTTATTACTGAAGATATATTAAATGGTATAAATGTAGTTAATAAGTTAAAAGATATAGATTATATAGTATTAAATAGTTTAATGCATAGAGAAGAGGATTTTAATAAAGTAGTAGATGAATATATTGAAGCATTAAATGGTAAGGTATTTGATAAGAAAAATGTATTTACTGGATTTTTATTTAAGGAAAGTATATTTAAGGTGAAAGAATGAAAAGAATTGAATTACTTGCACCAGCAGGGAATTTAGAAAAAGTTAAATGGGCATTTATGTATGGTGCAGATGCCGTATATTTAGGTGGTAGAGATTATAGTTTAAGAGCTAATGCTACTAATTTAAGTGTTGATGAAATAAAAGAAGCATGCCTTTATGCTCATAAATTAAATAAAAAAGTATATGTAACAGTAAATATAGTCTTTCATAATGAAGATATAGATGGTTTAAAAGAATATTTAATTAAATTATATGAAATAGGTGTAGATGCTATAATAGTATCTGATCCATTAGTTATTACATTAATTAAAGAAGTTGTACCAAATTTAGAAATACATATAAGTACTCAACAAAATAGTTTGAATTATGAAGTATGTAATTTTTGGTATGAAGAAGGTGCTAAAAGAGTAGTACTAGGTAGAGAAACATCTAAGAAAGATATGGAATCGATATTAAAGAATAGTCCAGTTGATATTGAAGTATTTATACAAGGTGCTATGTGTGTAAGTTATAGTGGTAGATGTGTACTTTCTAATTATTTTACTAATAGAGATTCTAATAGAGGTGGATGTAGTCAAATATGTAGATGGAATTTTGATTTATATGATGAATATAAGAATAAATTATCTACTGATAATGATTTTGCAATTACTGTTAAGGATTTAACATTAATACCTCATATTGGAGAATTAATTGATATGGGTATTACTAGTTTAAAAATAGAGGGTAGAATGCGTTCAATATACTATGTTGCAACAGTATTACATGTATATAGAAAAGCAATAGATGAGTATTATAAAACTCACAAAATAGAAAATATTGATAAATTAACATATGAATTATTTAGATGTGCAAATAGAGATAGTGTAGTACAATTCTTTGATAAAAAACCAGGCGTAGAAGAACAATATTATGCAAATAGGGATGAAGTATCTAATAAGGATTTTTTAGGTATAGTACTAGATTATGATGAAAAAGAACAAGAAATAATTTTAGAGCAAAGAAATTATTTTGAAAAGGGAGACATAGTTACTATTTTTGGACCTTCTATTGAAGATTTTAATTTAGAAATAAATTATATAAAAGATAAAGATGGAAATGTAATAAATGTTGCAAGGCATCCTCAAGAAATAGTAAGAATACCTTGTGATAAAAAAGTATATAAAAATGATATTATAAGAGTTAAATATTAACTCTTTTTTATTAAAAATTTGAAAAAAAATAATTTTTAATGTAAAATATAAATGATTGTATTAAAGGAGAATAGTTATGGCAGCAAAATATGATGAGAGTTCAATAAAAATATTAGAAGGTTTAGAAGCAGTTAGAAAACGTCCTGGTATGTATATTGGCTCTACTGATAAAAGAGGATTACATCATCTTGTATGGGAAATAGTAGATAACTCAATGGATGAAGTGATTAATGGTTATGGTAACTATATAAAAATAATAATTCATAGTGATAAAAGTATAAGTGTATCTGATGAAGGAAGAGGTGTACCTGTAGGAATGCATGAAAGTGGTAAGAATACTATGGAAGTAATTTATACTATACTTCATGCTGGAGGTAAGTTTCAAGAAGGTGGATATAAAGTATCTGGTGGACTTCATGGTGTAGGTGCATCTGTTGTCAATGCATTATCTACTTGGATGGAAGTAACTAGTAAAAGAGATGGCGGAGAATACTTTATTAGATTTGAAAATGGTGGACATGTAGCAACACCTGTAAAAAAAGTAGGAAATACTAATAGAACAGGTACTACTGTTAGATTTATGCCAGATCCAGAGATATTTTCATCTACTACTTTTTCATTTACTACAATATGTGAAAGGATGCAAGAAAGTGCTTTTTTGTTGAAAGGATTAACAATTGAAGTAATAGATGAAGAAGATAAAAAGCAAGAAAAATTCCATTATGATAATGGAATAGAATCGTTTGTAGAATATATAAATGAAGATAAAAAGACATTACATAAAGTAATAAATTTTAATGGTGTAAAAGATAGAATAGAAGTAGAAATAGCAATGCAATATACTGATAGTTATTCTGAAAATATTGTATCATTTGTTAATAACGTTAAAACAATAGATGGTGGTAGTCATGAAGTTGGATTTAAGACTGCTTTAACACGTGTATTTAATGATTATGCAAAGAGTAATAATTTTCTAAAAGCAAAAGATAAGACATTTGAAGGCACTGATGTTAGAGAAGGATTAACAGCTGTAATAAGTTTAAAAATACCAGAAGATTTATTACAATTTGAAGGTCAAACAAAAGGTAAATTAGGTACTCCTATTGCTAGAAATGTAGTAGAAAGTATTGTTAGTGAAAAATTAGAATTCTATCTAGAAGAAAATAAAGAAATAGCTACTAATATAGTAAATAAAGCATTAAAGGGTAAAAGTGCTAGAGAAGCTGCAAGAAAAGCTAGAGATGAAGCAAGAAAAGCAAGTGGTACTAAAAAAGAAAGAATATTAAGTGGTAAATTAACTCCTGCTCAAACTAAGAATCCTAATAAAAATGAATTATTCTTAGTAGAGGGTGATTCTGCAGGAGGATCAGCTAAACAAGGAAGAGATAGAACATTCCAAGCTATATTACCTTTAAGAGGTAAGGTAATAAATACAGAAAAAGCTAAATTAGAAGATATATTTAAGAATGAAGAAATTAATACTATGATATATACAATTGGTGCAGGTGTAGGTAATGATTTTAATATAAAAGATTGTAATTATGATAAAGTAATAATTATGACCGATGCTGATGATGATGGTGCACATATTCAAGTACTTCTTTTAACATTCTTTTATAGATATATGAAACCATTAATAGAAGCTGGTAAACTATATATTGCTATGCCTCCACTATACAAATTAGATTATTCTAAAGGTAAAAGCGAGTATATATGGACAAATGAGGAATTAAAAGAAAAATCCGGATATACTAATATTCAAAGATATAAAGGTCTTGGTGAAATGAATGCTGATCAATTATGGGATACTACTATGGATCCTAATAAGAGGAGTTTAATAAAAGTAAATATAATTGATGGAGTATTAGCAGAAAAAAGAGTAAGTATACTTATGGGTGATGCAGTTGAGCCAAGAAAAGAATGGATAGATGAAAATGTGGAATTTACATTAGAAGATAGTTATAGAATAAAAAAATCTGCATAGTTATGTAGATTTTTTTATTAATAATTGATTAAGATTACTTAATGATGTACAATATTATTGTAAGGTAGGTATGATATATGAAAAAAGGATTTACATTAGTAGAATTATTAGCAGTAATAGTAATATTAGCAGTAATATTAGTTATTGTAGCACCTATTATTGGTGATACACTTGATTCATCAAATGAGAAAGTATTTAAGTTAAATACTGAACAGGCTATTAAAATAGCAAAAACACATTATCAGAATAATTTTGGTAATAAGTTGATTTCTACTCCTGTAATTTATGAAATAGAAAATAATAAAATGACTCAAAATGATGTAGATGTAGATTTGTCTACAAGTATGGGCGATATGACTGGTGAGATAATCATTAATTCAGATGGTAATGCAAAGGTAAAACTATATAATGATGAATTTTGTGTAACAAAAAGTTTTAAGGGTACACTAGCTATATCAGAACTAGTAAATGGGCAATGTAATTCATTAGAAGATATATTCATTGCAAAAGTAGGAACCGGTGGTCTAATAGAAGATGATTATGGTGATTTAAGATATCAAGGAAGTGACCCAGATAATTATGTAACCTTTAATGATGAAACAGCTGGTTGGAGAATAGTTGGGCTATTTAATGTAGATGGTGAGCAAAGGATAAAGCTAGTGAAAAAAGATTCTATAGGGGCTTTTTCATGGGATTCAAGTGATTCATCTGTAAATGATGGAAAAGGAATAAATGAATGGAGTCAAGCTGATTTAAATATATTATTAAATAATTATTATTATAATGGTGCTGAAAATGAAATTTGTTATAATGGTCTTTCTAATGCAAATATAACGTGTTCATTTGATGGATTAACAAATGATACTAAAGAATTGATTGATTCTGTTGAATGGAATTTAGGAGCAACTGAAATGTCTAAATCTTTATCAGAAGTATATTATGATGAGCGAGGATCAAATACTTGTGAGAGTTATGTAGAAGAAGGTGCTGTTGGTTGTGATACAAATGGAATTATTGATAATGTACATAGATCAGTAAAATGGCATGGATTAGTGGGATTAATATATTCGAGTGATTATGCTTATGCTTCTGCTGATGCTTCATGCAAAAATGCATTAAATGGTACATGTGAAAATAATTGGATGAGTAGTTACGGATGGACAATAACCCCTGATTTTCTATTTGGAGTTACTGCACTATATGCAGGTAAAAGTCGAATGATTAGCTATACTACGCGTCTATCTAAAGAAGTTCATCCTTCAATATATCTAATCTCTGATGTTAAAGTAACTGGTTCTGGAACAACTAGTGATCCATATGTATTTACTAAGTAATTAAAATTTATATAAAAGAAATCATGTATATATGGTTTCTTTTATTAATAATTGATTATGATTAGTTAATGCTGTATAATAGTATTGTAAGGTAGGTATGATATATGAACAAAAAACGAATAAAAAAGCAAGGTAAGAAAGCATTTACATTAGTAGAATTAATAGCAGTAATAGTAATATTAGCAGTAATATTAGTTATTGTAGTACCTATGATTGGGGATACTCTAACTTCATCAGAAGAAAAGGTATTTAAATTAAATGCAGAACAAGCAGTTAAACTAGCAAAAATGCATCATCAGCAAAATTTTAATGGCAAGTTAAATTCAGCACCAGTAACTTATGTTGTAGCAAATAATAAAATAACTCAAAACAATGTAGATATAGATTTATCTGCAAGTATAAGTGATATGGATGGTGAAATAACTGTTAATTCAACCGGAGATACCAAGGTAAAATTATATAATGATGAATTTTGTGTAACAAAAAGTTTTACTGGATCATTATTTATATCAGAATTAGTAAATGGGGAATGTTATACAATGGAAGAAATGTTCTTAGCAAAAGTTGGAACTGGCGGATTGTTTGAGGATGATCATGGCGATTTAAGATATCATGGAAGCAATCCAGATAATTATGTAACATTTAATAATGAAACAGCAGGATGGAGAATAGTAGGATTGTTTAATGTTGATGGAGAACAAAGAATAAAATTAGTAAGGAAAGATTCAATAGGTCTTTTTTCATGGGATTCAAGTGAAGGTGTAAATATGGGTTATGGAATAACTCAATGGGGACCTTCTACGCGTACTACAGGAGAGGAATATGAAGGCGCAGATTTGATGAGAGAATTAAATGGAGATTACTTGAATTCAACACTTTCTGAAAATGTAAACTGGTATAGTAGTAATAGTAATCAAAAGAATGCAGTATTTGATAAAAGTTTGGTGTTAAAAAGTAGTGCGCAAGAGTTAATAGGCCCAGCAACATGGTATACTGGTGGAATAACATACGTGCGTGATACTATAGTTACATTAGCAGAAGCATATGCTGCTGAAAGGGGAACAAAAGTAAAAACGTGTACATCTGGGGATGATTGTAATGATAACGTAATACGAACATATACATGGACAGGTAAAGTGGGTTTAATATATCCAAGTGATTTTGGTTATGCATCAAGTAATAGCGAATGCAAAGATAAAGTAAATAGAACTGTGTGTGGCAATGATAATTGGATGGCTGGTTATGGTTGGACAATTACACCTGAACATAGACAAACAGTTGCTAATTATACTTGTTATGTCAGTAATAGTAAAACTAGTACTCACCCAGCAACCCCAAAATTGCTTGCAACTGTAGAAACAAGACCTTCAGTTTACTTGATTTCTGGTCTTAATGTAAGAGGATCAGGAACAGAATCTGATCCATATGTATTTACTAAGTAATTATATTATTAAGAAACCATGCATATGGTTTCTTTTAATTGTAATTGATTATGATTATTTAATGTTGTATAATAATGTAGTAAGGTAGGTAAGATATATGAAGAAAGGATTTACGTTAGTGGAATTATTAGCAGTAATTGTTGTTCTTGCTATAGTTATTACAATTACACAAACAAGTATTAATAAAGTATTAGGTAATGCTAAAAAAGGAACGGCTGAGGCTACTGCATATGCAATAATAAGGGCTAGTTCTATGTATTCACTTGATAATAATTATTATGAACCGATTAATGTGTTAGATTCTAGATTGAGTTATGATGGAGAAAAACCAACTAGTGGGACAGTCCAAACAAATTCAAATGGTGATACTAAAATAGCTATTTTGTTTGGTGATTGGTGTGTTATAAAAACTTATAGTGAAACAGAAGTTTCATCATCTAAAACTGAAACATGCACATTACCATAAACAACTTAGTTGTTTTTTTTTCTATATTTTGATAAAATACGCTATGGAAGTGATGTTATGAAAACACCTAATTTAGTTGATGCAAGGAAAAGAAATTGCGATAGAGTTAATATAATAAGGAATTTTAAAATAGATTCTGATTTAAAAAGAATTGGTAAGAACAAAAAGTATGTTGTTAAAACATATGGATGTCAAATGAATGAAAGAGATTCTGAAAATATATGTGCAATATTAGAAGAGATGGGATTTGTTAGAGGTATTGATATTGAAGATGCTGATTTGGTGCTTTTAAATACATGTGCAATAAGAGAAAATGCGCATAATAAGGTATTTGGTATGTTAGGTAGATTAAAGCATATAAAAGAATCTAGACCATTATTAATTGGTTTATGTGGATGTATGGCACAGGAAGAAGTTGTAGTAGATGAAATAATGTCTAGACATAAATATGTGGATTTTGTATTTGGTACACATAATATACATGAACTTCCTAATATATTAGGTAGAGCAATTGATAATAATAAGCAAGAAATAGAAGTATGGAGTAAAGAAGGAGACATTGTTGAAGATATTCCTATAAAAAGAGAAAATAAATATAAAGCATGGGTCAATATAATGTATGGATGTGATAAGTTTTGTACTTATTGTATAGTTCCTTATACCCGCGGTAAACAAAGAAGTAGACTAAAAGAAGATATACTAAGGGAAGTAGAAGAGTTAGTTAATGATGGTTATAAAGAGGTTACATTATTAGGTCAGAATGTAAATGCATATGGTAAAGATATAGAAGGTTATAATTATAATATGGCTAACTTACTTAGTGATGTAGCAAAAACTGGTATTGAGAGAATTAAATTTGTAACTAGTCATCCATGGGATTTTACTGATGATATGATAAGTGTTATAAGAGACAATCCAAATGTACTTCCATATATTCATTTACCAGTTCAAAGTGGTAGTAATAGAATATTAAAATTAATGGGTAGAAAATATACAAGGGAATCTTATTTAGAACTTGTACATAAGTTGAAGGAAAATATCCCTAATATATGTTTAACTACAGATATAATAGTAGGATTTCCTAATGAAACAGATGATGATTTTAATGATACATTAAGTATAGTAAGAGAATGTGAATATGATTCAGCATATACATTTATATATTCACCTAGAGTAGGTACTCCTGCTGCTAAGATGGAAGATAATATATCATTAGAAACTAAGGAAAAAAGGTTACAAGAGTTAAATGATTTAGTAAATTATTATTCGAGAAAATCTAATGAAAGATTAGATAATAAGATAGTAAGTGTGTTATTAGATTCTAAAAGTGAAAAAGAAGGTATGCTATCAGGATATACTACTACTAATAAATTAGTAAATGTAAAAGCAGATAAGAGTTTAATTGGTAAAATAGTAAATGTAAAAATCACATCAGTAAAAACTTGGAGTTTAGATGGAGAATTATATGAACAATAATGTAATAGATGAAATTAATAATTTAATTAATTCTATTAAAGACAGTAATATATATAAAGAATATAAAGATTTAGAGTTAAAAATAAGTAAAAATGAAGATATCAAATTATTAATTGGAGATATAAGAACATTAAATAAAAGGTTAGTAAAAACTCCATCTATTGATTTGGAAAATGAATTAAAATTAAAAATGAAAGAATTAAATGATATACCATTATATAGTGAATATAAAGAAAAGTTAGATGAATTAAATAACTTATTATTAGTAATAAAAAATAAGATGGATAGTTTTGTTAAAGAATTATTAATAAATTAAAAGATACTGTTTATTTAGTATCTTTTATTTGTTTTAATATCATATTTCTTAATTTTTCATTGGCTTGTTCTAAATCCATATTTTTAACTTTAAATGGTTTTAGGAAAGTAATTGTAAGTTTATTTTTTAAAAATTTATATTCACCTGTTATAGCAAATGGTACTATGGTAGCATTTGTTTCTTGTGCCATTTTAACCGCTCCCATCTTAAATGGTAATAATATATCATTTGTTTTATTTCTAGTACCTTCTGGAAATATTCCAATTGCTTCATTTTCTTTTAATAATTTGACTGCTTCTTCTTTAGCTTTATGTGCTTCTTCTTTGTTTTGTCTATCTACACTTATGCATCCACTTGATTTAAAAAACCATGCAATTTTTTTATTATCAAAATATTCTTTTTTTGCCATATAGTGAATCATTCTATTTGTACATATGATAGGTAAGCATTGATCATATAAATGCTTATGATTACCACATATAATTATTGGACCTTCTTTTGGAATATAATGCTTATTTACAAATTTTGGTCTGTAGTAAATGAGAAATGGTATAGATAAAATATACTTATATATGTTATATAATATTTTATTTTTCATTTTTATTTCCTAACTTGTTAAATGCAACTTTACCAACTTTAGTTTTAGGTATTTCTTTAACATATTCATATTCATAAGGTAGTGAGTATTTAGATATTGATTTTTTGCAATATTCAACTATATCATCTCTTAAATTTTGATTGTCATCAAAATTTTCTCTTAAAACAATATATGCTTTAGGTACTTGTTGTTTATATGGATGGGGTATACCAATTACTGTGCATGTTTCTACTGCTGGATGACTCATTAATATTTTTTCAATATATTGAGGATATATATTGTAACCACTAGATACAATCATTCTTTTAAGACGAGATTTAAAGAATATTAAACCATCTTTATTCATATATCCAACATCACCTGTATGTAACCATAATTTTCCATCTTCATGTCTTTTTAATACTTTTTTTGTTTCTTCAATATCATCTAAATATCTTTTCATTACAGTAGGACCAGATATACATATTTCTCCATCTTCTCCAACTTCAGCTTCTTCTTTAGTACCAATTTTAATTATTTTATATGTCATATCAGGGAATGGAGTACCAATACCACCTTCTTTGTAGTAATATCTTGGAGTTACACAAGAAGCTGCTACACTTTCGGTAAGTCCATATCCAACTCTTACATTCGCTTTTGAACCATGTTCTTTTAAGTAAGTATCAACTCTTTCTCTTAAAGCTTCATTTAGTATATCTCCACCACATATAGCATTTACAACACATTTTAAGTATGTCTTAGATTTAATATTAGAGTTTGCTAATGCTTCATACATAGTAGGAACTCCTGCTAAGAATTTTGGTTTATATTTTTTAATTAATTTTGCAAATTCTTTAGAATTAAATCTAGGTATTAATATTATATTCATTCCAGAAATAAGTTCTGTATGAACACATACTCCAAGTCCAAAACCATGAAATATAGGCATAATAGTTAGCATAGAATCACCAGCTTTAGCTGGATCTACCATTTTAAAACATTGAGTAGCGCTTGCATTAAAGTTCATATTTGATAAAACTACACCTTTAGGATCACCTGTAGTACCACCACTATATAATATTACTGCTTCATCATATTTTCTAACTCTTTCTTTATATTCACCAGAATACTTATTACCAGCTTTTTTAAATTCTTTGAATGTTATAACCTTGTTATTATATTCAATCTTTGTTTGTTTATTAGTAAGTTTATACATTGTTCTTAAATACCAAGGCATTCCATTAGTAATTTTAGAGATTATAACTTTCTTAACTCTAGTATTTTCTATAATTTTTTCTACTTTTGGATATAGCATATCTAAACACAATAAATATTTACTTTTGCTTTTATTTAAATAAAATTCTATTTCTTTTTCACTAGATAATGGGTGAATCATATTAGATATAGCACCCACTAAATTAATAGCATAAAACATTATAATTGCATCAGGTGTATTAGGCATACAGATAGTAACTCTATCTTCTTTTTTTACTCCAATATTTTTTAAACTTTTTGCAATTTCTATTATTTGATGATCTAGCTCCATATATCTTCTTGACTTTCCATAATATGAATATGCTCTATATAATGGATATTTTTTAGCTGTATCATGAAAAGCATCATATATTGAACCTTCAGGATAATCTAGAGTGTGAGGAATATTATTCCCATAAAAATCATACCAAGGTTTATCATCATCTCTCTTAAAAATATTTATTAAATCATCAATTCTATCAAATAAAAAATTCATATTACACATCCTTAATTAATAAATTCTTAACTTTTTTTTCTAAATACATATTACTTTTTTCCAAATTATCTTTTGCTATAATTGGTGTATCAAATAATATTGTAACACTTTTCCTTAAAAATTTATATTTATTTTTAATAGCAAATGGTATTATTTTTGTATTTGTTTCATAACTCATCTTAACTGCACCATATTTAAAGTTCATGATTAAATTATTTGTTTTATTTATAGTACCTTCTGGAAATATTCCAATAACGTGATTATTTTTTAAATATTTAATGCCATTAATTAAAGAATTTTTATCTTTAATAGCTCTATTAACTGGTATAATTCCTAAACCCTTAAATATTGGTTTTTTAATACCTTTATATAAACTATCTTTTGCAAAGAAATGTACGCATCTTTTAGTTGAACTTGCAACTAATAAGGGATCTAAGTAACTAGTATGATTTCCTGCTAGTATAAAAGCACCATCTTTAGGAATGTTTTCTAATCCAATATATTTAGGCTTATATAATTTTATTATTATATATAAAATTGGTCTTACTAATTTATATAAAAGCATATATATCACCTTAAATATTATACATTAAAAATATATGATTAACAAATAATATTATTTTAATTATTTTGTGTTATTAAGTAAAAAAATATGGTATACTTATATCATAATAGGTGATGATATATGAAAAAGGGTTTTACGTTAGTAGAATTATTAGCAGTAATAATAATATTAGGAATGTTGGTTGTTTTGTTAGTACCAAATGTTATAAGTATATTAAAATCAAATAATTTAAGGGTATATAAACTTAAAGAAAAAGAATTATTGCGTGCAGCAGAAGATTATATTGAATATGATGAAGAGTTTGTAGCTCCAACTAATGAGGCACCTGTAAAATACTTGACTATACAGTCTCTTATATCCAAAAATTATATAAATAAAATTTTAGATAATTCTTCTGGAGAAGAATGCCCCGCTTTTGTAAAAATAACAAAGGCTGGAGATAATTATAATTTGGATCCATGTATTATATGTGGTGAATATAAAACAGATAGGGATTTTTGTACATCTTCTATGTATCAAAGTTTGTAGGTAATACATGAAAGTTATAGTAATTATTTTAACTTTATCAATGGCATGCATAAAAGAAATAAGAAATTATATGACATTGATTTTAACAATTTTTTGGGCATTGTATACAATATATCAAATTATAAAATTATTAAAAATTAAAGATAAAAAGATAGTTTCAAAAAAAGTATTAAATCATCTCCCTAATGATAATTATCCATCACATATAAGATATTTATATAAAAGAAAAATTGATGCCAAGACATTTGTGTGTACTATTTTTGAACTTATTTTGAAGAATTCTATTTCTTTAAAAAGAAGTAATGAAGAATATTATTTTATTGATAATAAGATAAAGGATGAAGAATTAACAAATAATCAAAATAATGTAAAAAAGATACTTTTTATGGATATTGGTAATAAAGAAAATGTATCATTATCATCGATTAAAAAATGTTGTAAAAAGAATATAGGATATATGTCATCTGTAATAAAAGAATGGAAGATGACATGTGAATATGAATGTGTAAAAGATAAGTATTTTAAATCAATAAAGAATATATTGGAAGATTATTTATTTTATTTGGTAATATCATTTATTATAGCATTTTATAATGTGGTATTTACAAAACATATATTTATAGCAATAGTTATATTTTTAATTGCTGCTATAGTAAGTGTAATTACAAATAATTTAAAGAAAATTAGTGAAGAATCGATTGAAGAATATAAGGAATGGTTAGAATTTAAGAATTATATAGATAAATCTAATGATTTGAATATGTTAGATAATAATACATTAGAATTATATTCTTTATATGCATATGTATTAGATTCATATTATCCATTTAAAAAAGTATTAATGGAAAAATATTTATTAGATAATAATGTATTTGCAAATAATATGATACTGTCTATAATGAATGCGTCTATATTTGATGATATAGAAAAGATAATACGTAAAAGTATCAATAGTGTTAATATAAAAAGTTGTATATATGCAAAAAATAATGGAAGAAGGGTGTAAAATGATAGGTAAAGTAATAGAGATAGGAAAAACAACAGTAACTGTTGAATTAACTATAGATGATAATATAAAGAAAGATATAATAAATTTCCATGTTGCCTTTGATACAAATGATAAGATAATAATAGGTGAGATATCTTCGATAGATAAAAGCTTTGCTAAGGTATCATTAGTAGGTGAAATAGTAAATAATAGATTTGTGCCGGGAATTTCTAGGAAACCTTTTTATAATGCAATATGTCGAATAATAAAGAATGAAGAATTGCCAATAATAATTGGCAATACTAATGAAAGGAGTGTATATATTGGAACACTTCCTCAATATGGAAATTATAAAGTATATGCAAAAGTGAATGATTTATTTAGTAATCATTTTGCAATACTAGGTAATACAGGTAGTGGTAAATCTCATGGATTAACTAGATTGATACAAAATTTATTAATGCAAAATGAATTTCCAAAGAATTCTAATTTCTTCTTATTTGATGCATATGGTGAATATAATAAAGCATTTGCTATGGAAAATAAGAATGTATTAAAAGTTTATACAACAAAGACAGAAGAGTTTCAAGAAGCAGGTACTGAGTTGCTAAAAATACCTTTATGGTTATTAGATGTCGATGATTATGCATTATTACTTGGTGCAACTAAATCTACTCAGTTACCAATAATCGAAAAGGCTTTAAAATTGGTAAGCATTTTTGCAAGGGATGAAGCAGAAGTAATTACTTACAAAAATGATATAATTGCAAGAGCATTAAATGAACTATTGTATAGTGGAGGAACTCCTTCACAAATAAGAGATCAAATATTTGCTGTATTAACTCAGTTTAATACAAAAGATTTGAATTTAGATAGTAAAGTAGTGGTACCAGGTTGGACTAGACCATTAAGACAATGTTTAATAATTGATAAAGATGGAAAATTACCTGAAATGCAATTGGTAGGCCAATTCTTTAGTTCATTCATAAAAGATGGATTAGAGTTGTCATTACCAGATGGGACTTATCCTTATACATTACAACATTTGAGTCAAGCATTTGATTTTGCATTCATATCAGAAGGATTATTAAAGAGTAATAAGGTATATGATGATAATCATGTATTAAAAGTAAGATTAGAGTCATTAATAAATGGAAGTTATAGTGAATACTTTAATATTGATACGTATATTACTAAAGAACAATTTATTAATAGTTTAGTACATACAAGATTAGGAGAAAAAATACAGGTAATAGCATTTAATATAAGTTATGTAGATGATAGATTTGCAAAAGTACTAGTAAAGATTTTATCAAAACAACTATTTGAATTTTCATTAGCGTTAGAGAATAGAGCATCATTCCCAGTACATATACTTTTAGAAGAAGCACATAGATATGTACAAAATGACTCAGATATAGATATTCTTGGATACAATATATTTGAAAGAATAACTAAAGAAGGAAGAAAGTATGGTGTAATACTTGGAATGATAAGTCAAAGGCCTTCAGAAATTAGTGAAACAGCAATAAGTCAGTGTACAAATTTCTTAGTATTTAGAATGCAACATCCTAAAGATTTATTATATATAAAAGAAATGGTGCCAAATGTTACTGAGGAAATTGTAGATAAATTTAAAGTATTGCAGCCAGGAAATTGTATGGCATTTGGAGTAGCATTTAAATTACCATTACAAATTAAACTAGATATGCCAAATCCAACACCACTTTCACAAAGTATAGATGTAAGTACTTCTTGGTATTAGAGTATGAAAAAGTTAATATTAGTATTATTACTTATATTTCCTTTTTTTGTATCTGCAAAAGAAGTTGTAAAATATAGTGGATGTGTAGATGGAGATACAATTAAAGTAATTAGAAAAAAAGAAGAAATAACAGTAAGATTACTTGCAGTAGATACTCCAGAAGTAAATAAGAAAGAATATTATGCAAAAGAAGCTAGTAATTATACATGCAATTTAATAAAAAAAGCAAAAAAAATAGAATTAGAATATGATTCAAAAAGTAATGAAACGGATAAATATGGCAGAGTATTAGCATGGGTATATGTAGATGATGAATTATTAAATGATGAATTAATAAAGAATGGATATGGTAAAGTAGCGTACTTATATGCTAAATATAAATATGTAGATATATTACAAGTTCATGAAAAGAAAGCACAATCTTCACAACTTGGTATTTGGAATAATGAAAAAGTAGGGAATAATAATCTAAGCATATGGATAGTATTACTATTAATAGTAGTAGCAATATTATATGCACTATATGAATTTAGAATGAAAAAGCAGTTGAAAAGGATTATAAAAAAGTGTAAAATATAACTGGTTTGAGGTGATATTATGGGTAGAGCTTATGAAGTAAGAAAGGCATCAATTCAAAAAACAGGAGCAGCAAGAGGTAAAATATATGCAATGTATGCAAAAGAAATATATAGTGCTGCTAAAAAGAGTACTGATCCTGATGCTAATCCAACATTAAAGAGATTAATAGAAAAAGCAAAGAAAGAACAAGTACCAAGTGATATAATAAATAGAGCTATTGATAAGGTAAATAGTGGTGTAGATGAATCATATGATAGTTTAAGATATGAAGGATTTGGACCTGGTTCTTCAACATTACTTATAGATTGCTTAACAGATAATGTAAATAGAGCAGTTAGTGATGTAAGAGCGGCATTTTCAAAAGCACATTGTAAATTAGGAGTATCTGGATCCGTATCTTATATGTATGATAATCTATGCGTATTAAGTTTTAAAGGACTTACTGAAGATGAAACATTAGAAGCACTTATTAATGGTGAAGTAGATGCAGAAATAGAAGTAGAAGATGATACTATAACTTTATATGGTAATCCACAAGATTTATTTAAAATAAAAAATGCAATAACAGATTATAAAAAAGATATAACATTTGATGTGGATGAAATAACTACATTACCTAAAGAAAAAGTAACATTAGTTGGTGAAGATTTAGAAATATTTAAGAAGCTATTAAAACTATTAGATGACGTAGAAGATGTTCAAAACGTATATCATAATGTAGAATTAGGGGAATAAGTAAATAACTTATTCTTTTTTTATTGTATTTTAAATATTATGTGTTATAATACAAGTAGCAACGAAGAGTGGGACAAAGTCCTGCTCTTTCTATTAATTGGAGGTTATATGAGTATAGAAAGTAAAGTTAAAGATGCTATTTCAAAACCTATTAATGATTTGGGTATTGAAATTAAAGAAATAAAATTAGAGAAAGAGAATGGCACATTATTTTTAAGGATATTTATAGATAAAGAACCATTTATAAATATTGATGATTGTGTAGAGGTTACTAATATAGTTAATCCTATATTGGATGAAAAAGATTTTATTGATGAGTCTTATATACTAGATATATCTTCAATAGAAAAGGGAGGAAATGATGAATAAGGAAGAATTTATTAAAGCAGTTGATGTAGTTGCTAAGGAAAAAGGTATTGAAAAGGATTTGATATTTGATGCTATGGAACTTGCTCTTACTAGTGCTTATAAAAAGAATTTTGATTCTAAGACTAATGTAAGAGTAGATATTAATAAGGATACTGGTGAAATTAAAGTATTTAGTGTTCTTCATGTTGTTGATGAAATAAATGAAGAAGATGAAGAAAAAGATAGCAAGATATTACTTCCTGATGCAGTTAAAATGGTACCTGGAATTACTATAGGTGAAACTATTGAAACTGAGGTTACACCAAAAGATTTTGGTAGAGTTGCTACAAGTACTGCAAAACAAGTAGTTACTCAAAAGATAAGAGAAGCTGAAAGAAATAGTATAATGAATGAGTTTGAAGGCAAACAAGATGAATTATTAGTTGGTCAAGTTTCGAGAGAGGATGCTCTAAATTATTATATTGATTTAGGTAGAGCTCATGGTATATTAGCTAAGAAAGAATTAATACCTGGAGAAAAGATAGAGATGGGTTCATCTATTAAGGTATATGCTACTAAAATAGAAGATACAGGTAAAGGACCATTAATACTATTATCTCGTGCTCATTATGGATTTGTTAAGAGATTACTTGAACTTGAAGTACCAGAACTTGCTGAAGGTATAGTTAAGTTATATAGTGTTGCAAGAGATCCAGGAAGTAGAAGTAAAGTTGCAGTATATTCAGATAATCCCAAAGTAGATGCTATAGGAGCATGTATTGGTGAAAAAAGTTCTAGAATATCTAGAATAATGAAGGAATTAAATGGAGAAAAATTGGATATAGTATTATATGATAAGGATCCAGTTACATTTATTAAGAATGCTTTAAGTCCTGCTAAGGAAGTTAATGTTATAATTATGGATCCAAAAGAAAATGTTGCACTTGCAGTTGCAGATGGTGATCAATTATCTCTTGCTATTGGTAAGAAAGGTCAAAATGTACGTCTTGCAGCAAGATTAACTAAATATAGAATAGATGTTAAAACGAGTGCTGAGTTAAGGGAATCTGGTATTAATATTGGATTTGAATAGGTGATTTATGAAACAGAAAAAAATACCTATGAGAAGTTGTGTTGTTACAAGAGAAAAGTGTGAAAAGAAAGATTTAATAAGAATTGTAAGAACACCAGAAAATAATGTAGAAATTGATTTAACTGGAAAGAAGAATGGTAGAGGAGCATATATTAAGAGAGATATTGTTGTAGTAGATAAAGCAAGAAACACTAAAGTGTTAGATAAACACTTGGAAGTAGAAGTTCCGAATACTATTTATGAGGAGTTAAAAAATATAATAAATAATTAGAAAGAAGGTGTTTAATATGATGACAGTAGAGGAATATGCAATTGATGTAAATAGAAGTATCGATGCTATATTAGGTAAATGTAAAGAACTAGGTTTTGATGTTACTAATAAAGATGATATGTTATCAGAAGAGCAAGTAATAGATTTAGATAATGCTGATTATGAATCTTATGAAGAAGAAGAATTGATTGATAAAGCAGAAGAAATTGTGTCTAATATGAAAAGTTCATTTGATACTGTAAAGGTACAAAAATTAAAGAAGAAAAGTGAATTAGTAAGTGCTAGTGATTTTAAAAATAAGAAAAAAGAGATGTATAAGCATAAAGAAAAATTAATATCAAATGCACCTAATAAAGAGGATAATAAGATTGTATATAAAGAAGGTATGACTCTTTCAATGTTAGCTTCAGAATTAAATGAAAATCCTATTAATTTAATAAAGAAGTTTATGTCTTTAGGAGTTATGGCCAATTTAAATAGTACTGTATCATTTGATGATGCTGAATTAGTTGTAATAGATTACAATAAAGAGTTAAAAAAAGAAGAGACAATGGATGCATCTAATTTTGAAAAATTAGAGATAAATGATGCTAAAGAAGATTTATTACCTAGACCACCAGTTGTTACTATTATGGGTCACGTTGATCATGGTAAAACAAGTTTACTTGATGCAATTAGAAAGACTAGTGTAGTAAGTGGAGAAGCAGGAGGTATAACTCAACATATAGGTGCATATCAAGTAGAAAAGAATGGTAAGAAGATAACATTTATAGATACACCAGGTCATGCGGCATTTACTGAAATGAGAGCAAGAGGTGCTGCTATAACTGATGTTGTAATAATAATAGTTGCAGCAGATGATGGTGTAATGCCTCAAACAAAAGAAGCAATAGATCATGCTAAAGCTGCTAAAGTGCCTATAATTGTAGCTGTAAATAAGATTGATAAACCAGATGCTAATATAGAAAAAGTATTAACAGAAATGACAGAAGCAGGTCTTACTCCTGAAGCTTGGGGTGGAGATACTACATTTGTTAATATTTCTGCAAAGACAGGACAAGGCATTGATGAATTGTTAGAAACAATAATTTTAACTGCAGAAATGGCTGAATTAAAAGCAAATCCTAATAGATATGCTATGGGTACTGTAATTGAAGCTAAATTAGATAAAAATGTAGGAGGAATAATTACATTACTTATTCAAAATGGTACATTAAGATTAGGAGATCCTATAGTAGTAGGTACTTCATTTGGTAAAGTAAGAACTTTGAAAAATGATTTGGGAATGGATCTTGTTGAAGCATTACCTAGTACTCCAGTTGAAGTAACAGGTATAAATGAAATACCAAGTGCTGGAGATAAATTTATGGCTTTTGAAACAGAAAAACAAGCTAAACAAATAGCTGATACTAGAAAAGAGAAAGCTAAACAAAAACAAAATATGAATACTAATTCATTAACACTTGATGATTTGTTTTCTAAGATTGAAAGTGGTGTTAAAGAAATTAATATAGTTTTAAAAGCTGATGTTAAAGGTAGTGAAGAGGCTGTTAAAAACGCATTAGAAAAGATAGATGTAAAAGGTGTTAAAACCAATGTAATAAGGAGTGGAACAGGTACTATTACTGAAAGTGATGTGGTTTTAGCTAATGCAAGTAGTGCTATAGTAATTGGTTTTAATGTAAGACCAAGTTCTAAAACTAAGGAATTAGCAAAAGAGTATAATGTAGATATAAGACTTCATAATATTATTTATAAAGTAGTAGAAGAATTAGAGCAAGCTATGAAAGGTATGCTAGATCCTGAATATGAAGAAAAAGTATTAGGAGAAGCAGAAGTAAGAAAATTATTTAAATTTTCTAAAGTTGGTATAATAGCTGGTTCTTATGTAACAGATGGAGTAATAAAAGCAAATAGTAAGGCAAGATTACTTAGAGATGGTGTAGTAGTATATGATGGAAGTATTAATTCTGTACAAAGAGAAAAAGATTCAGTAAAAGAAGTTAAACAAGGATTTGAATGTGGTATAACTCTTGTAGATTATAGTGATATAAAAGAGGGAGATGTTATTGAATCTTATGAAATGGTGGAAATTAAAAGATGAAAGTAAAAACAGAAAGATATGCTAATCTACTACTAAAAGAAATAAATGATATTTTATATAATGAAATAAGAGATGAGGATATAGTTGGAACTACAGCAACTTATGTTAAACTTGCAGACGATTTAAGTTATGCGAAAGTATATTGTTCAGTATTTAATACTGAAAAGAAAAATAAAGCAATTCATGATTTAAATAATGCAGAAGGTTATATTAAAAGTATTCTTTGTAAAAGAAAATTACCACTAAGAGTAATACCAGAATTAGAATTTGTATATGATGAATCTATAGAATATGGTATGAAAATAGAAAAAATAATAGAAGAAACAAAATAAAAACAATTGACACTAGAATTATACTGTGTTATAATTCTACTTGTCTTGGGGAATTAGCTCAGTTGGCTAGAGCATCTGCCTTGCACGCAGAGGGTCAAGGGTTCGAGTCCCTTATTCTCCACCAGATGAAAAATAACGAACATTAAGTTCGTTTTTTTGTTATATAGAAATAATTGTGATTATTTTTTTATTAATTCTTTAATATTTAATACAATTGCAGCAATGCATATTAATAATGGTATAAGATGTGAAATTATTTTGAAATCTACAACAAATATAATGAAATATATACATAAAATTATTAATATTGCTATAGATAGCCATAATAAACATTTACTTATAGTATTCTTTGTTTTACTTGGATTTCCAATTTGAAATAATCTAGCAATAATTTGAATTATTATTGATGAAAGAATAATAATAATTGGTAAAAAAATTAATAAATAATAATAAGTTACAATTGATGTAAAATCTGTAATTAATCCTAGTGTACCAGCAATCAATAAAAATTCTCCAGCCCCAGGAGTACTTTCACTAGGAATTGAATTATATATTTTGCTAGTTATAAATAATTCTCCTAATTTTTTACTATATATTTGGGCTGAAACAAAACATGCTATAGTTATTAACAATAAAACAATTATAGTTGTAATTAAAATCTTTTTTGTTTTTGTTTTCATATTACCTCCTATTCTAATTGTAACATATTATTAGTTATATTACACAATAAAAAAATAAACATTAGTTGTTTATTTTTTTATATATATCTTCAATATTAATTTGATTTTTTTGATGAGAAAATTCGATATTATCATTTTTATATCTAGGTATTAAATGTAAATGATAATGTTTGATTTCTTGCCCATAGCCATTATTTTGAGTAAGAGTGAAACCATCACAACCTAATTTTTCCTTATATACTTTACATAAATCTCTTGCAACTCTATGAATATGAGATAATGTTTTTTCATCAATATCTAATAAATTTTCATAATGCTTTTTTGGTAATACTAATGCATGACCATTAGTTACAGGGTTAACATCTAATATAACTTTAACTATATCATCTTCATAAATAGTGTATGAATTAATTTCTCCTTTAATAATTTTACAAAATATACAATCCATAAATACCTCCATATACATTTTATCACAAATAAAATATAATGTGTGATATAATAATATGTGTTTTGAGGTGATATTATGCTTATAATTAAGAATTTAAAAGTAAGTGTTTTAGATAAGAAAATATTAAAAGGATTAAATTTAGAAATAAATGATGGTGAAATTCATGCTATTATGGGCCCAAATGGGACAGGTAAAAGTACTTTATCTAAGGTCATAATGAGAGATGAAAACTACAGTGTAGATGGAATTGTTAAGTATAATGGTGAAGATATATTAAAAATGACTACTGATGAGGTTGCTAGATTAGGTATATTTTTGGCTATGCAATATCCTATATCAATTGAAGGAGTATCCAATGCTGATATGCTTCGTACTGCTTTAAGCATAAGAGAAGGTAAAAGTATTAACTTATTTAAATTTGTAAATGAACTTGAAAATGCATATGATGAATTAAATTTTGATAAAAACACAATCCATTCTTCAATTAATGAGGGCTTTTCTGGTGGTGAAAGAAAGAAAAATGAAATAATTGGGATGAAAATGCTAAAACCAAGTTTAATAATATTAGATGAAATAGATTCAGGAGTGGATGTAGATAATTTAAAAATTATATCTAAAAACATCTTAAAGTATAAAAAGGAAAGTAATGCTTCATTATTAATTATTACTCATTATCCACATATCTTAAAATATATAAAACCAGATTATGTTCATATAATGAATAATGGTAAAATAGTTAAAACAGGTGATTATAATCTTGCATTATCTATTTTAGAAAATGGATATGAGGCAAGTGTTGTGAAGGAAGATAATACTTGTGAATAAAATATTAATGAATAAAAAAGTAATAGATAAAGATGAAGTAGTGGATAATATAGATAATAGTATTTATGATATAAAGGATAATTGTAAGTTAGTTATTAATGTAGATAATAGTATAAATAGTTCTACATTTAATTTAGGAAATAATAGTGAATTAATAATAAATAAAAATTATAAGTTAAATGAGAATGAAGAAGAAATAACTATTAATTTAAATGGTGTAAATAGTAGAGTTGATTATAATTTTAGTACATTAGTTTATGATAATCAAAAATATACAATAAATGTTAATCATAATAATATTTCTACTATTAGTAATATAATTAATCATGGAGTAGTAATGAATGACTCTAAATTAGAGTTTATTGTTAATAGTAGTGTATTAAAAGGTAATAAGAAATCAGTATTAAATCAAGAAAGTAAAATAATAGTATTATCTAAAAATAATAGTATTATTAAACCTAATTTATTTATTGATGAATATGATGTTGATGCTAGACATGCTGCTACTATTGGTAGATTTAGTAGTGAAGATATTTTCTATTTGATGACAAAAGGAATAAATAAAGAAGAAGCTATAAAACTTCTTATAAATGGATTTTTAAATATAGGGAGGTGAATTATGAACATCAAAGATGATTTTAAGATGCTTAATAAAAGTATAATTTATTTTGATAGTGCTGCTACTAGTTTTAAACCTAATAGTGTTATAGATAGTATTGTAGATTATTATACAAATTATACTGCTAATGCTCATAGAGGAGACTATGATATTAGTTATGAAGTAGATACTAAATATGAAGGGGTTAGAGATAAGGTAAAAGATTTTATAAATGCAAAAAGAAAAGAAGAAATAGTATTTACTAGTGGTACAACTGAATCACTAAATATGATTGTGGATGGCTTTTTTAAAGATTATTTAAATGATGGTGATGAGGTATTACTTACTAAAGCAGAACATGCATCTAATATACTTCCTTGGTTTAATATTAATAAAGATATAAAAATAAAATATATTGATCTTGATAATGATTTAGTAACATTAGATAATGTAAAAAATGCAATAACACCTAATACAAAAGTAATATCACTTGCACATATTACCAATGTAATAGGGGATGAAAGACCAATTAAAGAAATAAGTAAACTTGCTCATGATAATAATATTTTGCTAGTGCTTGATGCAGCGCAAAGCGTACCACATATAAAAGTTGATGTACAAGATTTAGATGTAGATTTTATGGGATTTTCAGGACATAAAATGTGTGGACCAACAGGTATAGGCGTTTTATATGGTAAATATGATTTGTTAAAGAATTTAAAGCCTCATAATGTTGGTGGTGGAATGAATAATGATTTTGAGAGTGATAAGAAATATAAGTATAAAGAAATACCATATAAATTAGAAGCAGGTACTCCAAATATTGCTGGTGTAATAGGACTTGGAGCAGCAATAGATTATATAAATAATATTGGTATTGATAATATAGAAAAATATATTACTGATTTAAGAAATTATGGAATAAAAGAATTATCTAAATTAAATAATATAGACATATATAACAAAGATATTAAATCAAGTACAATAATTTTTAATGTAAAAGGAGTACATAGTCAAGATACAGCAACATATTTAAATAAAAATGGTATATGTATAAGAGCAGGTAATCATTGTGCAAAGATATTGAAAGATGAAATAGGAGTAACTAATACTTGTAGAATTAGTTTATACTTTTATAATACAAAAGAAGATATAGATACTTTAGTAAAAGTATTAGATAATAATGATATATTGAGAGATTCATTATTATAAAAAATAACTATTTTTAAAAAATAGTTTATTTTTTTAATAAAGTATGCTATAATTTCTCTTGCATGGGGCGTTAGCTCAGTTGGTAGAGCAACTGACTCTTAATCAGTGGGTCTAGGGTCCGAATCCCTAACGCCCCACCATTATAAAATATTGACTCTTAGGAGTTTTTTTTATTAATTTTGATATTTTAAATATATATGATAAAATTAATTTGAGGTGAAATAATGATTAGTTTAATAATACCTTGTTATAATGAAGAAGAATCAATACCATACTTTATAAAAGAGATGAATAAAGTAATGGATAAGATGGATGAAAAATTTGAGCTTATATTTGTAAATGATGGTTCAAAAGATAGGACATTAGAATTATTAAAAGATATTTCAAAAAATGATAAAAGAGTAAAATATATATCTTTTTCTAGAAATTTTGGTAAAGAAGCTGCAATGTTAGCAGGTCTTGAAGCATGTAGAGGAGATTATATTGCAATAATGGATGCTGATTTACAAGATCCACCAGAATATTTAATAGAGATGTATAAAGGCATAGTGGAAGAGGGTTATGACTGTGTTGGATTAAGGAGAACTTCTAGAAAAGGGGAACCAGTAATAAGAAGCTTTTTTGCAAGATGCTATTATAAATTAATTAATAAAATATCTGATGTAAAAGTTGTAGATGGTGCTAGAGATTTTAGACTTATGACTAGACAAATGGTAGATTCAATATTAAGATTGCATGAAAATAATAGATATTCTAAAGGTATATTTTCATGGGTTGGATATAATGTAAAGTATTTGGAATATAAGAATGTTGAAAGAGTAGCAGGTACTACAAAATGGTCATTTTTCAAATTGTTTAAATATTCAATAGATAGTATAGTGGGATTTTCTACATTTCCACTTGTTATATCTGCAATAATTGGTATATTATTGATGTTTATATCATTTGTAATGTTTATTGTATTATTATTTGGAAAGAGTTCTTTATTTGGAATTATTACATTAATGTTGTTTTTAAGTGGAATGAATATGCTATTTATTGGTATAGTTGGGATATATATATCTAAAATGCATATTGAATTACATAATAGACCAAAATATATAGTTAAAGAACATAATATAAAGTGAATATTATGTTCTTTTATTCATATAATGTAAAAAAGTGTTGAAATTATTAGGAATATATACTATAATACAAACATATTAAATTTTAAAAAAAGTATTGCATTTTTTAATATTTTAATATAAAATGAAATAGTCAGTTAAATTTTGGTTTGAAATGGGCTTGTAGCTCAGGTGGTTAGAGCGCACGCCTGATAAGCGTGAGGTCGATGGTTCAAGTCCATTCAGGCCCACCATTTAAACGCCTCAATAGCTCAGTTGGTTAGAGCACTTGACTGTTAATCAAGGGGTCCTAGGTTCAAGTCCTAGTTGGGGCGCCATTTTTTTGGCCAGTTGGTGAAGTGGCTTAACACACCGCCCTTTCACGGCGGCATTCACGAGTTCGAATCTCGTACTGGTCACCATTTGTTTATAACCCATTAAGGGTTTTTATTTTATGGCCAGTTGGTGAAGTGGTTAACACATCACCCTCTCAAGGTGACATACATGGGTTCAAGTCCCATACTGGCTACCAATAAAAGTAATCGATTTTAAATCGATTTTTTTGTTAACAAATGTACATAGTATTGAAAGTATATAAAATATATATTACAATTTAAATTGGTGGTACTATATGGAAGTAGATATTAAAAAAGGATTAAGTGCTAAAGATGTAGAAAACAGAAAAAAATTAGGATTATATAATTATAATAATGCACCTAAAACTAAGACAATAAAAGAAATAATTAGAGATAACTTTTTTACATATTTTAATTATTTAAACTTTGCATTGGGTGCAATGGTAATTATTGCTGGGATAATTAATGGTAATGTACTAAATGGACTTAAGAATTGCTTATTTATGGGAGTAATATTGACTAATACAATAATAAGTATAGTAGAAGAAATTATATCAAAAAGAATTATAGATAAATTATCAATAGTATCCGAATCAAAAGTAAATGTATTAAGAGATGGTTCAATAATAGAACTGCCACTAGATGAAATAGTAATGGATGATATAGTTAAACTATCATTAGGACATCAAATTGTTGCGGATTGCATAATATTAGATGGAGAAATAGAGGTTAATGAATGTTTAATAACTGGTGAATCAGATGCTATATATAAAAGAAAAGGCGATGAATTATTATCTGGATCTTTTATAACATCTGGAAATGCTACTGCACAAGTAATACATGTAGGTAAAGATAATTATATTTCAAAGATAACTAATGAAGCTAAGTATAAGAAAGATGTAACTTCTATAGTTATGGAATCCTTTACTAAAGTATTAAAAGTATTGTCTATTTCTATAATACCTATTGGTATAATAATGCTTATTAGTCAGTACAATGTAACAGGTAATTTTGGTGAAAGTATATTTACAACAGTAGCTTCATTAATAGGAATGATACCAGAGGGATTAGTACTTTTAACATCATCAGTAATGGCTGTGGGTGTAATTAAATTATATAGAGTTGATGTCTTAGTACAACAATTATATTCTATAGAAATACTTGCAAGAGTAGATACTATATGCTTAGATAAAACAGGTACTTTAACAGATGGTAATATGAAAGTTAAGAGTATTGTGCCAAATGATAAATATACTAGAAGTGAATTAGATAAATATTTAAGAGAATATACTTTAGCAAGTGATGATACTAATCAAACTATGAATGCCTTAAAGGATTATTATGAGGGAGATAAATTAGAAGCTAAAGATAAACTTTCCTTTTCATCAAGTAGAAAATATTCTGCTATAGAATTTGATGATTATTCATTATATTTAGGTGCACCAGAAGTAATAATGAAAGGCAAACTTGATGATAAAATAAAAGAGTATATCAGTGAATATCGTGTAGTTGCACTTGGAATTAAAAGTGGTAAGATAGAAAAATCTTTAGAGGATATTAAAGTGGTGGGGTATGTACTTATTGAAGATATAATAAGACCTTCTGCAAAAGATACGTTAGATTATTTTAAAAATAATGATGTGTTAGTAAAAATAATATCTGGTGATAATATAGAAACAGTTATGTGTATAGCTAGAAAAGTTGGTTTAAAGGACATAAAAGGAATTGATATTGGTAATTTAACTGATGAAGAATTAATTAGCGCTATAGATGAATATGATGTGTTTGGAAGAGCTAAGCCTGAACAAAAAAGAACTATAGTCAGATATTTAAAATCTAAAGGGCATACTGTTGCTATGACTGGTGATGGAGCAAATGATGTACTTGCATTAAAAGAAAGTGATTGTGCTATATCAGTTAAATCTGGAAGTGACGCAGCAAGAAATATTTCTCAATTAATACTTCTTAATGATGATTTTAACTCACTACCTAGAGTAGTAGCTGAAGGAAGACAAACAATAAATAACGTTGAAAGAAGTGCTTCATTATTGCTCGTTAAAACACTATATACAATTATGTTAATAATATATAGTATTGCATCATTTCAAAAGTATTTCTTCATACCAATACAGCTTACATTTATTACTGCATTTACAATAGGTGCGCCATCATTTATACTTGCACTTGAACCAAACAATGAGCTTGTTAAAGGAAATTTCTTATTTAAAATATTATCAAAGAGTTTACCAACTGCATTAACTGTAGTATTAAATATAATGGTTGTGTCAGTATTTGCAAGAGTATTTACTTTATCATATGAAGTGCAAAGTACAATATGTGTAATATTAACTACAGTAGTAGGTTTATATAATTTATTTAGAATATGTTATCCATTGAATTTATATAGGGGAGCATTATTCTTTGTAATGTTTACAGGATTTATATTAGGATTATTTATGATGCCAGAGTTCTTTAATATATTACCGTTTGATGAAGCAATATTTATAATAACTCTTGTGCTTACTATAAATTCATTCTATATATATAAATTATTAACATATTTTATAACATTCATATTTAATAAACTTGATGATTCAATAGAAGTTGAATCAAATATATATGCAATCAAAAATAAGGCAGAAAAAGTAAAAGGAGTATAATAAAAAGAACAAATTAATTATTTGTTCTTTTTACTTTATTAATTGAAATTATATATAATTTCTTTTATAATACTCTTAGGTGAAATTTTATGGATATTAGTAAAATTAGAAATTTCAGTATTATTGCACATATCGATCATGGTAAGAGTACTCTTGCAGATAGATTATTAGAGAAGACTGGTGCGATTAATGAAAGAGATATGAAAGATCAACTTTT
>JAEEGL014978801.1_pt1 | contig 28717 bp, 22 predicted proteins | sample 9134231 | NCBI WGS metagenome assembly JAEEGL01 (sample SAMN16246548, study PRJNA631951) | gut metagenome | biome: gut microbiome; feature: rumen; material: fiber-attached | host: Bos | place: Iran: Karaj | collected 2018-10 | reverse complement strand
GATGTTGCGGATATGGTACGCAATATCAGTCTCGACCAGAAAGCGGATGAGCATCACTGGGATGCACTGAAGCACACTTCACAGGAAAAGGACTGGTACGAAAAGATATTCGAATCACTCGATATCGGGAAGAAGGAAAGAATCCTCGATCTCGGATTCGGATATGCAAAGCTCTGGAGAAACAACTGGTCCCGTATTCCCGAGGGCAGCGTTATAACAGGCTATGACATCCACGGAAGCTGGGCGGATGAATTTGCATGGTACGTTAATGAGAACAAAGAAACCCTTCCCAAGGGAGTATCCATCGATCTCGAGTTCGAGGATCTTGAAAGCGACAAGGCCTGGAAGAAGATCGACAAGGAAAAGAAATTCTCGCTTGTCATCGCGCACTACATCAACTTTGAGCTTAAAGATCCTGCCGGGTTTGTCGAAAGGGCAAGCAGGGCCGTTGCGAAGGGCGGAATGTTTTCCTTTAACGGTGCGGCGGTAAACAGGTGGAGAAAGTATTTCAGGGATGTTCTTGATGAGATCGGAGTAAACACATCCGGAATCGATGCTATCCTCGACGAAGAGATAAAGGCTCAGGAAGAATGCAGGCAGATGCTCGAAAAGCATTTTGACCGTGTAGAGAAAACGGAGATCACTAACAACTGGCACTTTAATGACGCCGACGATCTCATCCGTAAGATGAAGAGCTCCTTCGAAGGAAATGAAAAATACATTTCCGGCAGTGAGAAGAAGATCAGGTCATATTTTGAAAAGAAGATCAAGGCGGACGGTGAAGTTGTCATAACCGTCGGATCCCTCTTCTGGCATTGTTATAAGTAATGCTGCTTTTGCCGGTACAACGATCCGGTTCCGAAACAATAATCCTTAAATCCTTTATGATGAGCCCTCTTTATCAGTTTAAAGAGGGCTCATTTTTGCGTTGGGATATTTGCCGTTTTCAGTGATATAATAAATAGGGACGTTATCGATATTACCCCGGAGGGGATGGAAGATCTATGGCACATGAAGTTTATCTTTTCGGTCAGATACTCGGAACACATTCATTTCTTTTAAAAGACGGCTTTTTGAAGCCTGACGAATATTCGGAGATAAAGGAGCATTATTTCCTGCCCGGCGGTGAGACCGGAACGGCAGCGACGGTGCTCGATTCGCTCGGTGTGTCCGTTAAGATGGACGGAACATGGATCGGAACAGAGGTTGCTCCGATGCTGAGATCATTTTATAAGAATAAGAATGTCGACCTGTCATCCATGACTTTTGTGACTGATGATGACGGCGTTATGGATTATGTTGTTATCGCGGGGCTCGTGCGTTCACCCATGGGACGCTTTCAGACTCTCTTTTCCACAGGAAAGAGATGGTGGAGCATTCCAAAGGAGGAAGATATCCTGTCAAGTAAGGTTGTTGCCATCGATCCGTTCTTCGGCGAAGAGACGCAGAGAGCGGCAGAGATCTGCATCAAAGCCGGCATCCCTTATGTGACGATCGATTCGAAGCACGATTCCTTCCTTCATAAAAATTCGGCGATCAATGTGGTCTCAAAGGAATGCACCGAAACCTATGAGGGAATGAGCGCCGAAGATATAATGAAGCTAATGCAGGAAGATAGCAGCGGGCTTACGATAATAACGCAGGGCGGCGGAGATATGCTCTATGCGAGAAAGGGTGAAGAGATCCATCACATGAAGCCGCATCCTGTAGAGGTAAGGAGTACGCTGGGTGCCGGTGATACTTTCAAGGCAGGATGCGTATATGCTCTGTTGCACGGAATGAATGATGAGGAGACGGTAAGGTTTGCAAGTGCCTGCTCGGGAGTTGCGATCTCAAGATTTCCGCTTCCGCTCAATCCGCCAAAACTGAATGAAGTAAACGAACTTATGAGCAGATAAACCTATCGGAAGTTTCCGGCAGGGTAAATGGGGGAGAAAAATGTATCATGTAGTTCTTACGATCCAGCTTATCACGATGATAATGCTTCTGATCGAAAGCTGGGTTGTTTTCAAAAATATGAAGTCGGCACTTCACAGCTGGCTTTTTCTGGTGTGCATATCCACTCTGGTAAACAGCCTCGGCTATTATCTCGAATTAATGAGCACCACCGAGGAAGCATATTTCACCGCACTCAGGCTCTCATATTTCGGAAGGGTGTGGACACCTTTTGCCCTTCTTTTCTTTAATGTTGAGTTTTTGAAACTGAAGGTTTCCAAGGTTCTGAAGATAGTTCTCGGATTATCCAATCTGGTCATATATCTCTGCGTATTTACCACAAAAGAAACACAGCTTTACTATAAGGATATGTCGTTCTCACTAAGAGGCGACTTCCCCATATTTGTACATAAGGATGCCATCGTTCATAGTCTGTGGACAGTGGCTATGCTGCTCTATGCCGTTGTCATTATCTCATTTCTTATCAGAGAGATCAGCAGAAGATCCAAGGGAATAGAAAAAAAGAGGATCATCATGGTCATGCTGTCCATGGTGGTGCAGAGCATATGCGCGGTCATCGAGATGCTCGATCTTCTTCCCGTGACCGAAGTATATGATGTGACTATGATCGGATTCCCAATTGGCGCAATGTTTATGCTGATCGCCATCTTCCGTTACAAGCTCCTTGATGCCGAAAGTCTTGCCAAGGATTTCGTAAACGACGAACTTGCCGAAGGTGTTATTGCCATAGATGAAAAAGGAAAGATCGTATTTTCTAACAAGACCGCAAGAAAGCTTTTCCCCGATCTTGATGCAAGACCCGGTGAAGTTCTTTCCATGATGACGTCTGCGATCGCATCGGGTGAAACTCTTTCCATAGGTGAGAGAATATATACTCCCAAGGAAAATGATCTGGTTCAGAACGGCGTCGATGCCGGAAAGCTGTATTCACTTGTTGATGATACCGACTATATCCGCTATACGGAAGAACTTGAGGAAGCCAAAAAGGCTGCGGACAATGCAAACAAGGCCAAGTCATCATTCCTCGCGAATATGAGCCATGAGATCCGCACACCCATCAATGCCGTTCTCGGTATGGATGAGATGATCCTCAGGGAATCCGATGAGCAGGATACGCTAAACTACGCAGAGGATATCCGTGTTGCGGGAAGAACTCTTTTGTCACTGATCAATGACATACTTGATTTCTCCAAGATCGAGGAAGGCAGGATGGAGATCCTGCCCGTACAGTATGAGCTTTCAAGCGTTGTTGTTGACCTTGTGAATATGGTAAGGGAACGCGCAACAAAAAAAGGACTCAAGCTGGTCCTTAAGGTAAATTCCGAGATCCCCAATCTCCTGTACGGCGATGAGATCCGCATAAAGCAGATCGCTTTGAACCTTCTTACGAATGCCGTGAAATACACGGAAAAGGGAGAGGTCCGTTTTACGATCGATTACAGAAGAACATCGGATGACGAGATATTTGTTTCGTTCAGGGTTTCCGATACCGGAATCGGTATGAAGGAAGAGGATATGAATAAGCTCTTTTCTCCTTTTGAAAGGATCGAGGAGAGCAGGAACCGTTCCATCGAGGGTACGGGTCTCGGAATGAGTATCGTCAAGCAGCTCCTTGCCCTGATGGATTCAAAGCTTGATGTAAAGAGCGTTTACGGAGAGGGTTCGGAATTTTCTTTTGAGGTCAGCCAGAAGGTCATCGGCAAGGAACCGATGGGTAATATTTCCGAAAGATTCAAGAGGACAAATGTTCAGAGGAAAGCATACAAAGAGCTGTTCCATGCTCCCAAGGCCGATATCCTTGTAGTCGATGATACCGAGATGAACCTGATAGTCATAAAGAATCTTCTCAAGAAGACGCAGGTCAGGATAGACACAGCCGCCTCCGGACAGGAAGCGCTGGCAAGCGCAGGGCGCAAGGCATATGATATAATATTTATCGATCATATGATGCCTGATATGGACGGAATAGAAACGCTTCACAGGATCAGGGAAAACAAAACCGGTGATGCAGATAAGACCGTTTATGTGGCGCTTACCGCCAATGCCGTTTCGGGCGCGAGGGAGATGTATCTGTCCGAGGGCTTTGAGGATTACCTGTCCAAGCCCGTCGACGGAAACGAACTCGAAGAAATGGTAATGAAGTATCTTCCGGACGACAAGCTCGAAAGGCTGGATACGAATGATGAGATACTTGATGATAATACATTGAAGATGGCCGATGAAGATCCGCTAGCGGACCTTGATATGATACCGGAGATCAACAGAAAGAGCGGTATCGTAAACTGCGGATCAAAGGACGGATATGTGACGATCCTCGAAACCTTCCACAGGAGCGCGGAGGAAAAGGCTGAAGAGATCGAAAGATATCTTGAAGCCGGAGATATCAAAAATCTGACGGTAAAGGTACATGCACTTAAGAGTTCCGCAAGGATCATCGGAGCTTCGCAGCTTTCCGAAAAAGCAGCGGTTCTTGAAGAAGCGGGAAAGGCGGAAGACCTTGAAACCATCCGTCGTGACATCCCGGTTCTTTTGAGCGAATTCAGGGAGCTTAACGGGAAACTTTCATTTCTGGATAAGAGTTCCGGTACCGGAAAAGAAATAACTCCGGAAATGATAAAGGAAGCATTCGCGACCGTTTGTGAGATTGCCGAGAGTATGGATTTCGGAATGATGGAGGATCTTATCAGGGACCTCAGGGAATATTCCTTCCCGCAGGAAGAGAAAGAAGTTCTGGATGATATCGCAAAAAAACTGAACGAACTCGACTGGGACGGAATCGGAAAATGTGCGAAATCTGTTTTGAATAAAAACTGATCGGAGGATATGATGGATAGCTTATATGTTCAGCCAGGACAGGTTCTGGTCATAAGTTCCACGGAAAGCTTTCTGGCCAAGAGTCTTGTTTCCAAGATGCAGACAAGCAGCTTGAACTCCATTTTGTCAAACGGAAGTATCAAGGAAATAGAAAGACTCCGCGACAAGATAGAACTCGTGATCCTGTTCACTAATGAAGAGATCGAAGAGATGACAGAGATGCTGGTCTATCTCAAGGATATGGTAAACGATCTGGACAGAAAGATCATCGTCATTGGGGATATTGCCGAGGCGGAGGTTGTTAAAAAGTTCATTCCCGCCAATCATATTCTCGAGGTGTTCAAGAGACCGCTTGTCATGGATGATCTTCTTAAATGCATCGGAAGATATATGGAAGAAAATACCGGTGAGAACCGTAAGAAGACCGTGCTTGTCGTAGATGATGACATCACATACATGAGAACCGTGTATGAGTGGCTGAAGGACAATTATCATGTGGGAATGGCGGCCAACGGTGTCCAGGCTATCAGCTTCCTTGCAAGGAACAAAGCCGATCTTGTGCTTCTCGATTATGAAATGCCGATCGCAAACGGCCCCCAGGTACTCGAGATGCTGAAGAATGATTCCGAAACCGGACAGATCCCGGTAATGTTCCTTACGGGACACAGTGATACCGACAGTATTATATCCGTAATGGGTCTTTCGCCTGCTGATTATCTGCTCAAGACGATCGATAAGGACGGACTTTTGAAAAGGCTGAAGGATTTTTTCAGTAACAATTCCTGAATCTTGAAGAGATCAAATAAAAGCTAATGAATCTGGATTACAATATTTACCTTGAAGTGGCGGTCATTCCGCTCAATATAGTTTTATATTGTTACCTGGTATTCAGATACACGAACATGACGAGGGTCAATACCGCCTTCAGGAGATTTGCTTTCATAGTCATGATCGCGGATATCTGCGACGTTCTGACAGCGATAGTCACGAGCGCGAAATATCTGGTGCCCAATCCGATACATTATCTTTTCAATATTGCAGATTCGTGCCTGACATCGCTTGCGGCATTTGCTTTCATTTATTATATCTATGCATATTCATCAATGGAGAAGGATGACCTTACGAGAAGGCGTATCATCAATGCGATACTTCTCGAGGCAAATCTGCTTCTTCTTTTCTCAAATCCTCTGACACACCTCGTGTTCAGATATGACAGCAACGGCAATTATATTCACGAGATTCTCTTTGTTCCCGTGGCATACGGATTTCCTATCCTGTTTTTCGCGATAGGAAGCCTTTATATGTTCACGCACCACAAGAGGTATAAGAAGTCGCAGATCATCACCATGGTCGCTGCGATAATCATCTGCGGAAGCATATTCCTTCTGCAGATGCTCTTCTTTGATGATGTTCTGATAACGCTCTTTGTCGCATCGATCGGTGTGCTTGTTGTCTTCCTTTCGCTGGAGACGCCGGATTACGTAAGACTTCTCGAAACGAAGGCGGAGCTTACCGAAACGAGGGAGAGGGAAGCGGTCGCGCAGGCAAAGGCACAGTTTTCGAATGAAGTCATGATGGCATTTTCCAAAGCGGTAGATGCCAAGGATCATTTTACGAACGGACACTCGGCGAGAGTTGCCGTCTACGCAAGGGAGATCGCGAGAAGGATGGGCAAGTCCGAAGAAGAGCAGGATGATATCTATGAGCTGGGACTTCTTCACGATATCGGAAAGATCGGAATATCCGAAGAAGTTATAAACAAAAAGGGAAAACTTACGGCTGCAGAATTTGAAGAGATCAAGAAGCATACAACGATAGGATGGGATATTCTTAAATCGATAAACGATATGCCCTGGCTTTCGAAGGGTGCTAGATGGCATCATGAAAGATTCGACGGAAACGGATATCCTGACGGATTATCGGGAACGGAGATCCCTGAGGTTGCAAGGATACTCTGCATTGCGGACAGCTATGATGCGATGACCTCAAGAAGATCGTATTCCGAGCCCAAGACACAGGAAGAAGTTACGGAAGAAATAAAAAAATGCTCCGGATCACAGTTTGACCCGGAGATTGCCGAGATCATGCTCGATATAATAGCTGACGACAAGGGATTCGAACTCAGGGAAGACAGCGAGTTCTGATCACAGGCTGAAGCGGCTGACGGCCTAAAAAAAATTATGCCATAAACAGATAATACCCGATAAGGGATATCCATCCCTTAAGTCCCGTATTCTTTATGTATCCGATAATGCCTTTATTGTTGTCACTGACAACGGAAACATCCCCTGCGGTTATCTTATCTCCTCTGTAAGCATAGGCTTCATAGATCTGTGTGAATGCCAGGTGCTCGCAGGGGATTTCTTTTTCAGCTTTATTTCTGAATTCCTCTATGGTCTCTTCATCGGCTCTGGATAATCCGAGTATTTTCAAAAGCTTCATGTTTCTTGCAAAGAGAATATTGTATTTACGCTCATCGTTGCTGAGCATGTATCTGACATATCCCGTCAGTCTGATAATGATGAGCAGAAGCAGTGCGGCCGCAAGTGATGCCGCTGCGATCAGTGCGGGATATCTCCAGTCGATGGTATTATTTTCTTCATGCTCTTCGATCTCGATATCGGGAAGCTCAACATCGGGCTCATATATATAATCTTCATTTATCGTGGATACTCTTTCCTTTTCCTCGGCAAGTTCGGATGAGGTTTTCCATCTGTCTGACGTTCTGAAGCCGGGAGTCGGTTCATATGCGATCCATCCTATTCCCTCGATATAGCATTCGGGCCATGCATGGGCACAGTTTTCGGTCACTATGGCAGAACCGCGGTTGTGAAGGCCTATGCGGTAGCCCTGTACGAATCTGGAAGGAACGCCGATGTATCTTGAAATGAGGACAAATGCGGAAGCATAGTAAACGCAGTAGCCTTCCTGCTTTTCGAAGATCAGATAGTCAAGGAATTCGGAAGAGGTATCGACATCTTCGGGGATCGCACCGACCCTGATGTTATAACTCATGGAATTAAAAAGCTTCTCGAGTTTTTTGAGTTTTTCGGAATCGGTGGTGCAGTCCGCGAATAACTCATCAAGGTATTCTTTCAGTTCGGGAGAAATGTCGGGCTCGCTTAAGTAAACCTCATTCATTCTCTCTCTGTACATGTCGAGTTCTTCCAAAGAGATATAAGGGATGTTCTTCAGATAGAACGAATCCTGAGTTTTTATCCACTCATTCTCATCATCCGGAATATCACTTTCAAGGAAGCCTTCGAATTCCGGACTGTCGGTGTTCAGCCTGAAATATTCCGCAGAATACGAATCGCCGTATGTCATGCGTTCTTCCGAGAAAGGATCCCCGCCGTTTGAAATGTACGGAATATCATCGTTCATATACAGGAAGTTGTAGTATTTATGCGGAGTGAAGAGATGCGTGGTGTGCATGTTGAGGACACGTATATCAAGCTGTCCGTGCCTGACATAATCGGTATAGAACTCACCGGAATAAAGTCTTGCCGCATACATTGTCTCGAGGCAGTCCATAAGGGAGTCCGTATCGGTATCCTCGTAGGTCTTCTTCCATTCAAGACCATCGAATGTATCGAAGGTCTTGCCCGCAAGGTAAGCATAGGATGAACTGCCTGTTATCTGCGTTACTTCCAGGACCTTCTTGTTGTTTTCTCCGGAACCGTCTCCGATCGAAGCAAATTCCGAAAAGCCCAGGAACGAATCCGCGCTGTCACTCTGTCCGAGGCTGCGGAGGTATTCCTTGATCCTGTAGTAGTTGTCGTATGCCGTCTGGGCGATACGCTTTGCAAGAGCCCAGTCGTAAGGTTCTTCCTTTGCGGGGAATAAAAGCATCAGTACAAGGAAAAGAACAAGGAAGGGCGAAACAAATACCAGGTGCTTCTTGTTTTCAAGCTTGCCGAGTTTCTTCCAGCCGATCTGTATCTCATCTGCAAACGTGCAGAGCACGAAAAAGAAAACGAATGCGACCGACGCTTTCGGAATATCGATACCCTTGTACATCACGTAAGCGAGAACGGCTGCGAGGATGCCGGATATCACCGGACGAACGAATCTGAATGAGCACAGCACTTTTCCGATGACGGTAACAATCGCGGGGATCAGGATTGCGGTGAGAAGCCAGGGGTTTCCTTCGATAAGTGAACTCTTTATCTCTTCCGGAAGAAGGAATGCCGAAACTGCGGCAACTGTGATCAGCACGCCGCCAAGTATTACTTTTCCCGTGTTTTTGATATGTATGAAAATAAGTATCACTGCGGATACGGATAATGAAACAAGAAAGACGGGGAGCGTGCGGACATCTTCATATTCATGAAAAACAGCCCACAGTGTGGGTATGAATGAAAGAGATATGAGATATATGATGTCATAGATAAATGCTATCATCACAACACCTCTTTCAAAGCTTCTTCCGTTCCGATCCGGAAGAACTTACCGTGGAGCATTGTTCTTGCATTTTCGGTCTCGTGTTCATCGTCCGTAACAAGATATACGATCACTGTCACTCTGTTGAGCTCCATGAGACGGATCGCCTCAAGCGAATCCGCACTTATAGTATGCAGAACGGCAATGACTATACGGTGTGAAAAAAGAGTTCCTTCGGAGATGAGCTGAGAAAGCATGTTCTTTACGGATGTGTCCTTTTCAAATCTGTAGCCGGAAAGGAAGGTATAGAATTCCTTGAATGCATCGGCATCCTTGATAAGATCGGACCTCAGAATGGTCTGATAAGTATATGCGGATACGTCTGTAGAATTTGCAAGGAAGAACTGCAGAAGTGCAATGACGGTTTCGGTTATCTTGTTTTCGAGTGGCAGATAATCGTAAGGATCCTGAGAGTATCTTTGCGGATCCATGATGATGCCGATACCATGTTTTTCTTCCCCCGTAGTGTTCCTGACAAGAAGTTTTCCGCTTACAGCGGTAAGCTTCCAGTGGATCTTTCTTATATCATCGCCCGGAACATAATCCCTTACCGTGACATCGGCTTCGGTGTTTCCTCCGAGTGAATCCACGGATGCGGAATCGATATTCTCGAGTGTTTTGAGCGTAACGGGTCTGTAAACGGCGGGAAGCACGTTCACACGGAAGGGCTCTCTGTTTTTGAAGGTGAGTCTGAAGATCTTAAGATAATCCCTGATGATTATCTTCTTTACACCGACCTCGTATTCACCGCGGTACTTACAGAAAAGAGATGTTTCTTTTTTGATGCCGGAATGGGGCGGAAGCTCATACTCTGCGTTTTCGTCTATTCCGCTTATGGTTGAAAAGGGACTGTAGAAGGTTACACGGATTCCCGAATAGGTAAAAGGATCTTCGTTCTGTAGGGTTATGTAGAAATCTGAGATGCTTCCCGCCACGACATTCTTTCTGTTTACATCCTGGTATATCTTGAAACGGATGAGAACGATAAGAGTGTAGAGAAGCGATATGAAAGGAGTGAGTGTTACTGCCGCAAAAAAGCCGTAACTGACAGGGCCGCCGTAATAGGTTATGCCGACCAGGGATAGGATCCATAATAGTATTAAGACGATCCTGCGAACTGCCATATTATTCTTTCGTGGGAACTTTTACCTTGAGGATGATGCTCTTGATGATCGAGTCCTTCTTTTCGCCGGCGATGCGGCTTTCGGGAGTGAGCACGAGTCTGTGGTTAAGAACGTTAACGGCAACGGCTTTGATGTCGTCGGGTTTTACGAAATCCCTTCCGGATAAAAATGCCTTTGCCTGTGATGCGCTTATGAGTGAAAGAAGTGCCCTGGGTGATGCACCAAGTATGAAACGGGATTCGCTTCTGGTAAGCTCGATGATCTCCCTTGCATATGCGAGGCAGCCATCCGAGACGGTTACATCGCGGACTTTCTTTTTCATTTCAAGAACTTCGGACGCAGAGCATATGGGCTTGACCGTATCTGCGGTTCTGCCTTCGATGTGATTGCGCGCAAGCTTTATCTCCTCAGCTTTTTCGGGATAACCGATGCTGAGCCTCATCATGAATCTGTCGACCGATGCCTCGGGAAGAGGATAGGTTCCGATGAACTCGGTGGGATTCTGGGTAGCGATCACCATAAAAGGATCGGGAAGATCGTATTTTGTTCCGTCAACGGTAACGCTTCCCTCTGCCATTGCTTCGAGAAGGGCGGACTGGGTTTTGGGAGAGGTTCTGTTGATCTCATCCGCAAGAAGAATGCTTCTCATTATCGCACCTTCCCTGTATTCGAACTCGCCGGTCTTCATATTATATACGGATACTCCGGTCACATCGCCCGGAAGTGTGTCGGGTGTGAACTGGATACGTCCGAACGACATATCGACGGAACCGGCAAGAACCCTGGCGAGGGTTGTCTTTCCGACACCGGGTACATCCTCTATAAGAACATGTCCTCCGGCAAGGAGGCATATGAGGACATTTTCGACAACGTCTTCCTTTCCGACGAAATATTCATTTATCTGATTGCGTAACTTATCGATCATAATCTTACCTCTGCTCCCTGAAACGGGTGTTTTACGCTATTATACCCTTTTTTAAGCCAAATATATATAAACCGTGGGTTGTGCTCCTACACCGGGGCGAAAATTTGACTGAAAACCCAGTATTCTTTAAAATATAAGGGATTTAATAAACCGTGGGCGGGCGGATTAAACCGGCCCGGAAAACCCGAAAGGATCCGCATGAGTATATTGTATTTTCTGATCATCATTCTGATGATGATAGTGATGATCGGAATATTGAATGAGAAGTATTTTCACATACAGAGCGATATCGCCCTGATACTGTTTTCACTTATCCTGTCACTGGTACTTCTGGCAGTCGGAAAGCTGCTCGGTATCGATTCCGTCAATGAATTCGTGACCGAACTCGGTGATTTCGGTTTCGAGGAATATCTGATGGACGGTGTTCTGTGCTTCATGCTCTTTTCCGGAGCGAGCAAGGTCAATATGCGCAAGTTCAGGCAGAACGTAAGAGCCATCAGCTTGCTTGCCCTTCTTACCACTATGCTTTCCTCCGTTATCTACGGATGCATGTTCTATGCAGTCTCCTTTATCTTCGGACTCGGAATGGACATCCTCACCTGCATCCTTCTCGGATGCGTCGTATCCCCCACGGACCCCATCGCGGCTACCGGAATCCTCAATAAGATAGGTCTTTCCAAGAATGTCTGCTCTGTAATTGAGAACGAATCGCTCTTCAACGACGGAACGGGCGTCACTCTTTTCATATTCGTAAGAAGCCTTGTCGTTCACAGCGGGGACAGCAATTTCCTCGTGCTGATGTTAAAGGAGATCGTAGGTGCTGTCGCGGTCGCACTCATTGTTTCCTTTGTCCTCTTCAAACTCATGGAGATCACAAGGGATCCCATAAAGTACATCCTCATTTCGCTTCTTGATGTTTCGCTTGTATATATCGTGTGCGAACATCTCGGCTTTTCCGGTGTCATCGCATCCGTTGTTTGCGGAATGTATTTTTCCGGCGCGTATGCGAAGATCGAAAGAAGGGCAATGGTCATCGACAGAAGAGAGCTCTACAAGGATTTTTGGGAGATAGTCGAAAGTCTTCTTAATTCCATTCTCTTCATCATGATCGGACTTCTTGTCCTAAATATCGATGTCAGCAGGTACATTCTCATCATCGCTCCCGCAGCCATCCTGATAAACGTGCTTGCAAGAGCATTCGGAGTTTCGGTCAGCAGTCTGCTCACCGGAAAAAGAAATATTCCCGGCAATTACAGCATAAACGAATACGTGATACTGATGACCTGGTCCGCGCTTAAGGGAGGTCTTTCACTGGCACTTGCATTCGGAACAAAGGAATTCCTTTCACCGGATGTTTATGACATATTCATCAACGTCACTTACATAACGATATTCTTCACGGTTCTCGTACAGGGACTTACCGTAAAGAATGTCTACTTTGCCCTTGAAAAACACAAAACGAAGAGAATGACCGCTGACAGAAATCAGTAAGATCTAAGGCCATCGTTTTCGGAAAGGATCAGAATATGAAGATCATCATCGTAGGCGCCGGACGTACCGGATGTTCGCTCATCGGAGCTCTCGCCAAAAAGAATTATGACATCACTATCATCGACAAGCAAAAGAGTCTCGTCGACGATGTTACCGATAAATACAATGTCAGCGGAGTGGTGGGAAGCGGGGCATCCAAGGAAACTCTTTATAAGGCCGGTGCAGATACCGCCGATATCCTCATAGCACTTACTCCCGTCGATGAGATCAATCTTCTCAGCTGCGTACAGGCAAAGGCTGTGGGAACGCTGTGCACCGTTGCAAGGGTATTCCAGCCCGATTTTGCCGCAGAGCGCAAGACTCTCGAAAAAGAACAGAACATCGATTACATCTTCAATCCCAAATACGATATGGCTGAGGCATCGGACCTCAGCATCGGACTTCCCGGAATCGTAAAGCCCGAGGGATTGTTCGGCGATATGATGCAGATGGCGACCGTAAAGATGCTTGATGATTCGCCTCTTAACGGAATGTCACTTTATGAGATAAGAAAGAAGCTCGATGACGAGATACTTATCGCAACCGTTCTCAGGGGAGGAAAGCTTTATGTTCCCGACGGACAGTTCATCATCGAAACCGGCGACAGCATAGGAATCGCGGCAAGGAAGGACCGCATGATGAAGATTCTTCAAAAGATCGGAATCGTAAAGCGTGCCGCGAAGAAAGTAATGATAGTGGGCGGCGGCATCACCGCCGAATACCTTATCGAGATGCTCCTTAAGGAAAAGAAGGACCTCACCGTCATCGAAGCGGATCTCGACAGATGCTCGGATCTGATGGAACGTTATCCCGATATAAAGGTCTCCTTCTGGAAGGGTGAGACGGGAGAGATACTCGAGGACGAAGGCATCGGTTCGATGGATGCGCTCGTATCCCTTACCGATACCGATGAGACGAATCTTGTAACGAGTATGTATGCGTGGTCGAGAAATGTCCCTTCCGTTCTTACAAGAATAGAAGCACCCGGACATCTCAATCTGCTCCACCGCATCAATCTCGATATAACACTTTCTCCTTCCGAGATCTCCGTAAACAAGCTCATACGTTTCGTACACAACCAGGAAGCGGGCGATGCTCCCAACGATATCGAAAAGTATGCATCGGTTGCGGAGAACAAGGCAGAGGTGCTTCAGTTTACCGCAAACGAAGGCTTCGCAAAGAGCGGTGTACAGTTCAAGGAGCCTTCATTTAAACTCAAGAAGAATATCATTGTCGCTTCGATAATCCGCGACGGTGAGGTTATAATCCCCGACGGAAGCACAAGCATCAATCCCGGAGACAAGGTCATCATCGTTTCCGAAAAGAAGAACCATATCGAAAATCTGAACAGCATCTTTGCGTAGATCGTATGGAAAAGATAAAAGTAAAAGAGATAAGGGAAAAACTCCTTGCAATTCAGGATAAAGAATACAGGGACTTTCAGGCAAAGCTGATCCCGACCGTGGATCCCAAGCGTATCATCGGGACAAGAACACCGCAGCTCAGGAATCTTGCAAAGGAACTCCTGAAGTCATATGACTGTAGTTTGTTTCTTGACGATCTTCCGCATAAGTATTTTGACGAGGATCAGCTTCATGCATTTATCATTTCGGGAATGAAGGATTATGACGAATGTATGGATAAACTTGAGCAGTTCCTTCCCTATGTCGATAACTGGGCCACCTGCGACCAGATGTCTCCCAAGATTTTCAAAAAGCATAAAGCAAAGCTTCTCGAAAAGGTGAAGGTCTGGATTGCATCCGATGATACATATACCGTGAGATTCGGCATCGGAATGCTGATGGAGCATTTCCTCGATGGCGATTTCGACAAGGCATTTCCGAAGATGGTTGCGGGAGTAAAGTCCGAAGAGTACTACATCAATATGATGGTGGCATGGTATTTTGCGACTGCGCTTGCCAAGCAGTATGATGCTGTGATCCCCTATATCGAAAAGAAAAAACTTTCCGTATGGAATCACAATAAGGCCATACAGAAATCCATAGAGAGCAACAGAGTCACTCCCGAGCACAAGGAATACCTGAGGTCACTCAAGGTTAAATGATCCATGTATAAGATATTGAGCGACAAAGAGGAAAACACCATCCTGCTGCCCGCAACGCTGGACAGTCATTTTCCTCTGCTTAAATATATGTTCTGGAGCAAGGGCTTCAGCTGCGTTCCGCTCGATGAAAAGGATGAGTTTGTCATCAGACAGGAAGGCATGAAGTATGCCAACCATGATATATGCTATCCGTTCATCCTGATGGCGGGGCAGGTTGTCAGGGCGCTCAGGACCGGAAAGTACGATCTGAAGAAGACGTTCATCCTGATGCCCACTGCGGGCGACGCATGCAGGGGAGCGTGTTATATAGGTCTTATGACCAGGACGTTGAAAAAGGCGGGCCTGGGAGACGTACGTGTCATGACCATCAATGTACGTCACGTTCGTGACGATATATCCCTTAAGATAAATCTCGATACCGCGATACGCGGATTGTTCGGAATGTTCTACGGTGACATCCTGATGATGCTCGCAAATCAGGTTAGACCCTATGAGGTAAACAAGGGCGAGACCAATGCACTGTACGAACACTGGATAGAAGTGCTTTCTGAGGATCTCAGGCTCGGTAAGAATCTGACTCTCGGAAAAATGAAGAAGAATTTTTCGAAGATCGCGGAATCCTTCGCAGCGATAAAAAGGGATGGAAAGAAACGTCAGGTTATCGGAGTGGTCGGCGAATTCTACGTAAAGTACTGCTCGCTCGGAAACTGGGATCTGATAGACTATCTGGAAGATAATAACTGCGAGGCATATGTGAACGGTCTTTCCTGGTACATCCTGTATTACATCGATTCCCATAAGCCGGCTAAGAAAAATCTTGAAAGAGCAGGCTTTGAGTTCGTAAAGAAGATGATGATAAAGCTTCAGGATTCGATGAGGGAAACGATGACGAAATACGGGTTCAAGGCTCTCAGCTCATACAATAAGCTGGATGCGAATTCGAGGGAGACAGTATCACATAATCTTCTGATAGGCGACGGATGGCTGATGGGAGCCGAAGTCATAGATTATATAGATAATGACATCAAAAAGGTTGTCTGCATCGCTCCTTTCGGATGCATGCCGAATGTATGCGAGGGAAGAGGACTGTATCCTTACCTCAAGAGACAGTATCCCGAGGCTTCGATCTCCGTAGTTGAGCCCGATATGAGCGGATCCAAGATGAATTACTTCAACAGGGTAAGAATGCTGATAGAATAAAAAAGGGAAGCCTTCCGGCTTCCCTTCTTCTTTATATATATTATCAGTGCACCTCTACATTACCGAGGTCTGCATCTGTCTTAACGTTTCCGATGTTACCGGAAAGGTAGATGTTTCCGAGGCTTGTATCGCATGTTCCTCCGTTGATGGTGCAGTTCCTTGCTTCAAAGTTACCTGCATCCACATCAGCCTCGATGGTATCTATCTCACAGTCGGAGAAATCTGCGTTGCCCGCATCAAGATCGAGTACGAAAAGGTCGGCGGTGCAGTTTCTTGCTTCAACATTGCCTGCATCACAGTCTATCTCGATCTTTCCGGCTTCTATTCCGTTTATATCCAGATCTCCCGCATCCATATCAATGGTGACTGTATCAGCCTTGATGTCACTGATATCGAGACTTCCCGCATTTATGTTTACATGCAGCTTTTCAAGCTCGGTTCCCGCAGGAACAGTAATACGGATAAAAAGATCGTCGGTCACGTTCATGGGGATGGTGGCATTGTTTCTTCCGCTCTTTACGGTAAGTGCTCCGTCCTTAAAGCTTACGGTGGGCTCGAGTGCATCGGGCATTGCATATTCTACGGAGAATTCCGATCCGTATACGATGATTGCTTCGGTGAAGGAAGCGTCAATGTTTATCTCGGAAGGAGTTCCTTCGAGCTCCTTGCAGTTTTCAACAAGCTTGTAGCTTCCGCTGAAGTTAAATACCAGGCTTCTGAATCCCCTGAAGATCAGGGCAAAGAATATTACAAGTACGGTTACAATGGAAAGTATTGTTATTATTATCTTGGATGCTGTAGTCATGATGACCTCCTTATCATAATTCGTCTGCGCGGCAATTGATCACTACCGCTCTGTGTAAGATTCCCGCTACCAGCCAGATGATCCAGGTAAGATCCCATCTGAAGGTTGTGAAGCTGAGAATCAGGTATGCACATGTGACAACGGGCCAGTAGACTTCAACAATTGTCTGTGCTGTCTTGCTCTTGTATCTAACGGGCTTTAATGACTGATTGACATATGTTCCGCTTATGGTGTTTACATCGTTGAGCTGAAGAAGAAGCTCAAATCCGCTGAGGATCTTTGATGAGTAAACGATCAGGAGTACACCAATCCCTATGAACAGGAACATGAGCGCAGGTGCGATGAATGAGGATCCTCTGAGCAGGAAAATGTTGGGTACCCAGCAGATGATGAAGAGTATGACACCGAGGGTAACGCAGAGAGCTCTTACCGGTTCAAAGCTGCGGAGTTTTTCTTTTACATATTCCGCAGTTGCCATATCGACCCTGCAAAGTTCCGTTTTGAAGTATTTGTAAGCGGAATCGACGTAGCTGCTGTAAACAATGAATCCGACGCCGAGTGCGATGCATCCGAACATCATGAGAACCGAAATTCCTTCAAAATACACTCCGAAAAGTATGGGGCAGGTTACGGAGATGATGCATAAGAAAACTCCGACTGCAAGAAACAGAGCTTTCTTTCGTCTGTTTTCGATGAATCCCTTTGCCTCATCCATTCCGATGCTCCTGCGGGGAACTTCGCTTTCCTTGGTACGGGTTTCTTCGACTTCCTTTGTGAGACCTAAGTCTTCGGCAAGCTCGTCGAGATTTCCGAACTCGGATATAACGGTTCCGACTGCGGTGTTTTCACTCTGTCCGCTCGCGATGAGCTCGTTATATTTATCTTCCATCATCTGGAGCAGTTCGGCCTTTGCCTTCCTTACCTCTACGGTATTGGGCATTGATGCAAACATTGCCTCGAGATAATTCTTTATTGTTTCCATATTTTTCTCCTTAATGCCTGATGAACTTGGCAACGACTTCCTGGGTTATATCCCATTCTTCGCATTTAGCTCTGTAGAATTGCATTCCTAAATCTGTAATGCGGTAGTAGGTTCTCTTTTTGCCGTTTCCGCTTCCGTCCTGATCTGCGGTGAATGATTCGATGAATCCGTTCTTTTCCATTCTCGTGAAAGCCGAGTAGAGCGTTGTCTCCTTGATGATGTATTTCTCATCCGTGATACTCTTGATCTGTTTTGAGATCTCGTAGCCGTATGAGGGCCCGTTCAGGAGTATGAAAAGGATCATCGTGTCGTTATAGCCGCGGATCACATCTGAGCTTATTTCAACCATATGTGTCCTCCGTTTCTGTTTTTCATTCCGGACCTTGCGCTTCGGACCGGTTTGTACTTTATCAGTCGTACTATGTCTGCCGTACTACGACAGTCGTACTATGTCTGATGTGGTAAATATACTACGACAGTCGTAGGATGTCAACACGAAATAAAAAATTTTTTCCAAAAGTCCCGAAAATCACGTAAATACGGAAAAAATAAAACCTGCGGGATGTACCCGCAGGCTTTTTGATGGTATGTCATTAAGTTTTTGGCCGTCAGTTTGCCTTGCCGACCAGGCTGATCTCCATGATCTTGTCGCATAGATCTCCGAAGCTTCTTCCCGCTGCCTTGGCCGAAATGACAAGATCCGAATCGGGATAGAGCTGTGGAAGCGAGTCGCATTCGAGGCATACGAAGGACTTTCCGTCCTGTCCGACTATGAAGTCAAACTTGGCATATGCACTTACGCCGAGTGCAAATGCCGCATCCTCAGCTGATTTACGAAGTGCCTGTGCAAGCTCTTCGGGAATATCTGCGGGACATTTGTTGGATGCTTTTCCGGAGAGGGTAAGTCCCTTTTCCTTGTCGCTTGTCTCCATGGGGAGCTTTTCAAGGACGGGAAGTGCCTTTCCTTCGATGGTACATACAGCGAATTCGCGTCCGGGGAAATATTCCTCGACAAGGATCTCGGTATCCCATCTGAATGCGGCCTTAACGGCTTTCTCGTATGCCGTAAGGTCGGTAGCGACCGAGATTCCTACGCCGATTCCGCCGTTGTTGGGCTTTACTATCACGGGAAGCTTAAGTCCCATGGTCTCGGGATCGGGTATGTCGGATGCCTTCTTGATGGTATATCCGCTGGGGACGGGAACACCGAGAGTCTGCATGAGCTGTTTTGCCGCTGCTTTGTTGGATGATATAGCGGATGAGAAATAATCGCATCCGGTGTAGTCGAGGCCGAGAAGATCGAATGCCGCCTGTACCTTTCCGTTCTCACCGTTTGCTCCGTGGAGAGCGATGAAGATGAGGTCGGACTGTCTGCAGATCTGGAGTACGTTGGGTCCGAAGTATGCGCCGGACTGGTCGGGACGGCGCTTTCTGGTTGCCCACAGATCGGGTATCTCATCGGGGATATCACCGGGTGAGAGCGAATATTTGAAGGGAGCTTCGAATACGTTGCCTTCAAGGAGCTCCTCCGAGTCTCCGTAGCCCATGAACGCATCGAGAAGTATTACGCTGTTTCCCCTGCTCCTCAAGGTATCCGCAACGGTAACGCCGGTCTTGAGTGAAAGGTTTCTTTCGTTGGAAAGACCGCCCGCAAGAACCACGATGTTGAGGTTTCCGGGAAGAACGAATTCCCTGAGATCTTCCTCTGACAGACGGACCTCTTCGACAACGAGATCGGATCCGTCCATGTTGAGTTCAAGTGAGTGTATCATCTGCCTTGTAAGTGAAGCGATGCGGAGTATGCTGCTTACCTGGTCGGGCTTAAGGTCGACATCGTATTTCTTTTTCACGAAGGACCTGATGCTCTTGGTGATGGGACGGTTGACGTGAACAACGAGGAAATCGGTAACTCCGAGAAGGGCGTTGAGCTTCCTTGAGGTTACAAGATCGTCGACCATATCGATTATCTTGAGAACACCGTCGGCCTTGAACGCGGTCATGATGCTCCTCATCGATTTGAGGAGATCCGGATTCTTGCGTGAATAGAGGATGCAGTATGCAAGAAGGTATGCGACGTTGTCGGAATACTTGGGATCTCCGATCATATCGCAGAGGAATGTTATGAATTCCGAAACATCGCAGCCGTTCGATAATGAGAATGCCTTTTCTACCAGCATTCCGACAAGGTGGTTTGTTTCGGTGCTTTCCTTTTCGCTGACGGCGGAGCGGATCATGCTGTTGATGAACTGGTCGATGATCTGCATCTCGGGACGCTGTCCGCCGGGATTTACTCTGATGTTGTATTCTCCGTTCTCACCGAAATCGAAGAATGTGTTGGGAGCGTGTGATTCGCTGAATCCGAACTTACCGTAATCGTAACCTATGTAGTAAGTCTTTTCACCGATATCGTTCATCAGGATGTTGACGTAGTCGAAATCGATGTTGTGGTTTTCGATGATGCCCTGACGGGCGATGATGCGCTTGCGGTAATGGTCGATGAACTTATCCGAAAAGCCCTGTCCGTCAAAGGAAACACAGCGGAAGGGAGTGTCGTTCAGTATCGTGACGTACTTTGCTTTGTTGCCGCCCTTGGAGTGACCTATTACGGTGACATTGTACTTTTCAAGTTCGTACTTATCGTAGACCTGCTTGTACCATTCGAGTGCGTTGATCTGCTGGAGGGAATCCACCTGTCCCGCACCCTCGAAATCATCGGTCCATTCGTTCTCTGCGGTTCCCCTGAATGCAACGACCGCTTCATGCTTGCCGTTCTCACCGGGTTCATCGGAGTCATTCAGTACAACTATGGATATTCCGCCGCCCGCACCGAATGCGTTGTCGAGATGCGCTTCCGCGATCTTTGCATTCGTGATCGAGGGGTTCTTTTTCATTGCAAGAAAGACGTTACGGAAATCCGTTCCGTTCATCTGAGTTGTATATGTGACCTCGGGATCGAGGGCGTCCATATCCGTCTTTGCAAGGAAATCACCGACGGTCATTCCCTCTCCCTTAAGAATGGAGAAGAAGGGAGGAATGTCGGGGATATAGGTAAGATGTTCGATCAAAAGCAGTTCGTCTGTTCTGTACATAGCTTGATAACTCCTGTAAGAATAATGATCAGTTTGATTCTATCTCTTCAATAAGCGCCTGGTAGACCAGGTTCAGATTCTCGTTTTCCTTTCGGATGTTGCGGACAAGATTGATCCCGATGAAACGAAGGAGCGATACTCCCGCAGCCGGATGCGAATCCGCAAATGCATCAAAATCCTTTTTGGAGATGCTTAAGGATACGCAGTCGGTTCTTGCCTTGACTGTTGCGGATCTTGTGTCGCTGTCGATGAGTGCCATCTCTCCGAATACGCAGTGCATCGCACTGTCGAGGCTCGCACATACGAATTTGTCGCCGAAGACGGTGGTCTTGATGATGTCGATGCTTCCGTCGATGAGGAAGTACATATCGTTTCCGGTGGCACCTTCGGTTATGATGTTTTCTCCCGCGGAAGCTTTCGATACCTTCAAAAGTGATGCGAAATCTTCAAGGTCCTTTTCCGACAGGGAATTGAAAAGAGGGAACTGTTTCAGTTTATCCGTGTATTCCATCAGACCTCCACTCCGAGTATTATCGCTCCGGAATTGGCGGGGATAGTGTAATCGTCGCCCGGATTGAGGAGCGGTTTATTTGTTTCCATTGTTTTAACGGTCTTGAGACGCTGTATGATCTCACCGTAATTGGTTGATTTCTGTGCCTCGGAAAGAATGCTGTGCTTGATCTCCTTTTCGACTCCCATGTTCTCGAGGATGCCGAGGAGAAGGATATTCTTTTCCTTCTTGTAGCTGTCGAAGAGTTCGGAATACTTCCTGCCGATCCACTTTTCGGAAACGGGCTCTATCTGAACGGAGACGCCGTCACCGTTATCGAGGAGCGAGCTCATGACCTTGCTCATTCCGCTGTAATTGGTCGATGTTGTGAGTATGTGTCTTGTGTATTCTTCGGTATAGATTATCTCGGCGCAGCCCTGTGCTTCGAGATAGTTGCGATAGCGCTCGGTACGGATCTGGGCGCAGATATGACATTTGGAATTGAGATTTCTTGCAAGGAGTGCGGTGACAAATACTCTTGAATCGATCAGCTCGTCGTCGAGGTTGTCCCCGTTTTCTCCGACTATCAGGACCTTGGCTGCGGATGCGATCGCGGCATTTTTAAGAGTCTGCTCTTCGGTGAAATCGCCTTTCAGTAGGTTCAGTCCCTTGAGAACGGGATCGTCCTTGAGAGCCTGGATCTTGACGTCATCGGCACCGGTAATGAGGATGATATCCGATACGGAGAGATTCCTGTTCTTGCGGAGGATTCCGGTGATGAGACTCTTTATGTCGTTTTTCCAACCGCATACGATGATGTGATCTTTCATGTTCTGCATTTTCCTGATTCCTCTTTCCGCGTTCAGTTTGCTGGCCACGAGGGCGGATGAGATATAACCTGTGATGGTGGAAAGTCCGAGGACTCCCAGGGACAGGACTATGAGTCCGAGTATTCTTCCTCCGGGCGTTCCCGTGAATTCATAATCGTTGCCTGCGAGGGCGAGCAGGTTGTAGATCAGGACATCCAGGAAGGTCAGTCCGTCTTCCCTGGCTCCTCCGAATACATAACATGCATAACAGACCAAAAGAACCAGCATCAGGATCAGAATTACCTTCGCGGGACGAGAATCCCGGATCCTTTCACTCAGGCTCTTTTTTACTCTTGTTTCGGGTATGATCTTTTTGTCTGCTTTATTACTGCCCATACATAGATTATTTTACTGTATTTTGGGCTTTTTATCCATATTTTTGTCCCCTTGCTCCTATTTGGAGGCATGGCTGTCAAAAATGCCCCGAAATATGATAAAATCCAATAAAACAACTGTTTTTTGGGGGAAGAATATGTACAGTGCATATCTGGTTGATGACGATCGTTTCATATTGGAAGAGCTGACGGATATCATCCCATGGATGGAGAACGGTTTTGAAGTCATAGGAAGCAACACCGACCCCGAAAAGGCGATAGGAGAGATCCTTGAGCTCGGAGCGGATGCGGTCTTCTGCGATATGAAGATGCCCAAGATGAGCGGCAATGACCTTATCGCAAGACTCAAAGAAAATGGCTGCAAAGCGGAATTCGTTGTGATCTCCGCATATGACGATTTTGAAAATGTACGTACATTTTACAGGCAGAGCGGTTTCGACTATATACTCAAGCCCGTCGATATCGACGATGTCCGCATTGTACTCGAAAAACTCAATTCCGTACTTTCCAAAAACAGACCTGCCGAAGGCGGCAACGTTACGGATAATCCCGGCTTTAACAGCCTTGTCCAATATGTTGATGAGAATTTCAGGGAGAAGATAACCCTGTCTTCGCTAGCGGAGAAATTCGGATTCAGCAGAAATTATATCTGTGCTCTTTTCCAAAAATATTACAACCAGTCCCTGAGCATGTATCTTACCGAAAAAAGAATGAAGTATGCGGGAGAGCTTATAAGCGATAAGACTCTTTTGATAAAACAGGTTGGAGTTATGTGCGGCTATACCGACTATTATCATTTTTTTAAAGTGTTCAAGAATTATTACGGAGTTTCTCCGAAGGAGATGAGGAATCCCGGTGAGCAGGAAGATCTGTAAGCTTCTGACAATTGTTCTTGTAATATCGCTTCTTTATATACCGGGCTGCGGTTTCGGATCGCAGCCCGAGATTTTGCATGTCGCAATTCCTTTTTCCGACAACATTCCCGATATCGATACAAATTATTACATAAACTATCTTGAAGAAAAAACGGGACTTGAAATAGTCGTTTCGTTAGTCAAGATAGAAAGCTGTGACGAATATCTTGAAATGCTTTTTGATTCAAGGGCTGAGATCGATGTCGTGCTGTTCGGAGGAAGCTTTGTTCCGAGCGACGGAGTGCTCGAAGAGTATGCATCACACGGAGATATTTATCTTCCGGACGGTGAGTTTAAATATGTATCCGAAGGCTGGGACAATCCTTCCGGTGCGGGCACGGTACTGTGGATAAACAAGGAATGGCTGGTAACCCTTGGGATGCCGATTCCCGAGACTCTCGGGGAATTTGAAGCAGCACTGGATGCTTTTAAAACCTGCGACCCCAACGGAAACGGAATTAATGACGAAATACCGCTCGCGGGTTCGACGGATGAATACTATCTTAACCCGGTTGAATTTCTTATGGGGTCATTTACGGTAAACGATCCGTATCGCTCAAGAATGTCTGCGGACGGAAAGTGCATATGGGCGGAACCTGCTTATCGTGAGGGGCTGGAGTACTGCAACGGACTTTACGAAAAGGGACTGCTTGATAACGGGTTTTCGGAGTGCTCTTATCCGCAGCTCTGCGAAATGGTGAACAGCCCCGTGCCCATAGTCGGTGCATTCACATCTTCTTCGATCGGTGAAGTGATATACCGCGGAAATCCCGAAGTGATGGCAAGGTATGTGCATGTTCCTCCTCTTGCCGGCCCGTCCGGAACGGCCACCGCAATGCTTCCGGATAATAAAACCGCGGTCGGAGCGATAATCTTATCCCGAAGCGAAAAGAAGGAAGCCGCACAGCTTCTGCTCGATACCATGATGAGCGAGGAAGCATCGCTCATCGCAAGATTCGGAGAGCCCGGCATCGACTGGGATTATTCGGACGGAAAGGACATAAGCATTTACATGACTCCGTCCACGATCATCACCAAGAATTATATCCGTGATGTTGTACAGAATAAGAATCTGAACGGTGTGGGGCCGATGGCGGTTCCCGAAAAATATATCTACGGAGTTACGTGGAACGGACTGAATTCCGATGCCGAGTATGTTGATGCAAGGGCACAGATGGCTTATATTGACTGTTTTGCCGAGCCTGCCGGTGATGTGCCCGAAAGAAACGAAGAACTATCGCAGTATCTTGACGGATATATTGTCATGTTCGTAACGGGAGAAAAGGATATCGGAAGTGATGACGAATGGAATAAATATGTTTCCGGCGCGGAGGGAATCATACATTGAAAAAAAGGATCGTTAAAACGATATCCGTAATGCTGGCGGTGTCGATCTGTATTCTCACGGCATGCGGAAGGACTGCGAAGGAAGATGCCTGGCTTGAAAATGCCGGTCTGGATAAGTACGAAACGGCAGAGGAACTTTACGAAAAAGCATTACAGGAAAATGTTCTTGTGGTATATACCGTTTCCACCAGGGCCACCAAGACCAAGGAAGCTTTTGAAGCAGTTTACCCGGGACTGTGCGTTGAGATAAGGGATCTGAGAAGTCCGGATCTTGTCGAAGAAGTGGAAAAGAATTACTACAGCGGACTTTCCGACTGCGATGTCATAATCTGCAACGATAACAGCGGAGAGTTCAAGTCACGCATAGCCGATAACGGGATTGCGGTGTCTTACCTGCCTTCGGACATAGCTGCCAAAATGAAGGATCCCGAAAGCAATCCCATGGGTTCGTTCACATATGAGGCTGAGATGCTTTTTTACAATTCCGCAAAGTACGATGAATGCCCCATCGAAAACATATGGGAGCTTACGGATGAAAAGTATAAGGACAGGATCTATATGCCGAATCCTTTACATTCATTTTCGACATTTGCGTTCTGCGGTGGATTGCTCGGATGTGAAGATGAGCTTGCCTCGGCGTATAAGGATCTGTACGGAAGTGAACCGGTGACAGACGGAATCAGCATATCCGATTATTTCTGGATGAGAGTATCGGAGAATATTGTTTTTACCAACAGCTCGGATGAGGTGCTTGAAGCGCTCGGCTCGGGAAGTGCGGATTTTGGGTTCATGGTATCGAGCAAGCTCAGGTTCATTGATCTCGGATATGACATGGCTCCCGTGTACAGGCTTGATCCCTTCAGTGGATGCAGGACATCATATTCCGCAATGATCGCAAGAAATTCGGAGAATATCAATTCCGCAAAGCTTTTCATAAGGTTTCTCTACGGGGAGAGCGACGGAAAAGGAGAAGGATACAAGCCTTTTTCAACCGAAGGAACATGGTCCGCAAGAATGGATATTCCCGACGGAAATGATGTGCCTCTTGATGATATAGACCTGTTTGTTCCGGATCAGGATATCCTGACAGAAAACAGGGAGTACCTTGAAAACTTTTGGACGGATATACTGGAATCTAAAGCGTGAATATAAATTCCGGCAAAAAAAGAACGATCGGATTGATAATATTCGGAGCGGTGATAGTACTGCTCTGGGTGGTATTCTATGTGCTCACGGTAAGGATCATCAGGCAGAATATGGAACGTCATGCAATGAGTGCCGTAGGTACCATTATGAACGATGTCGGAAACGAGCTTATTATGATGGAAGAATCCGCATCGATCCTTGCAATTGATGAGAGTGTAAAAAAACTTGCGACCTCGGACTATGCGGAAGATTTCTATGATATGGGACGAATGACACAGGATGTTCTTACTCCCGTTCTGAAGAGAGTCGTAAATGCCGACAATGTCATCGTCTATAATACGGACGGAGATTTTTACAGGCTGAAAGGTACCGCGCCCAATACGATCGCTGTCAGGTCCTTCTACATAATCAGCGAAGGAAAAAGCGACAGAATGGTTTCGGTATCCTCCGGTTCCGAAAACTATGTCGGTATATACCAGATAATAGAGAATGAGGAAGAAAGCCTCGGCTATGTTCTTCTTTTGATAGACCAGAGAAAGGTGGAAAAGCTCCTCTCCACTTATAAAGATCCCGACTATATAGGAGCCGCACTTTACTACGGAGATAAGCTTATCTGCGCGGGCGGAGGCATCGGCAGGGAAGAAGTGGAGAGCAGACTTGAAAAAGCAATCTATGTAAGCGAAAGATTTATCGGCTTTACCGGATACAGAGTTGTTGTGTACTGTGTCGATTCCGTTTCAAAGGATGTCTCCCGCTTTTTCAGGATCGCGCTTCCCGTCACGGTTCTGATACTGGTGTTTGTGGCATTTGTTTTCGAAATGTTCATGAGAAGGTTCGTGCAGACAAGCATCGATCTTGAACTTGAAAGAACCAATCTCACTCTTCTGAAAAAGCAGATAAGTGCCCACTTTACCGTTAACACCCTGAATATTGTAAGGGCACTTATAGGAAAAGGAGATAAGGAAACTGCCGCAAGGATCTGCACCGAGCTTTCCGTCCTTTTAAGATATGCCAATGCCTCGGATGAGTACATTTCCCTTCTTGAGGAATTGTATGTTCTGAAACAGTATACGGAGATAATGCAGGCAAGATATCCCGATAAGATAAATGTATCCTTCGGTGAAGATGATTCATTCAGCGATATACTCGTACCCAGGATGCTGATCCAGCCCATCGTAGAAAATGCGATAATGCACGGACTTTCGGCAGAGGGCGGAAATCTTGAGATAGATGCCCGCATTGAAAAAGAAGACCTGTACATAACAGTTTCGGATGACGGAAAGGGCATGGATGCGGCGGAACTTGAAGATGTCAGAAACGGAATGGAGAGCGGAGAAGCAGCGGATCACGGAAGCCTCGATCACATCGCACTTGCGAATGTACGTAAAAGGATCAGGGTTCTTTTCGGCGATGAATACGGCATGAATATCGAGTCCGATGTAAATAAGGGAGCCTGTGTCACACTTCATCTTCCCCTGATACGTTCCGAAAAAGAAAAATGATTTTTGATTTTCCGCCTGATGTATTATCATCAGATATGAAGCATAAATATATTATCCGGAGAAACCATAAATGATCTTTGATACGATCTGTCCTCTGATGAAAGAGGACGCAACAAAGCTTCCCAAGGACACCAATGTTAAAGTTTATATGAGGCATTCGATCAGGTTTGACAATCCCGTGGACGGTGATTATTCGAATCTGCTACTTACGCCGGAGGGCATTGAGATTGCAAACCGTATCGGAAGGAATATTGATGTGCCCGTCGGAAGATTCTTCGCAAGCCCCGTGAAAAGATGCGTACAGACCGCGACCGAGGTGGCAAGAGGCATGGGAATAGAAGAACCTGAGATCGAAAAGGTGCAGGCATTTGCTCACATCGAGGGACTCGGCCCCGCGCTTGACAGCGGAATAGGCTGGTACAAGTTCTACTACGGGCTTCAGAACAATATCCCCGAATACACCGCGGGATACACCCTTGATCAGGCGGCGCTTCCGATACTGAATGCCATATTCGATATTCCTTCATCCGACGGAAAGCTTGATATCATCTGTTCGCATGACGGACATGTCGTGATCCTCGCAAGTGCGCTCTTTAACCTGAAGACAGGACTCGAAGGAGAGAACTGGTGCGGATTTACGGAAGGGATCTTCTTTACCGGAACAAGGGATGATTTCACCGCGTACTGGAGAGGTGAAAAGAAGGAATTTAAAAACTGGAAGATGAATTAAGCCATTGAAAAAGCCCCGGCGATGAGCCGGGGCTTTGTTGTTGAACTTATCAGATCTTGTGGTCGGATCCGAGAACATTAACGATCTTGTGAGCGACCATATCCTTAACAGCCTGACGAGCGGGCTTGAGATACTGGCGGGGATCGAAGTGATCGGGATGCTCAACGAAGTACTTACGGATGTTGGCGGTCATTGCAAGACGGATATCGGAGTCGATATTGATCTTACATACAGCAAGCTTAGCAGCTTCGCGGAGCTGATCCTCAGGGATACCGATAGCATCAGGCATATTTCCGCCGTACTCATTTACCATCTTAACGAATTCCTGGGGAACGGAAGATGAACCGTGAAGAACGATGGGGAATCCGGGAAGTCTCTTGATGCACTCCTCGAGAACGTCGAAACGGAGCGGAGGGGGAACAAGGATGCCGTCGGCATTTCTGGTGCACTG
>JAEEGL014412429.1_pt1 | contig 28717 bp, 26 predicted proteins | sample 9134231 | NCBI WGS metagenome assembly JAEEGL01 (sample SAMN16246548, study PRJNA631951) | gut metagenome | biome: gut microbiome; feature: rumen; material: fiber-attached | host: Bos | place: Iran: Karaj | collected 2018-10 | reverse complement strand
CAATAATACCATCAGCGCCTGCAGCTAGGGCAGCCATTGATAAGCCTTCAACCATTGTCCATCTTCCACCTGAATGAGAAGGATCGATAGATACAGGTAGATGAGATAATTCTTTTACTGCTAATATTGCAGAAATATCTAATGTATTTCTTGTATATTTTTCAAATGTTCTAATTCCTCTTTCACAAAGAATTACTTTTTCATTTCCACCAGCCATAATATATTCAGCTGCCATTAGCCATTCTTCAATTGTTGCTGATAAGCCTCTCTTTAATAAAATTGGCTTATCAATCTTTCCTAATGCCTTTAATAGGTGGAAGTTTTGCATATTTCTAGCACCAACCTGAATAATGTCTACATTCTTAACGAATTCAGGAATCATATCCTCGCTCATTATTTCAGTGATGATTGGCATTTTAGTTTCTGCCTTAGCCTCTTCTAATAATCTTAAGCCCTCCATCTCTAATCCTTGGAATGCATATGGGCTTGTTCTAGGCTTGAATGCACCACCTCTTAAAATCTTAGCACCAGATTCTTTTACTAATCTTGCGCACTCACAGATTTGATCGTGGTTTTCAACAGAGCATGGTCCTGCGATAACAGTAAATGTTCCACCACCAATTTTTACGCCATTAACATCAATTATTGTTGGCTCTGGATGGAATATTTTAGATGCCTTTTTATAAGGTACCTGAATTCTTGTTACCTCATCAACTCCTGGAATACTATAGATTTCTTCTTCACTTAGCTTTGATGTATCACCAATGATACCAAATACCTTAAATGTTTCACCTGAAGCATCTTTTACTTGGTATCCTTTACTTGTAAAATAATCTATTAGCTTGTTTATTTCCTTTTCAGTTGCACTTTGCTTTGCTCTAATAATCATTTCTATTCACACTCCTAATTATTCTTAATGTAACCTATTGCTATAAGGTTACTTCCATATTTCATTCCCATATTAATAGATGCAGGGATTTTTTTAATACTTCTAAATCTCTTATGTATAATTAATAGCTTTTCTTCAATAAGCTTTAAATAATATGAATATTTTGATGAATATAAAATAAATGGTGTTACTGATGTATCATCATTTAAAACATCTAAATAATGCTTAATTAATGAAACTATGATATCTCTATCTCTATCCCTTATTTCAATTTCTTTTCTTGAACTAACTAAATATAATTTTCCTTTAAGCTTTTCCTCTACTCTTTTTTCCTCATTAACGACATTTGAAATATCAATATCATCCTTTGGATTTAAGACTAGCATTGCTGAATTTTCATATACTTCATTCATTGCGGCAAATGCTTGTTCAAAGCTTTCACCAGCCTTTAGGGCTTTATCTCCTTCTAAGACCATATTTGCTAGGATAAATCCTGTAGCCTTAGTCATATAAAAATTTAATGAATCTCCATAGCTTTCTTTTAATTTAGTAAAGATTTCTGAATAATTTAATTCATATGATGTAACTAATAAAACATTATCATATGATTCTAATGCGATATTAATATCATTTTGTAGATATTCAATATCAATTGGTTCTATTGATGGAACACTTTTAGAATCATATCTTAATCTATTAAAAAACTTCTCAGATGACATATCAATATAATCAAAATATGTTTCAACATCAATAAATTTAATTAATGCTGGAATTGAAGATATTGAGTATGGATGAGATATATAATCTATTAAAGAATCAGATGTCACAAGTATCTTCGTTTTCATTTTTTTACAACCTCATTATGATTATATCATAATAGTTAAAAAAATAAGCAGGTTTTTTTAATTAACCTGCTTATCTAAATTCTTATATTGACTATCATACATATCTTTATATACAGGACAGTCTGAATATAGCTCTTCATGCTTACCAATTCCTACAATATTTCCGCTTTCAAATACGATAATATTATCAGCTTCCTTTATAGTAGATAATCTATGAGCAATGATAAATGTTGTTCTTCCTTTAGCAATGATTTTCATTGCGTTTTTAATCTTTTCTTCAGTATCTGAATCAATATTAGCTGTTGCTTCATCTAAGATAACTATCTTAGGATTTCTTAATAAAATTCTTGCGAAAGCTATTAGTTGCTTCTCGCCTAAAGATAAGTTTTCTCCTCTAAATGAAACAGGTGAATAAATACCTAATTCATTCTTTTCTAGTAAGTGTGATGCACCAACCTTATTGATTACATCAATAACAACTTCATCAGGGTATTCACGACCCATTGTTATATTAGATTTAATAGTTCCTGCAAATAGGGCAGGTGTTTGTAAAACAATACCTAAATTTCTTCTATATGATGCTTTATTATATTTATTGATTTCATAACCATCAACATAAATATGACCTGAATCATAATCATTAAATTCAAGTAATAAATTCATTAATGTAGATTTACCAGATCCTGTTTGTCCTACTATACCAATAGTTTTTCCTTGGCTAATATCTAAATTAATTCCATTTAATACCTGCTTATCAGTTACATATGAGAATTTAACATTATCAAATTTAACATTACCTTCTATTTCAGGTGCTTCTTCTCCATCAAAGATTCTTAGATCATTTGGCTCATCAATAAACATATATACTCTTGTTGCGGCAACAATTGAGTCTTCTAATTCATTTAGGTTATTGAAGATTGTATTAATTGGGTTAACCATCTTATCTAGGTTTTCTACAAAGGCAGATACTAAACCAATTGTAACACCAACACCTAATACATTGATTGTACTATATCCTAGGAATAACAATAATCCAATTTCAGCTAATCTCTTAATTAATGATAATAGCTCCCAGCCAAAATAAATATTAATAGCATTAGCTTTTCTATCATTTCTAACATATCTCCATGTTAAATCATTATATTCCTTTAGCATTTCATCTTCTTGGTTGAAATCTTGAATAATTGGAGTACCAACAATTAATTCATTTAATTTACCAGTAATTCTAGATCCTGTTTCTCTTAAATCAACATAATAAGAATGAACTTTTCTTCTATATAATGTGATCCATACTGCAATAATTGGAACAATTATTAATACTAAAAGTCCAAGCATTGGCTCCATAATAATTACGCCAATATAAACAATTGAAATATTTACTAATGCGTTAATTATTTGGAACATTGTAGTATAGAATACTCTAACACCACTTGAATCAGATGTTATTTTAGCTACTATTTTTCCATCTGGCTCTAATGAATAATAATCAACAGGTAAGAAATTAATTTTTCTAATTGCTTCCTCTCTTATTCTCTTTTCTATTCTCATTCCACATAAATTATTTACGTATTGGAATAAATATCTAGAGATAGATAATACAATTATTAATACTGCGTAAATTATTACAAATTTAATTATTTCATCATATTGTTCAAATGGTAATAGCTCATCTAAAATATATTTAGTAACAAACGGAGTTATTGCGTTAATTGCAGAAATGAATAAACATAAGAATATTGTTAAAAATACTAAACCTTTTTCTTTTTTAATATAAGGCATAGTTTTCTTTAGAAGAGTTGATTTTTTAAGCAATTCTTTCTTTGCCATACTAATCACCCTCCTTATTCATTTGTTGATTCTTAAATTGAGTATAGTACCAGCCTTTTTTCTTCATAAGGTCTCTATGGCTACCTTCCTCAACTATTTTTCCTTTATCTAAAACAATAATATTATCAGCCTGCATAACTGCAGATAATCTATGGGCAACAATAATATTAGTTTTATCTTTACGATAACTATTTAATGTATCAATAATATTAGATTCTGTTTTACCATCTACTGCTGATAATGAATCATCTAAAATTAAGATATCACTATTTTTCAAAAACGCTCTAGCAATAGCTAATCTTTGTTTTTGTCCACCAGATAATGTAACACCATATTCACCAACAACTGTATCTAACCCACGTGGTAAATTGTCTAAATCCTTTTCGAAATCAGCTAGCTTAATTGCTTCATTTATTTCAGCATCAGTAGCATTTTTCTTACCTAGCTTTACATTTTCATATACACTTCTTGAGAATAATATATGTTCTTGAGGAACATATGATACTATTTTTCTAATAGATTCCTTATGATAATTATCAATAGGCTTATCATTTAAATATAATGTATCTGAATCAATAGGAAGCTGTCTTACAAGCTGTCTTACTAATGTAGATTTACCTGAACCAGTTTTTCCTACAATACCTAATGTTTTACCTTTTTCTATTTTTAAATTAATATCCTTTAATGAATAGAATGAATCACCCTGATATTTAAATGAGAAATCCTTAAATTCCATTAATTCAAGGTTTTCTGCATCAACTGCATCATCCTTATCAATAACGCTAGATTTTGAATAATATACCTCATTTAATCTATCAGCAGAAATCATTGATTGATAGAAATTATTAACTAAATTTCCAATTGCGGTAAGTGGTGCTTGGAATAAATTTAAATACATTACAAATTGAACAAGCTGGGCAATTGATATTTCTGAAATATAATAAAAATATGCACCTAGTCCATAACAAATAACAGTTGAAACACCAACAATAAATTGGAATAATGGTTGGAATATTACATTAACTCTTAGATTCTTTTTTTCTACCTGATAAGCTATATTAGAATATCTAATATTTTCTTGATAATCTTCTTCCTCTTTTGAGAAAGCTCTAATAGTTCTAACATTAGTAATACTTTCTAATACTTTATTTCCCATATCACTATGTTTTTTTCTAACCTCTGCCCAATTCTTCTTTACTATTCTTTTTAATAATAAATTAGAAATAAAAATTAATGTTAGAGGTATGAAGCAGCATACTGCAAGAATTGGATGAATTAATATTAAGGCAACAAATGTTATTGTTATAGTTATTGATTCACCTATTATTTTTAATAATCTATTTCCACCAGAAAATTTTACCTGGTTAATATCTCCTAAAGCTCTTGTTAAAAGATCTCCTGCCTTAAATTTTTCAAAAAAATAGGCATCTTGAATCATAATTGATTCCATATATTTTTTATGCAAAGCATAATATAAAGACGTTGTTAATCTATTTTGTGACAATCTCATGAATGTAGCACATAAATAAATTAATATAATTGAGCCTAAAAAGGGCAAAAATACCCTATATATCAGAATTTCTTCTGTCAATGTATCGCTCTCAATTGAGCTTGTTAAAATGGCTATAATTGTAGCTGGCAATAAATTAACTAAGCCATTTAGGATACATAATATTACTACTATTACATATCTCCACCAATTTGGCTTAATATACCACATCATTGATTTTAGAAATTTAAACATAGCCATGGCGTCCTTTCATTATATATTATATTTCAAAAGAATAAAAATGCGAGGAAAATTTAACACAAAAAAGACTATCCGAAGATAGTCCTTTATTTTTTTATTTAATTTCGTGGAATTTCAAGCTAATATCTAATGCTTTAACTGAATGAGTTATAGCACCTACAGAGATGAAATCAACTCCTGTTTTAGATACTTCTTTAATTCTTCCTATAGTCATATTTCCAGATGCTTCTAGCTGTTTCTTACCATTATTTAGTTTAACACATTCAGCCATTAATTCTGTTGTCATGTTATCTAGCATAATGATATCAGCATCAGTTGTTAATGCTTCTTTAAATTGATCTAGAGTTTCAACCTCTACTTCAACCTTAAGATTTGTTTTAGATTTCATAATCTTTACTGCCTTAGTGATTCCTCCAGCAGCATCGATATGGTTATCCTTTAGCATTACCATATCAGATAAAGAATATCTGTGGTTTGTTCCACCACCATGAGTTACAGCTAGCTTATCTAAATAACGTAAGCCTGGCATTGTTTTTCTTGTATCTAATATCTTAGTATTGCCAACTACTTCTTTTACATATTTGTTAGTTTCAGTAGCTATTCCAGACATTCTTTGGAATAAATTTAGGGCAACTCTTTCACCCTTAAGGATTGTTCTGGTATCTCCTTCAATTTTAGCAATCTTATCAAGCTTAGATACTTTATCTCCATCCTTTTTATAGAATGTAATGCTTGATTTGCCACCTACTAGCTCAAATACTCTCTTAACAACTTCAGTACCAGAAATTATTCCATCCTCTTTAGCAATAAAGAAAGCTTTTGATTTGTGATTTGATGGAATTAAATTATCAGTTGTAACATCACCTTCAGGCATATCTTCATTTAATGCATCCTTGATAATCTTATCAACCTTAATTAAATCTAATGTTGAATTAATAATATAATGACAGCCTATAGATTGAGGTCTAGCTATAGCGGCATTAATGATGATCATTGCACATGTTACCATGTTTAATGTTTCATAATAATATCTAGACATAACCTCTAGCTTAATTAGGTTAGCATAATGAGTTTCAATAATCTTTTTAGCTATATCTAGACCTTGGCTAGTTCTTACTATTGAAACATATTTATCCATTATTTCTCTAATTTCAGTTCTAATAGCTTTGAAATTATATTTCTTAAAATCTTCATTTACTTCAGGATATATTTCATCAATTGATGCATTACTTAAATTAGATTCATTAATATTTAATGCAATTCTATGACCAAATACTAAGCATTCTAATAATGAATTAGATGCTAATCTATTGGCACCATGTACACCAGTGAAGGCACATTCACCTACTGCATATACATTTTCTAGGTTTGTATGACCATCAAGATCTGTTTTAATACCACCACATAAGAAATGCTCAATTGGGGCAACTGGAATTAAATCCTTTGACATATCTACGCCAATTGATAAACATTTTTCATAAATAGTTGGGAATCTCTTCATTAAGAATTCTTTAGATTTAGATGTGATATCTAGATATACATGGTCACTCCATGTATCAAACATTTCTCTATAAATAGCTTGGCTTACTACATCTCTTGGAGCTAATTCCATTCTTTCCTTATCATATTTGGCCATAAATCTTTCGCCTTCAATATTTTTAAGGATAGCTCCTTCTCCACGTACTGCCTCACTAATTAAGAATCTTTGTCCTTGTTTTTCTTCTTCATATAGACCAGTTGGATGGAATTGAACAAATTCCATATTATTAATTGTAATACCAGCTCTATAAGCTAAGGCAATACCATCACCTACTGCGAATTTTTCATTAGTTGAATTTTTATAAATACCACCAACACCACCAGTGGCAATAACAATCTTTTTACTAAAGAAATAAATAGCTTCATTAGCTTGATTAATTGCGATAAGACCAATAGCCTTATTCTTTGATTTAATTATTTCAAAGGCCATTTCATCTTCATATACATCAATGTTTTTAGCATTCATTAATGTATTTCTTAAATCAGCCATTACCTTAGCGCCTGTGGCATCACCACCAGCATGAAGGATTCTTCTAGAACGATGTCCTCCCTCTAGGGTTTTAACTAATTCACCATTGTTGTCCTTATCGAAATTAACACCTAAGCTAATTAGGTTTTTAATATTCGCACCAGCTTCATTAACTAATACACGTGTTGCTTCCTCATTATTTAAATATGAGCCAGCCTTTAGTGTATCTTCGTAATGCTCTTCAATTCTATCTTCATCAAATTCAACTTCAGCGGCAATACCACCTTGAGCTAAATTAGATGATCCTCTTTCGATTTTGTCCTTAACTAATATAGCAATTTTAAGATTTTTATCGATATTTAATGCTGTATATATACCTGCTAGACCAGCACCTAATATAACAACATCATATTTGAAATTCTTTTTCATATAATTAGTCTCCTATTTGCTAAAATCTAACATCTTATTAACACACTTAACTGCCTTTTCGCTTACTTCCTTAGATATTTCAATTTCATTAGTTTCATCCTTTAGGCAATTATATAGATCTTCTAATCTTGTTAATTTCATTTCAAAACATTTTAATCTATCGCTTAAAATATAGAACTTCTTACCTGGGTTTCTCTTTTCCATTTCATGGATAACACCAACCTCAGTACCAATGATAAATTCTTTAGCATCACTAGCAGTTACATATTCAATTAATTGTTTAGTTGAACCAACATAATCAGCCATTGCTAAAACATCTAAATTACATTCTGGGTGAGCAACAAATAAAGCATTTGGATATTTCTTCTTTGCCACCTCAACATCAGATGGTTTTAATCCATTATGTATTCCACAAAAACCATGCCATAAATCCATTTTTATATTAGATTTATGCATAGCATAATTTCCTAAATTCTTATCAGGGCCATATAACATTTTCTTGCCCTGTTTAGCATAATAATCAATAATCTTTAAAGCATTTGATGACGTAACACATACATCAGCATATTGCTTACAATTAGCTGTTGAATTTACATACATTAAAATAACTGTATCAGGATTTTCTTCTCTATATTTTTTAATAGCTGCCTCATCCATCATATTTGCCATAAAACAGCCTGCCTCCATTACTGGAAGTAATACCTTCTTTTGTGGTGATAATAGCTTTGCAGTTTCAGCCATAAAATGAACTCCACAGAAAACAATGATATCGGCATTTGTTTGACTTGCCTTTTGAGCTAATGCTAGTGAATCACCAACATAATCAGCAATATCTTGAATATCTCCATCCTGATAATAGTGGGCAAGAATTACTGCGTTCTTTTCCTTTTTCCACTTAGTAATATCAGCATACATTTGTTCCTTTGTTAAAGTAGCCATAAAAATCAACTCCTAATTGTAAACATAATTTACTATTATATTATATAATAATATCCAGTTTTTTTAAATAATAAGAAAAAATTATATTTAAGATAAATCATATGTGATATAATTATTGCTGTATTTTAAAATATTATTCTATTAATAGGAGGATATTATGGGAGGCTTTCACGGGGGACATAGCTCAGGTAGTCATGGTGGATTTCATGGTGGAGGACATAGCTCACATTCATCACATCACTACCGCTCAACCAGCTATCATTCAACAAGAATATATCATAGTTCTGGACATGGTTTTTATTTTGGTGGACAAAGAGGACGTAAGGCAACACTTCTAACTAAATATTTAATATTTGGAATTTTATCTATAATGTTTGGTATCCTAATATTAGTTGCATTAATGGATGTTGCTGTTGATGCAAAAATAACAAATACATCTATTATAGGCTCTGGATATGATAAATATGAAATATATGGTTTTGAATATAAATTCAATAATAAAACATATTATGGTCATGGTGATGATGACTTATCTTCTACTGGTGAATTAACTATAGAGGAGGGTCAAACATATACACTTTATGTTAATCCTTTCATTCCAACAAAATATAAATTTGATAGTGATGCTTCTGCTGCAATTGTAATGTTTTTAATATTTGCAGCTGGAGGAACTACATTAATTGTTATTGGAATAATTAATTATAAAAGATATAAAGCCGAGCTTGAAAAGGTCGGAGACATAAATAAAGATGGCGTAGTCGATGAAAAAGATTTAGAATACGCTGACAAAATCGCAAAAGGAAAGGCCGAAGGTGCTTATGAGGGAACTAAGGCTGCTACTGCCGAAAATACATATCAAGAAAAGAAAATATATAGACGATGTCCATATTGTGATTCTATAGTTGATGATAATGCTAAATTTTGTCCAAATTGTGGATCTAATTTAAATAATAAATAATGGTAAAACCAGCACAAAGCTGGTTTTTCTTTTTATACAAATATAAAAAAGCCACAATTTGGATACCAAATCGTGGCTTTATAAAATCTAAATTATTAATTATGCATTTACAATTTCAAACTTAGTTGAAGTAGCCTTAATTACCTTGTCATCAGCTGATAATTCTAAACACTTCTTAGCAGCCTTGAATGCATCATCAATTGTACCAACAACTGCTTGTACACCCCAAACGATAGCTAATGTTCTAGCCTCAGCTGGAGTCTTAACTGCAAAGAAAATATCTGTTGCAGGTCTATATTGAGATAATGCTAATGCGAAATCAACATCTCCTTCAGCTACTACTGCAGGAATTTCGAATGTATTAGCTAATGTAGCAACTGCTAAACCAATTGCATCATATTCATCCTTATCTTCTTTACCATATACAACATTTTCAATCATTGCTTCATGATCAAGATCATCTTCTGCTCTGTTAGCAATCTTTCCTAAATATGTAACTGCTTCATAAGGATAATCACCTTGTGCAGATTCACCAGATAACATTACACAGCAAGTACCATCTAATACTGCGTTATGAACGTCAGAAACTTCAGCTCTTGTAGGTCTTGGGTTTTGTTGCATAGAATCTAGCATTTGAGTTGCAGTGATAACAATCTTACCAGTAGATTGTGCTAAATAAATCATTTCCTTTTGGATAGAAGGTAAATCCCAAGCGTCAACGTCAACACCTAAGTCTCCACGAGCAACCATTACACCATCAGATAATGCAATGATTTCAGCCATGTTCTTAACACCTTCTTGGTTTTCAATCTTAGAAATGATCTTAATATGATCATTGTTGTTCTTCTTTAAGATTGCTCTAATATCTTCGATATCCTTAGGACGTCTTACGAATGATGCGAAGATGAAGTCTAGGTCTTGCTCACAAGCCCAGTTAATATCATCTAAATCCTTTGGTGCGATATAATCCATATTTAATACTACACCAGGAACATTACAGTTTCTCTTGTTCTTTAACTTACGATCATTTTGTGCTTCACAAACTAATTCTTTGTTCTTAGCATCCTTTTCTTTAACAACTAATGTTAAAAGACCATCTTCAACTAGGATTCTACCACCAACGTTGATATCGTCATATAAACCTGGGTAAGAAATAGCAATCTTATTTGCATCTCCTAAGAAAGAATAATCCATTGTGATTCTAATGATATCACCAGTATGAATCATAACTGGCTCATCATTCTTTAAATATCCTGTTCTGATTTCTGGACCCTTAGTATCTAATGCCATACCAACATTCCAGCCCTTTTCAGCATTTAATGCCTTAACGTTTCTGATACGGAAACCTTGCTCATCATGATCACCATGAGATAAGTTCATTCTCATAACGTTCATTCCAGCTGTTCCAATTAATTTCTCTAAGCAATCCTTTTGCTCACTTGCAGGTCCGATTGTACAAACAAGTTTTGTCTTCTTCATTTTAATTTTCCTCCATAAATAATTAATAATTAAGATATTTTTTGAACTAATTTATTCAATTCAATATTTGGCTCATTTACCATAGTAAGAGCTTGTTCAATAGGTGTTGCACATAATTTTCCATTAATAACACCAACAGCAACACCAGATGTATCTTCATGTAATAGGTCAATCGCATATTTACCTAATCTTGCGGCTAAAAGTCTATCCTCTGGTGTTGGGTTACCACCACGTTGAATGTAGCCTAAGATTGTAGCTCTACATTCATATCCTGAATATGACTCAACCTCTTTAGCAAGCTGATATACATCAGTTAGATTTTCAGAAATAACAACAATGGCATGGCGTCTACCATTAAGTCTATTTTCTTTTAAGGATTTTAATAATTTTTCCTTATCAAGACCAGTTTCATTTGTGATAATGTATTCAGCACCACAACAAATACCTGAATATAATGCTAAATCACCACAATGTCTACCCATAACCTCAATAATTGAGCATCTTTGGTGAGATGATGAGGTATCACGAAGCTTATCGATTGCCTCACATGCTGTATTTAATGCAGTTGAAAATCCAATAGTATAATCACTTGATGCAATATCATTATCAATAGTACCTGGAATACCAATTGTCTTAATACCCATTTCATGAAGTCTTAAGGCACCAGTATATGTACCATCACCACCGATACAAACTAAAGCATCAATATCATACTTCTTTAGCTTATCAACAGCTAGCTTTCTTACAGCCTCATATTGAAATTCTGGAAGTCTTGCTGTACCTAAAATAGTTCCACCCTTAGATAGAATTTCAGATACATCTTTTCTAGTGAACTCCATAAGCTTTCCTTCAATAAGTCCTCTATATCCATCATAGATACCGAAAACTTGATCGCCTGAAGCTAGTGCGGCACGAACTACTGCACGGATGCAGGCGTTCATTCCTGGAGCGTCACCACCTGAAGTTAGGACACCAATTCTCATAAATAATCACTCCTAAAAAATCACTCCATGATACATTATATCACAAAAAAACAACCTATCAACAAAATTTTATTATAAATAATAAATCAATTAAAAATAAAAACAATGTGAAGGGCTTTTTAACTTGACTTTAAAGCCCTTTTTAATTAAAATTAAATTATATAAAGACGATAAGTCAAATTGCATAAAGGAGATTTTTTTATGAACAAATTAAAAGGTGCTGCAATTATTGGTCAATCAGGGGGACCAACTTCCGTTATTAATGCTTCTGCGGCAGGTGTATTTATTGAAGCATTACAACAAGAAAATATTACACGCGTGTATGGCGCATGTCATGGAATTAAGGGAATTCTAAATGAAGAATTCTATGATATAAATGAAGAGGATATGAAGGAGCTTGAATTATTAAAGACTACTCCATCTTCTTCAATCGGTTCAGTTAGATATAAAATGAAAAATTTAGCTGATGATGATTCAGAATATAAGAGATTACTTGAAGTATTCAAGAAATATAATATTAGATATTTCTTCTACAATGGTGGAAATGATTCTATGGATACATGTAATAAAGTATCTAAGTTCTTTAAAGATTCAGGATATGAATGCTTCTGTATGGGCGTACCTAAAACTATTGATAACGATCTAGCTGTTACAGACCACTGTCCAGGTTATGCAAGTGCTGCAAAATATGTTGCTACTTCATTCATGGAATTAAAGTGTGATGCTACAGTTTATGATACTCCAATGGTATCTATAGTTGAGGTTATGGGAAGAAACGCAGGTTGGTTAACTGCAGCTGCTTCTCTAGCTTGCTATAAGGGATATGGTCCAGATTTAATTTATTTACCAGAAATACCATTTGATCTAGATAAATTCTATGCAGATGTTGAAAAGAAATTCAAAGAAAATAATGGTAAAGTAATTATTGCTGTATCTGAAGGTGTTAAGACTAAAGATGGTAAATATGTTCCTGAATTAGTATCAGATATCGCAGTTGACGCATTTGGTCATAAACAAATGGGTGGTACTGCTTCTGTATTAGCTGATTTATTAAAAAATAAATTAAATGTTAAGGTTAGACCTATTGAATTCTCATTACTACAAAGATGTGCTCAACATCTAGCATCTAAAGTTGATGTTGAAGAAGCATTCCAAGCTGGTAGAGAAGCTGTTAAGGCAGCATGTGAAGGTGTAACAGATTACATGATTGGTTTCAAGAGAACAAAGAGATGTGGAAGATATAAATGCGAATACATTAGAGTTCCACTTGAAGAGGTTGCTAATGCTGAAAAGAAAGTTCCACTTGAATGGATTACACCAGATGGAACTGGATTAACTCAAGATTATATTGATTATGCACTTCCTCTAATCCAAGGTGATTGTAAAGCACCACTTGAAGATGGATTACCAAGATTTGCAAAATTAAAGAAAGTATTTGTCAAGAAATTATAATTTTCCTTTCCAATAAATTGAAGGAGGACGTTGTGAAATGTCCTCCTTCTTCTTTTTTTAATTAATATATGTTATAATGAATATAACAAAAAACGATTATAAGTAAATAAGGAGGTAGCAAAATGCGTTTATTAAAAATATTATTAGCATTGCCTTTCATTCTAATCATTACTTCTTGTAGTATTAAAAAAACTGATGTAACTGAAGAACAGTGGAAAAATATATTTGATAAAAATAATCCTAACAGTATCTTCAGTCCGGATTATGCCTACAACAAAGGCTTAAAAAGAGTCAAAAAATATCATAATGATTTTATATGGCTATTGGCTGAGCCTGATAGTCCTAAAAGCCACAGCAATGACATAGTTGAAACAACAATGATATATAAAAATACATATTTCAGAAATCAGACTTGTTATGATGATATGGGAAAGAATGAACAAAACTTTTATAATTATTTAACAAAAGAAAATGATTCGTACAAAGCTCTTTGGCTTTCATCATTAAAATCTGATGCAAAAAAAGATAACCAAGGCAATCCTAATTATAGAAAATTCAAATTGGGGAAAACATTATTATATGAATTTGATGATTATCCATATGATTATGATGATTTGATAACAGAAAATACCTATTCTTCTGCTATTAACACATTATACAATTGGAATAATTATGAATATGTAGATGGTGTTTATAAACAAAAGGATGTAGAAAGTTATGTTGAAGGCACATTTAATATGTATTATGATAATGTGGAAATATATTTTGTAAATAATAAACTAAAAAAGATAAAAGCAGATTTCAGACGATATGATGACTGGTATAATTGTTTTGGATCAACTGAAATTAATTATTATTATAATTACAAATGTAAACAAATAAAAGAAATAAAATAACAAAAAAAGGATTCTTCTGAATCCTTTTTCTTTTACTTTAAGCTATTTAAATAATTTACAACGCTATGGGCAGCAACATTTCCTTCTCCTACTGCCTTTGTATATTGATATGGTCTACCTGTACAATCTCCTGCAGCAAATACACCCTTCAAATTTGTTTTTTGTTGTCTATCTACAACAATGTGACCTTCAGCTGCCTCTAAACCTGGAACTAATACCGCAGGTGAAATCGCAGCCTTTAACATAAATATACCATCAGATTCAATAACTGAATCAGCTAATGTTAGCTTCATCTTCTTATTTTCTTTTTCAATCTTTTTAGGCATACCCTTAATTACAGTAACGTTGTCTAAATTCATATCTATATCTTTATATAAAGCTATATATGTAACCTTATTAGCTAGCTCAGCTAAATATTTTGCTTCATGCTCAAATTCTTTTGATGTTGAAACAACAGTTATATCTTTTCCTTTATATAAGAATCCATCACATGTTGCACAATATGATACACCTTGGCCTAAAAATTCAATTTCACCTTCTATAGGCTTAACAGATTCTACACCAAGACCTAAAATAATTGATTTAGCTTCATATTGATCATTTCCACATAAAACAGCATAATGTGTAGATAAATCATATACTCCAGTAACCTGAGCTTCTAGTATTTCTATTCCCATCTCATTGATTTGTTTTAAAAATACATTCTTCATTTCAGTTCCTGAAATGCTTGGAAGTCCTGGATAATTTCTAATCTTTTCAGCACTATTTATTTTATATGATAAACTCTTAGATCCTATCCATAAGAAATTTTTATTAAGTTGTTTTAGTGTTAAGGCAGCAGATATACCAGCAGCTCCTGTGCCAATTATAATAGTATCAAACATTAGAAATCCTCCAATCTATAACAATTATATTATAATATATTATTTAAATAATTCATCTACTATTTTTCTTACATCCTTCATATCAACAGTTGGCTCAATTCTTTGAATAACATTACCTTCTCTGTCTACAATGAATTTAGTAAAATTCCATCTAATTTCATTACCTTTAGCTTTGCTAAGCTTTTGTAAGAATCCTAATTTAACTCCTTTTCCTTTATATGGAGCACTTTCTTCTAAATATGCGAATAAATCACATTTATTATCGCCATTTACTTCAATCTTTTTAAATCTCTTGAAAGTAGTATTATATTTTAAAGAACAGAATTGATTAATTTCTTCATCTGATCCTTTAGCTTGCTCAAGAAATTGATTACAAGGGAAATCTAAGATTTCAAATCCTTTATCCTTATATTCTTGATACATTGCCTCTAAGCCTTCATAATGAGGTGTAAAGCCACAGCCTGTTGCTGTATTAACAATTAATAATACTTTACCCTTATATTCTTCTAAGTTTTGTGTACTACCATCTTGATTTAAAACTTCAATTCCATAAAACTTATCATTCATCTTCTTTCCCTCCTAATTACTTTAATAATTCCTTAATTTTTGTTTCTGGAATAAATCCTACATTTTTATTCTTTAACTTACCATTTTCAAATATTAATAATGTTGGGATTGCTTCTACACCAAATTCATTTGCGATATCTGGATTCTCATCAATATCAGTTTTTAAAACTAATACATCTTTACAATCCTCTGATACTTTATCAACAATTGGTGATAACATCTTACATGGACCACACCATGTTGCATATAAATCTATTAATACCTTATTATTATTTTTAACTAATACATCTAATTCATTTAAACCATTTACTTCTTTAACCATACCTTATCATTCCTTTCAAATTAAATTGTATGCAATTTGTTATTGCAATTACATTGTATACAATTTATTTTTAAATGTCAATACTTTCTTGTAAAAAAAATAAAAAGACTCTTAAGAGTCTTAATTTTATAAATTATTTAGAATCTTATATAAAACATCATATAAGACCTTTGCTTCTTCTGGTTTTAAAGCGATACAACCACCTATTGAAGCAGGGACAGATAAGGCTTCATCTCTTAGTGCAAGACCCTTTTCTGTTATTGATACTTCTAGGTTTCTTTCGTCTACATCATTTCTTTTTCTTTCAATATATCCTTTATCCTCAAGCTTCTTTAATAATGGTGTTAATGTTCCAGAATCAAGATAGATATATTCTCCTATTTTTTTAACATTTAATGTTTTATGTTCCCAAAGAACCATCATACATATATATTGTGTATATGTTAAATCAAGCTTATCTAAAAATGGTTTATACTTTCTTGTTATTTCTTTTGCTACTGCGTATAGAGGAAAGCATATTTGATTTTCTAATTTTAAAGAATCATATTTGTCCATAATTTATCACCAAATATTATTATATCAATTAATTACATTTTATACAATTTAACTTTTAAAAATAAAAAATAGGCCGGAGCCTATTTCTTATTTTATTTCAATTTTGATATTTCCTGTTGATGTTTTAATTTTACATTCTCCACCAGTTGTATGTTGTGGGTAATCTTTCTTTCCTGTTGATGATTCAACATTAAATGTTTTATCAGTTTTTAGATTTCCAGTGACACTTCCAGTTGATGATTCTATATTTAATGTATTTGCATCAGAATCAATTAGTTTAATGCTTCCTGTTGATGTTTTTAGTTCAATATGATCTTCTACTAATACTTTATCTAATTTAACCTTACCTGTTGATGCAGTTGCTGTTAATTTTTTGCATTTTACATCCTCAAGTTCTATATCGCCTGTTGAAGTTTTAATAGTAATATTATCATTAGATTCAATTGTTTTTAATAAAACATCACCTGTTGAAGCTTCAATATTTGCACTAGCTAAGCAATTACCTTCAAAGCTAGTATTACCTGTTGATTGTTTAATTATAACTGAATTAAATGTGAAATTATCTGGAACAAAGATTTCACCTGTTGATGATTTTATATTGAAGCTATCATAATTATCTTCTGTTAAATAAATAGTAACAACTACTGAACTAAAATCAAAATTTAATATATTTTCATACCATTGGTAATCATCCTTTGATTTAATAACTAATGTGTTATCATCTACTTTAACTTCATGATATAATTTCTTTTTTTCAATTAATTCTACTTTATTCTTATCATTATCTGATTTCTTGAAATAAATATCAGAAATTGATACATCAATATCAAAATTATCGAATTCTTCTTCTAATACGATATCATTTGTAATCTTTTGTTCTTTTGAGAATGCATGTGTTCCAATTGCAATTCCTAAGAATATACCACCTACTATTACAACTGATATACCTACAAATAATAATACCTTTAAAAACTTAGTCATTTTTCTTACCTCCAATTAACTTACTCTTAATTGATAATATTATTCCCTTTGTTATCTTTACTGATAACTTTGTTGCGTAATAACAAATAATGAAGACTAATGCAGCAGCACCAATACTTAAAATAGAGATTGCTAGATATCCAACGTTGAAGTTTCCTGTCATTATTTCAGCAAAGAATCTTATTGCTCCTGCAGCTGAAGTTCCAAATAAGCCGATCTCAACACTATATGATACGATAACTAAAACCCATAATAATATGAATGCAACTAATATCAAAACTCCAAATACGATTAATAATGGGAACCAAAGTGGGAATCCTAAAATTAATAAAACAATTTCAAATGCTCTAAGACTTCTCTTTGGTCTAATTCTTTCTTTTACTAATGTTGCCATTGGTGTTGCAGTTGCAATTTGCTTAACTGCTTCATCAGTTCCACCTAAATCTGCAATTGCTTCTTCCTCAGTCTTTCCTTCTTCAATTCTATCGTCAATCATTTCGCTGTAGAATTCAACACGCTCTTCTATTTCATCTTTGGGAAGCCCCTGTAATTTACTTCTAAGTTCTATCAAAAACTCTTCCTTTGTCATAATTATCCCCTTTCAATGAATGAATAAATCTCCATTATTTCCTTCCATTCATTTTTAAACTCTTCAATTCTGTTTAAGCCCTTATCTGTAATATGGTAATACTTTCTGACTCTTCCTTCATGCATCGTGCTTCTTACCTCAAGCATGCTAGCTTCTTCCAGTCGCTTCAGAATCGTATATAATGTAGATTCAGATAATCTTAATACAGGAGAAACATCCTTGATTATCTTATACCCATATGAATCTTCATTTTTTATTGCAGCAAGAACACAGACATCCAATACTCCTCGTTTTAATTGTGCGTCCATAGCATACCTCACTTTACGCTATACATCATATCACGAGGTATCAAGAGTGTCAATAGATTTTCAATAAATTTTTTTGTTAAAAATGTAATTTTTAAAATTTTTTGTAAAAAAAAAGGATGAGCGAACTCATCCGATTACATTCTCTTTAAAATTTCTATTTTCTTCTCATCAAATTCTTCTTTAGTAATAATATTATCATCTAACAATTTCTTCAAATCAATTAGTGCTTTTACTATTAATTCACTAGAAGTTACACTAGATTTTTGATCATCATCATATTTTTTTAATTCTTCTTCCAATTTTTCTTTTTTAGCCAAAAAAGATTTCTTATTGCTTGGAGCCTTCGAAGATTTAACTACATCAACAATACAAAAAGGTATAGGTATTACAATTAATCCTGATAATAATATTAGCATAGTACCTAATCCAATATAATTTGGATTTATTGCCAAAAATACTCCAATGAAAAATAATGCAAAACAGCTCGAAGTAACAAAAATTAAATTAAATATATTTTTGCTATGATGTTCTTCTCTTTTTTGACATTCTTCTACAAGATTATCAAGTTCTTTAATTTTTTCTTGAATCTCTAATTTAGTCATAAACATCACCTTAAGATTTTCGTGTTTTTATCCGATTCTTCATTCATTTTTAATTAGCATCTTCATCCATTGTTTCTAATAAAAAGCTTACTGGACGAAATCCATCATTACATGAAATCATTGCTGATTTTTTGTTTTTCATCCAACCATCATACAAATTCTCTGCGCCATGTGATAGAGCCATTACAAAAGGAGATATAGTCTCCCATGCACTATCACAAAAGCCTTCTGGCTTCTCCCAGCCATTAGCAATAAATACTTTTCCAAGCTGCATATCACAAGCATGCTCAATTTGGTTTTCATATTCTTCAATTAAATCCTCGTAGCATGCCATACGCATTACTGTTATTTTTACTTTCTTCATATTAAATACCTTTATTGAGCTTCTTTTTCTATCTCTTTTGTTTCTTCGTTTTCAATTGTTTTATTCTTTCCTCTATATTTTCTAATTAAATAGAATACTAATATTTCTATACCGAATATTATAGCAACAATAGCTGCATATATAGGAAGTCTTATAAATTGATTATCTGTCAATAATTTAGATATTTCTGGTCCTAAGTCATCTCCTCTTAAATATAGATATGTTCCATCAGGAATTTGACTATTTAATATTAACGCAAATACTGTTAGGACAGATAAGAATATTATAGGCTTATAAACTGTTTTCCAATTAAATTTATATCCTTTAATAAACATCATATAGAAAACTGAATAAATTGGTAGTGTATGTTCACCCCAGAATTGATAATATCTAAAATATGTTGGTCCTGTAGTTTTAATTACTGCAGGTATAAATAATGGGAATATACCTAATGTTAAACAAACAAATACATCTATATCAAACAAATGCTTATTTTCAGTAAATACCATTATCATAGCGAATATACATGTCCATTCACAAACCTGAAATGGGAGTTTAGATAGTAGATTATGTTGTTCAGTATTACCAGGTCCAGCATATATTAATCTCCAGTAATAACCCATTTCTACTAACATCATGAGTATTCCTAGCACTAATCTAAATGTTTTTTCATGTTTCCATTCTTTAATTTTTTCTCTAAATATGTAAGTTAATATGATAGCTGCAATTAATAAAATAATTGGTAAAAAATGCCAAAATGAAAAATATTTAAAATTGCCTTCTTCTCCAAATCCAAAAAAGCCACCTTTATAAAATTCAGCCCAATATTCACTATCAAGTATTGCCACAATTACCACCTACTACTTCAATTATTTAATTGTTGATAATTCTAATTTGAATTTTGATTTCTTTCCTAAGATGTTTTCATTACAATCAGGATCATCACCTTCAAGCCAGAATAGAATTGTATATTTTATGAAATTAGTTCCTTTTTTACCAGAAATATGAATATTTTCATTACTGCCATCTACAGAATTTGTATCGAATACTAATGTAGCATTCTTACTGAAATACTTTCTAGCATTTCTCGCATCAATCATTGAGTATGCTGTATATGTTGTAGGTATTTCATCATTCTTTTGATATACTCTAAAGTTTTGAACACCACTTTCTTCGTAATATGTCATAACTCTAATTGCATCACTTAATCCATCATCCTTTGTCATTGTTAGCTTTAATCTAACTGTTACATCCTGGAAGTTTGATGTTGTATTTACGATGTAGAATGAATAACCATAAGTCTTATCGAAGCTTATGTCTCCTCTTTCTCTGTGTAGCTCACCAATCTTTGCGAATTGATTTGCGAATAGATATGCTGCTGGAGATGTTTGGCTGAAATTGTCAATTGCTTTCGTATCCAAACCAGTTGTATAATCTTTTGACGGATCTAGAGATAAAGAAATATCATCTTTCGAATCATTAACTCTAATATTTAAAAAAGCATTATTAGATTTATTTTGGGATTTGCTACATGATGATGATAATGTAACAATCATGATTAATAAAAATGTTAAAATAAATAATTTTGAAATTTTTCTCATAAGCATATACCTTTTTATTAATTATTAAATCATTTCCTATATTTTATATTATATCATTTTTTACATAAAATGGCTAATAAAAAAGGCTTGATACAATAACGTATCAAACCTTTTATTTTATTATAATAATTCTTCTAATTTTTTTCTTTCATCTTCTATTATTTTTATATAATTTGAATAATCTATATTATCTCTTTTTCTTAAATGTTCAGTTATTTCAACAATCGGATTTAATATAGGATTTAATGATAAATTAGATAATATTCCTTTTAATCCATGGGCAGCTAAAAATGCATTATCTAAATCATTATTTTTAATTGCTGAATATAAATTATTAAATCCTTGATTAGATGGGACCATACCAACAAGTCTTAAATATAATGATTCATTATTTGCACATCTTTTTATACCATCTAATGTATCTGCCCCAAATTTATTTAATGATTCAACTGTTAACATCTATTTAAATTCCTTTCCAAATAAATTTTCAAATTCATCATTTGGTAATGGTTTAGAAAAATAATAGCCTTGAATAATATCATAATTAAATTGTTTTAATTTATCTAATTGTTCTTTTGTTTCAACACCTTCAGCAACTAATTTAACATTTAAATATTTAGCTATATCAGATACTATTCCAACCATCTTTAATGTCTTATCATTTTTAAACATATCATGGACAAATTTCATATCAAGCTTTAAACAATCAAAAGATAATGTAGCTAAAGTATTAAGTGATGAATATCCAGAACCAAAATCATCAATTTCAATTTTGAATCCTAAATCTCTTAATTTATTAATAATTCCAATGATTTGATCTGTTTCATTATTATATGCAGATTCAGTTATTTCTAAATATAAATTTTCAGGCTTTATTCCATTTTCTTTAACAATATTATTAATTATATCTACTATCTTTTCATCAAACATATCCGCTCTAGATACATTTACTGAAATAGGTAAAGTAATATTATATTTATCTTGCCATTCCTTTATTTGTTTAGCTGCCTCATTCCAAACATATTGATCTAATAATTTAATATTTCCATTTTCTTCAAATAAAGGAATAAACATACCAGGAGATATAAATCCAAGTTCTGGGTGAATCCATCTAATTAAAGCTTCGGCAGATGCTAATTTAAATTTATCACCTAAAATAGATATTTTAGGCTGATAATAAACTTTAAATTCTTTATTAGCTATAGCTTTATTAAAATCATGATTTAATTTTTCTTTAAATAATTGATTCTTTTGATCATCATCATTATAAATGTTATAAAATTTAGAATTTGAATTTCTAATTTCATCACAAACTAATTTAGCTCTATCAATACAATTATCAACATTTTCATTATTTTTAGATGAATAAATACCAAGTCTTATAATAATATTTGAAATATTATATTTATCTTTTAAATCATTATTTATTTTATTAATTAATTCATCATAATTATCTAAATGATTTATAAATAATGCGAAATAATCTCTTTGAAGCCTTGAAACAATACCATCATTAATTCTTGCGATATCTTTTAATACATTAGCAATGCATACTAATGCTTTATCTCCCTCTTCTTTTCCATATAATTCATTATATAGATGAAAATGAGATATATTTAAGACAATCATATCTTTCTTTTCATTTTGTCTATATTTATTAATTCTTCCAACATATTCTTCAAAGATATGTTTATTATATACATCTGTTAATTCATCTCTTTCAGATGCGCTAACAATAATTCTTTTTTCTGATAATTCTATTGAACGATTAACACGTGCCATTATTATTTCAGTTGCGTCAAAAGGCTTAGTAATGAAATCTACAGCACCTAATGTTAATGCTTCAAGCTCACTACCTTTATCTCCAGTTATTACAATAATTGGAATATTCATATTGTCTTTATCTTTTTTTATTTCCTTTAAAACTGTAAATCCATCCATTAAAGGCATATTTAAATCAAGTAAGATTAAAGAAATAGGTTTTGAATAAGTTTTTAATATTTCTAATGCTTCAATTCCATTATTAGCTACTAATATTTCATAATCATTAGATAATATTTCCTTTAATATTTCTTGATTGATGAATTCATCTTCTACTATTAAAATATATCTTTTTAATTTATTAATAATATTGTTATTTCGCATAGAATCATCCTTTCTTTGATAGAAATGATTTTATTTTATTTCTTCAAAACTACCATAATTTAGAACTGCTTCATCAATGGTCATTAAGCCTCTTCCAACTTTATATGATGCAACTCTTGTTTGAACTGAAAGCTGATCAGTAATTCCTAATACTTCTGGGAAAATAATACGTTCTGATGGAATATTTGAAAAAGAACTATAAACTGAATGGAATGACATATCTTTTGTAGGAGTTACTAATCTCTTTGATGATGCCATTTCATTTAATTCTTTTGTAGAAATTAAGAAACGCATAAATTCATTTGTCATATCTAGGTTTTCACAATCCTTATTAACTGAAAATTCTACTGAAGGACTATCAATAAAATAACCTCCTTCATCAGTAAATGGTATAGGTGAAAATGAATAATCAAATGGTGATGCTTGGAATGCATCTGATTCTGTTTCACGCTTTTTAGTTCCTGAAACTGTGTCAGCAGTACATATCATCATAGGTACATCGCCTTCAAAAAAGCGTAATAATACTTTTTTATAATTATCTTTAATGTTGTCACATTCAGTAATATCTACACATCCATTTTTAATAAGATAATCAACTTTTTCTAATGCAGGACGTAAATATTCTCCTGCTGAGCTATCTAAATTATTAGCTAGAGCTAATGCTTCAGGATTTTTAGCTAATTCTGCCACAAATGCAGGATATGCGATAGTATTCATAAGGCAGCTTGAAGTTTTTTCACTATAGCCCATCATTGGACTATCATATCCTTTTTCATTAAATGAATTGCATACTTCTTTTAATTCAGTCCATGTTGAAGGAATATTAATTTTTTCTTTTTTAAAAATATTTTCATTTATTAACATACCATATGTTCTTGAAAAAACAGGTAACATTAATATCTTTCCATTTGATTTATTAATAAGGCCTTCTCTAATACAATCTAAATTTAATTTCAAATTAGAATCTGATAAATCTTCCATATGACTAACTACTTTATCATATTTTGAATTACCAATCATCCATGTGTTTGAAAAAAATATATTAGGTTTATCTTTACCTTCTAATACACTAAATAATGTATTATTATAATCATCTATTTTCTCATAGCTTAAATTAACATTAGGATAATATTTATTGAATTTATCAAATTCAGCTTCTAAAGATTCAAAATTATCATAGCTTCCAACTATTCTTATATCACAGCTTCTATTTTTATCTAAGCTTGGTTTAAATTCATCAGATTTATTCTTAGAATTTTTACAAGATACTGCGCAAAGTAATATAAAAAACATTATAAAACAATAAAATATTTTTTTCATTTCTTATATTCCTCCTTAATTCTTCTGATTTCTTTAATAACAAGATTAATATCGACAGGCTTAGCAATATGTCCATTCATGCCAGCGTTTAAGCATTCAGTAACATTTTCTGAAAAAGCATCTGCCGTCATTGCAATAATTGGAATTGATGCCATATCTTTATCCTCTAATGCTCTAATCGCTTTAGTTGCGTCTAAACCATTCATCTTTGGCATTTGAATATCCATAAATATAAGTGTATATTTGCCTTTTGGTGCTTCTTTTAATTTTTCTATACAATCTAGTCCATTTGTTGCACGAATGGCATTTATTCCATACATTTGTAACAATGAATAAATAATTTCAAAATTAATATCATGATCTTCAGCTACTAATACATTTAAACCTCTTAAATCAGAATAATCATTTTCAGATATAATATTATTTTCTTTTCCTAATATTTCATTAATCTTATCATAAATTGTAGAACGGAAAAGAGGTTTATTTATAAATCCATTTATTCCACTATCTTTCAGATTCTTCTCAACATCAGATAAATCATATTGAGACATTATTATAATTGGAATATTTAAATCTAGCTTTTTTCTGATTATATTAATCAATTCAAAAATATCAATATCTATAATCTTATAATCTAAAATTAATATATTATAATCTTTTCCATTTTCATGTCTTTTAGTAATTTTATCAATCATATCTTTTCCATTTAAAGACATGTCTACATTAATTCCTATAGATTTTAAAGTATTGGCTTCAGAATTTATAATTGCTTCATCATTATCACAAATTAAGATATCCATTGAATCAAATTTTAAATCCATTCTTTGTTGATCAGATATAGGTATATCTAAAACAACTATAAATGTAGTACCTTTTCCTACTTCACTTTGGCAATCAATTGTTCCTTCCATTAAATCAACCATTTGTTTTGTGATTGCAAGTCCAAGTCCTGTTCCTTGAATTGTATTTACACGACTATCTGTTTGACGCAAAAATGGCTGATACATATTTTGCATAAATTCAGGACTCATACCAATACCAGTATCAGATACCTTATAAGTTAATTTAGTACATCCTGCCTTTTGGCTTTCTTCTTCCTTTAATAATACTTTAACCATACCATTTGGTTCAGTATATTTTAAAGCATTAGATAATATATTAATTAATATTTGATTTAATCTTAATTGATCTACATATAGATTTTCTTTATCAATATTATCTATATTAAATTGAAAATCAATGTTCTTTTCTTTTATTAATGGTTGAGAAATATTTACTAAATTTTCAACTATTGAAACAATAGATATTTTTTGTGGAGATAAATTAGTTTTTCCACTTTCAACCTTAGAAATATCTAATATATCATTAATTAAAGTTAATAAATGATTACTAGCTAAATCAATTTTATGTAAGCTATCTTCTACTGATTTTTTATCCTCAATATTGTTTTTCGCAATTGTTGTAAATCCAATTATTGCGTTCATTGGGGTTCTAATATCATGAGACATTGTTGATAAGAAATCAGTTTTAGCTTTATTAGCTGAATCTGCCTCTTTAGCTGTTGTTTGAAGTCTCTTATTAAAATAAATCATAACAGCCAAATCAAAAACAAATAATATTAATAATCCAATAGAAACAAAACCAATTAAAAGCCAATTTTGTGTATTTGATGTTAAATATTTCATTGGCATTAAGCTCAATAATGTCCATCCACCAGCTGCGTCAAATGGTGTATATGATAAAATACATTTTTCACCACGTGAATTAAGCATTGTAAATGATCCTGTAGTTGAAGTTATTTTCTTGGAAAAATCTTCTGATGAGCTAGAATTAATACTATTATATGATTTATAAAATTCAAAGAAGCTAGAATTCTTAAAAGAATTTCCTTTAATAATATAATCACCATTGATATCTATAATAGATAATTCTGCTTCTTCAAATTCTTCTTGTGGGAAAATCCATTTTTCTTTTAATTCTAAAACCGGAAGAACTCGAAGTAAAATAGCATCCTTAGAAATACCACCATCATTAAGTGTAATAAAATTACAGAACGCAATACATTGTTCTCCACTAGCTTTATTAGTATAAGCTCTTGAAACATTAATTGATTCTCCAATATTATGAATCCAGCTTACATCATTAAATAGCTCTATAGCATTATAATTTATTGTATAGTCATTAGTACTAATATTTATTCTAGTAGATAATCCTGTTAGATTATCTTTATAAATAATATGAGCTGATGTATTTTCTAATACATGAGAATCTCTAATAAAAGCAATTGCTTCTTCCATAGATAAATTTTCATTATTTATATATTGTGCCCAGACATCACAAATACGTTGTTCTCCCTCTAAATAATTTTCAGTAACGTGTTCCATTGTGATTGTTGTATTTTCATAATGTTCTATTTGTCTTTTAGTTAAATTAGTGTTTTCAAAATAAGAATAAAGTGCTACGAAAATAAGCATAGCAATCATAATGAATACATTAACAACTATAATCCATATTTTTCTCATGGCACTAACTCCTCTCTTGAAATAATATAAAATTTAAATAGTAATTGTTCTTATTTTATTATTATAGCATTTTTTCTAAAAAAAGGCTATTCTATATGATTACAATAATAAAAAAGCTTGATACAATTTAGTATCAAGCTAATAAATATTAACTATATAAATAATAATACATGTCATATACACCACAGCATGCATCCATAGCTGGGTTTGGATTATAACATTTTTCAAGTACTCTTTCCCATGAACCATATTTCTCATATGATTCTTCAGGTAATGGTCCTTCTTCATGTCCATATTTTTCTAAATTTCTTTGTTTTAATGCTGCTAATCCTTCTGGATCATCTTTATAAGCATCTAATCTTAGTTGATTACGAAGATTAGAGCACGCTCTTGCAATTTCTTCTATATTCTTATTTTGATTTCTTAATTCATTTTCTAATTCTTTAATCATCTTATCATTTGTTTCAATATATTCAATTCTAATTTTTTTAGCATTTTCAACAAAACCTTTATTACTCCAATTATAATCTCTATATGATGCCAAAGATCCAGTCGCATTAGGCATAAAGCCATATACTGCATCTTCGTTTACTTCAGCATCAGCTAATACTTTTGGATTAGATGACGGATTATGAGCATAAATAAATTTATCTGTTTCATAACCTTCTTCATGATAATTAATATTTAATTTAATATTATTAAAATCAAATGAAAGATTATATTTAGCATCGACATTGCCATTTTCAATAACAAGTATGAATCTAATATCAATATTTTCTTTTTTATTTAATTCATATTCTTCTTTATTAAATAATTCATTATCATGTGAATCATTATTATAATTTTTATATATTTTTTCAGGTAATATTGCATCATTTGCGTAAGCAATTGGATTATTAATTTCTAATTTTAATTTTTTATTTTTTGTATTTGTTAATGATAAATCAAAATCTAATTCTAATGTATTATCAGAATATTTTTTTGATGTATTTTCTTCAACAAATTTAATACCATTAATTGTTTTATTACTTAAATGATATAAATTAAAATCTATTTTATATTTTTTACATGAGCTTAATAATAAAATAGATATAATTAGAAAGCTAAAGCTCATTAAGAATCTAATTATTTTTTTCATAATTAACTCTCCTTTTTTTAATTCAATTATTTGATTTTTTAACGCTTATATTTGATTAAATTTTATCATATAAATAAACTTTATGTCAATTAATGGTCTTATTATAAAAAAGGCTTAATACAAAATGTATTAAGTCTCGTTTTTATTCAATGGATTGGGACTAACTAATTGATACAGAGTGTCCACCCCATCTTGGATTTTGTCCACTCCTAATTTTTTAGAATTCAAAGTATTATACTGTAATTAGAACTCTTTTTATATTATTCTTCTCCTAATTTCAGTGTTACATTGCTTTTATTTAGCAAACTATTAAGTTCACTTTGATTCATATTTATATGACCTAATTTAGTATAACTCCAGCTAT
>JAEEGL012396766.1_pt1 | contig 28717 bp, 16 predicted proteins | sample 9134231 | NCBI WGS metagenome assembly JAEEGL01 (sample SAMN16246548, study PRJNA631951) | gut metagenome | biome: gut microbiome; feature: rumen; material: fiber-attached | host: Bos | place: Iran: Karaj | collected 2018-10 | reverse complement strand
TTGTAAAGATATAATTTGTGGATCTTTAGGAGGATATAATGCTTTTAATCTAGTCTCTAATACCGCTATTTTATCTAATTGATCTTTATATAAATTAAATAATCTTAATTCGGCTTCACCTGGATTATCTGATAAATGATATCCATCACCATTATTAGTAACTGTATTAACTGTATATAATATTTCTACACCATTATAGACAAAGAATGTTAATTTAGTAAACGTACCATCTACATAATCCCAACCAGTTTCATCTTTAATAGTATTAGTTAAACCAACTATTAAAGAATTTAATCTATTAAGCATTTTTCTTTTAGTAAAAGATAATTTATTATATGCATCTTCTCTTTCAGCATTACTTTTAGTTAGTTGTACTTCACGATTTAAATGTAATTCACCTATATTACTAGTACTTAACATAGTTACCCCTCCATGTGATTGTCTATAATAGCATAAATAGAATAATTTGTAAAAAAAATGGCGTCCCCGATAGGACTCGAACCTACCACCTACCCCTTAGGAGGGGGTTGCTCTTCCTGATGAGCTACGAGGACACACCAAAATTATAACACAAAAAAAGAAAAGGAATACCTTTTCTTATCTTATTTCTTTAGTTAGTAAATAATATACCATAATAGCAAATAATGAACATGCATAACCAAATTTCTTAGTAACTCTCTTATAACTAAATTTATTAGCCATATATTCATAAAGTGCTACTGCTTTATCTACTCCAGTTAATACCCAACTTTCCTTATATCTAGGTAATGTAGTATTAAGTGGGAACATATGAGATTCAATCATATTCTTTTGAATTTCATTTAATTCAAACTCTTGGTTAGCATTTGCTAAAGCTATTTCTGGATGGATAACTCCACATCCTAAGAATTTAAAGCAAATGAATTCTTCATTAGTGAAGAAATCATGTACTAAAGCTGCTCTAGTAGCAGACACATAATCTAAACCTAATTTAATACATACTTTATATACATTACGAGCTACTCTTTGCGAATGCTCCATACGAGTTATACCATGATGACTCTCAAGAGCTATTTTTTGAAACTTGCGATTAGCCATAATATCTTTAGTTAATTCTTCATAACTTAAATAATTATTCATGGTCTTCCTCTTTTCCGTTAATCATTATAACACTTTTTCGTTATTTTTCAAATTATTTGTAAGATAATAGGCTATTTCCGTATCTTACATTACCTTCATCTGTCTTATTAAATGTAGCTGTTCCTACTTTAATATAATCTCTTGTTTCTACACTATTACCATAAATCGTTTTACTATTATCAACACTTTCATTAATATAGACGCCAAAATTATGATCCATAGTACCATTTACAATTAACATTTCTTTATCATTGGCATATATTTTATATTCATTATCATCTATTTTTAAAATGGCATTTCCAGATGATAATCCATCATCAACGACATTATATCTAAATACTGTATTATTTTCTTTTAATTGTATTGTATTAGTTACAATATTATAGGTTCCTTTATTAACAGCAACATTATCTTGAGATATGTTAGCTAGAATAAATACTCCAGAATTTGAATCACCTGTAAACTTACCAAATTGTAATAAGAATAATACTTGATTACTACTTGAGTATCTACGAATCTTACCTGTTGAATTTGCATATCCAACTGATCTTTGATATGGGGATAACGCAGTCGTTGTTTCTACTGTTGTTGTTTTTTCTTCTGGAGCTACAGTAGAATCACCAACAAATTTTATTAACTTAAATATAAGTATTAAGCCTACTAAAACGGCCATTACAGCACCAACACCAATTAAAAACTTTTGCATTTGTGTTTTTTCTTCAGCTACTTGATACTTATTATTTATACGTTGGGCTTGTTTTTCATCAATATTTTGATTAGCTTGAATAGTAGCATTTACTATATTAGATCTTTCACGTCCTAATATAGTATCTTTAGTTTTAACATGAACTACATTTGTATTTAATTGTGTAGGTTGAACTACATTATGACTATCATTACGATCGTTAATATTTCCGCTTCCGTTCATTTCAATCATCCTTTTTATTAGTGATTTTTATCTATTCTAAGATTATTATATCATACTAATTATTTGCTTTAACAAAAAAAGAGTGTGGTTAACACTCTTATTTATTCAAATTTGTGACAACTACGCTCTCTTCATGATAAGGTCCTGATGCGTTTGCAGGAACTGTTCTAAGTGTTTTTACACCACCAGGAGCAGCATTTCCTTGTGGAGATACTGATTGAGGTGTTACATACTTAGGTTTTACCTTATGCTCTAGGATGTTTTGTGATTCCTCCGGACTTACAGGTCTACGAGGAGCTCCTGGAACTGGTTTTGTTTGAAGAGGTTGACCTGGTCTTTGAGGTTGTCCAGGTTGCTGTGGTCCATTTGGTGGCGTTGGTCTTTGTCCACTAGGTACAGCTGTTGGGACAACAGTACGTCTTCCAACATCATTAGTATTATAACCATTTACTTTCATGTTCTGAACATTTTGACTATTTACTAATGCACGTTTCTTAGCTGCTACTACTTCTTTATCTTTTTCAGCAGTCATATCAGATTGTAATTTTTTCTTACTTATTTGCATGTAAATTACTAATCCAATTAATCCAGCTAATAATAGGAATACTATTACCCAAGGGATAATACTTCTATATGATCTCTTAATATGGATAGCATATTGTGTTGTTTGAATGTCACCATATGAACAAGATACATATATGATATTATCTTTATTATCTTTTCTTAATGTATATATTCCTTCTCCTAATACGATATTATCTTCATTATTAGGTTGAGCAGATATATAGAACTTGCTCATTGTATAAGGAACGAATAATGTATACTCAGTAATTGTTGGAGAGAAATCAATATCGAAACCAACAACTTCTAAGTTACGTAATGATGTATCATGAACTCCTGATCCATCATCTCTTATTATTACTAATTGATACACTAATACTTCAGCAGTCTCATTATTAACTACTCTTAATTGTACTAAGTTCTTACCAACTGTTAATGCTCTTTGACCAGTACCATATACTGATGCTTCACCTTTAGTTACTGCAGATACCTCAACAACTTCATAAGCATAATCTACTGTTGAATAATAAATACCATTTATTTCATATACTTTAGCATAACCATCATCAGTTAATACTCTTACTTCTTTTAAACCAAATGTTGTATCAGCTTTTTTTGTAGTTGACCAATGAGCAGCTTCGCCCATATCATTTTGATGTTCGAAATCACCTAAGAAATATTTCTTAGTAGATTCTGTTGGTCCACCAAATGCTTCATCTAAGAATCCAGCATTAGCTGGTTTTCTCTTACCAGAATTTGGTGTTGAAGCACCATTTCCACCATTACCGCCTTGATTTCCTTGACCAGCTCTAGTTGTCGGTTCAACATGTTTACCAGTTGTTCTTTGAACTGATTGAGTTGATCCTACTGGTCTAGTATAAGAACCATCAGGTCCTGTTGTTTGATAATGAACCATTCCTCCACTATCTATACTAGTAGTATGATTTGGATCTGGGTCGATATAATTAGATTTACCTGATCTAGTAGTATAATTACCAGATGTAGGTGATGTAAATGTTTGACTAGTAGAAGTAGTATAAGTCATATGTGTACTACTTGGATTTAACGTTCTTCCAGAAGTAGATAATGTTCCTCCACCTGAAGTTCTAACAGTTTTTGTAGTACTCTTTGTTGTAGTTCTAAGAGTAGATTTTGTTGTAGTTGTAATAACATTAATTGTTACCGACTTACTAACACCATGAGTTTCAAAATCAGCATCTCCCCATTCACCATTTACTTTTAATTGGAAAGAACCAACTCTTTTAGCTATATTTAAAGTTATAGTTGCAACTGTAGCACCACTATTACCTAATGGGTCATCCCAATAAATTGGTGCACGACCTGATTTATAATCACCAGTAATAGAACCTTGGAATCCTGATCCTTTTTTCAAGCTACCACTTGCTACATATTTAGAATCTGATAATGACCAGTTAACATCCAAAGACAATGTTCCTGAAGTAGCCTTAATTGTACATGTAACCTTACCACTTGCTGGTACATTAGTCGGAGAACAAGATACGTTAACTCCACCGGCCTTAGCTTCAATCGGATTTACTAATAAAGGTAATACCAATAGTGCTATTCCTAATAAAATCTTTCTAATATTCTTTTTCATTTTGTATCACTCCTAATTACTTTAAAAATAACTAACCCCATCATTATTATTAATAATACTATTACCACTATTATAATTATAATATCATACATTATCTTATTATTACTAGTGGTTGCTTTTTTTAAATTGTATTTTTTGCTTTCTTTTACATTATTTGTTTCATTTAAAATGTCTATATAATTAAAATCTTTATCTGAAACACTTAATCTCGTATTTACTACGTTAGGATTGGCGTTTTTAACTTTAGCTTCAAAAGTTAAAGTTCCTAGCCGAAATTCTCCCTTTTGATTCTCTGTTGTTAAGATACCTATATTGGTATCACTACCCATTGATTCCCAATTTTTAGCAGGTTTGAATTCAATAAATGCGAATTTATCTTCATCATATGAAAAGCTATAATCAACACCATTTATTTCATATGAGAAATTAGCTTTAATATCACATGTTATTGTTTCTTTTTTCTTCTTACTATTTGGGCATTCAACCGTTACTTCAGCTGTTTCAGCAAAAGCAATGGAAGGAAATATGAGTAGAAGAATTAAACTTATTATTACTTTTTTCATATTTCCCCCACTACTATATTGATGCTACCTTACCTAAATGGAAGCTATATAGTTTACTTACATCGTTAATCTTTAATACTGTATCTGATGAAACAATATTCATAACCTTAAATAACCATTGATCACGTTGATGATCATTTATCTTATTTAAGAATGCTGAGTATAACTTACTTACACTTGTAATAGCTATCTTACCAGCACCAGTAGATTCACCGATAATATATAGTTTATATTGTGTACCATCACCATTTACGATAACCATAAATGTTGCTGCATTAACTGTATTATATTGTGAAGATGCGATTACAGTTCCATCTTTCTTATAAACTTTTAATCCATCTTTCTTATTTTGTAAATTATTTAAAACTGTTTGAATCTTTATACCATTTTTCTCAGCTTTAGTCATCTTCTTAACAAAGATGATTCCTGGATTACCATGTTCAACTTGGTAAACATTTGAAGCTAAACCATCTACAGTCTTAACAGTTCCACTAACAGTTATATCATGTGTAGAAACTGTTATTAATGTTTGTCCAGCTTTCTTTGGTACTAACTTACCATTACTTACAGTAAGTACTGATTCATCTGCTACTGTTATCTTATAATCTTTAGCAGTTGCATTTGTAGGTTGAATATTAACTATAAAGTTTGGTTGACTTGTTTTAGTAAATGTTGGATTATCTACTAGATTATAGTTACCTACTATTACTTGAAGTGAAGTAATTGGTTCATAATGTACAACTTCAAAGGCCATTTCATTATAAGCTAAACCATGCATATTAAATGTTAAATAATATGAACCTTCATCAAGTGGACCTGTATCAAATTCAGATTTAATATTTTCATTTCCTAAGTCATCAGTAACTACATAGAAGTTACCTGAATTTTCATCCTTAGTATATGTTCTAAATAACTCACCATTTTTGAACATTTCTATTGTATAAGTAGATAAATCTTCAATTCCAGATGTTGGATAGAACAATGCTTTTACATGTGCACCATCTTTATCATAAATAGTACCATCTTCTGTTATATCCTCAATTGGTGTGATTCTAGATGATGGAGATAATACTATCTCATATCTAGTACTTTGAATATCAAATGGTAATTTATTTGATACATAATAATCATGTTCTGGTACATCTAGATATAATTGAATATCATAAGTACCAACACTAGCTTTATAAGCATTAATTCCAATTGTCCATCCACTATCTGCTACTACATGTGGAGTCATAGTGAAGGCCTCAGTACGAGCTTCGTCACTATCAAACCAGTCAATATCTGATTCAAAATCACTATATACTAATACTCCAACATCATTATATACTCTTGCTTTTAATAAGCCTTTCTCTTCTTCAGTGAAGAATTCATCATTAATCATAAACGAGTACTCTTGTCCAGATGCATCAGCATAAATAACTGCAGATTCAGTTTCCATTCCATATATTTCAAATGAATTATAAGCTTCATTCATTGTAAATGGAACATCTAATGTAACTGGATGTAATGGATTCTCAGTATAATTTAATCTGATTATATACTCACCAGCAGGTAATTGTCCTACTCCATTAAAGTCATATGATAGTTTTAATGAAGTTCCGTTTAATCTATATACGAAATATCTTGAAACATTATTATCATTAGTATCATATACTCCGTAAGTTAAGTAATTTCTATTATAAGGATATTCAGTAGCAAATCTAACTGTAATATCACCTAATAAGTTTTTATGTAATAATCCATCGTATGCTTTACTAGATATTTTAGAACTTATTAATGTAAAGAAGTTAATAACATCATCTACTACAACATTCTTCTTTCTTGTTATAGTAGTTCCAACATTATTTACAACATTTGTATATTGAGTTCTTATTGCATAAGTTCCAGCAGTTACTCCATCCTTCGGATATCTAATAACTATCTTAAATGTAGTTAATCCAGTATTAGATGAAGTTATATTAAATTGTCTTGTTACTGTACTTCCTGATGGATTTACTATAGATAAGTTATTAACAATTGCTTGTCTAACTTGATCAAGACTATTAGTTGCAGTAACAATTTCATCAGTTGTTACATTTAATGTAATCTTACCACCATTGGCAGCATTCGGATATAAAGGATCCGGATCATATTCAACTGAACTAAAGTCGAAATCGAAATAATGATCTTTAATAGTTACCAGCAATTCATCTTGTACTGTTTGGTCCTCATCATCAGCCCATACAACTTCCGGTGCTATTTCTCTATTACCAACAATAAATTTCAGTACATAGTCACCTTTTGTAAGTCCTTTTGTGCTATCAAATTTAATATTTAATTTACTTGGAGATGCAATTAAATCATCATAAACTAATCTAAATGCACGTCCTGCATTATTACTTATTAAATTTCCACCAGTACCATCAGCACGATACATTCCGAAGGAAATATCACTAATTGATACACCATATATCTCTGCATCAGCATATATAGTTCCTGATTTGTTTATATATAAGCCATTGTGATTTACACCATTAACTGTTGTATAATTCTTTGTACCTGTTAATTGGATTTTAATGAAATCTTGTTCTACTTTTATAGGAACAACCTTATAGTCTGTTTCAGAATAATATAAAATAATTTGATAATCTCCTGCACTAATAGGTACATTACCTGAAGTATCAGCTCTATAGTGATATTTCAATCTAATCTCTCCGGTTTCACCAGAATTATTTGTTATATCGAAGAATACGCCATTAGTAGACCCTTCTGAACCATTAAATGAATCTAATCTTGTAACTGTATTAGGATTACATTGTAATGTAGGACAATCACCTGTAACAATAACACTAACGTTATTGTTGTGTGGTCCAAATATTAATAAATCCACATTTGTTTGTTCAACATTTCTATACAACTTATCTAATGGAATTACTCCACCATCGGTTTTAGGATATTCACCACTAATAATTGGATACTCTTCATAAATACCCCAACTTAATAATTCATCCATGTCTAACCATGTTTCAGCACTACGTCCAGTATCACCGTAGGATAATACAAATTTATAAACAGCACCGGTGTCTAGATCATCAACACGATTCATATTTATGTGAACTCTTAACACACCCTCAAAGATGTTTTCATCGTCACCTTCTTCATGCTGTTTCCACTCAACCAATTGGTTGCTAGGTTCTTCAGTTCTAAATATAGCATTACTTTCCGAATTTCCACTTATATTATTTGTAAATTCATAAGTTTGTGTATCCAATGAATACACATTAGCTTTAAAGTTATTTAAATCATCTTCGTTAATATATTGTGTTTGAATATTTAATTCAATATATTGATCTGTTTCAGTAAATACTGCTTTTGTATTTGTAATCAAGAAATTGAAACTATCTTCATCAACAAAGATGGAAAATTCATCGCTAACTGTAGGAGTAGCATTTTCAATTTCTTCATAAGTAGGTAAATTTTCAACCTCAGTATAACTTAAAACAACATCATAGTTACCTTCTGGAGTAATCATATGTCTTGTTTGATAGTCTTTAGTGTTTTGTAAAATAATTCTAAAGTCTTGAGATTGTACACCATATTCATAAGGTTTGTATTTAATATACTCCGGTGAGTCAACTTCAGCTGTGGCTAAAATAGCCGGAACATCAACGCAATCTTCCCAAGCATCACCATATTTACATTGGAAAGCATATTGCAGTTTAAGTTCATCAACAACCGAGCCATTTACAGCAATATATTTTAACGATTTAACTTCATGAGCTTCATTATTAACATCATATACTGTTGTATTTTCTCCTATAAGTTGGTATTCTTGTCCAGCCTTATTTGTAAATTTACCACCAATAACAATATTATTTGGATTAGAAATAAAGCTTAATTGGCCATCAACGATTTTCGTTGCTTGGAAGTTATGAATAAATGTTACCGCCTCATCATTGTCTTGTAATGTTATTCCGTAGAATTTTGCAACATTTGATACAATTACTGATGGTTCTTTTCTAACTATAGTTTCGACTACTTGATCATTTTCATCATATTCATAATTTATAATTTCACTTAAACCTTGAATAGTATAAGTTTCGCAATGATTACTATCGCCCGGAACTGCGAAACATCTTTCGTATTCTCTTTGATAATTCCATGTAATACGATAGTATCCACGTGGAGAAAATTCACAATCTTGTTGAGCACAATTTTCCCTATTTCTTATAGTAAGATAAGCAGCACGCTCATCCTTCAATTTTCTCTCAAGTCCAAACACATATAAGTTATTCATATTACTTTCGGAATCAATAGTAATATATTGACCATTTTGAATAACATCTTCGGTAATATCTTGCCATTCAGTTGAAGAATCAATAGCAGCATTATCTATACCAGTACAATCAACTTCATTAGTTAATTGGTTAATTGGACAAACTTTATTATATGCCAAATATTCATATTTTGGTGTTATAGTAACACCATCTTCACCATTATTTAGATATTTAATATCACCTAGTTCTAACATAACTTGTGATTGAGAATCAGCATTATAATACATACGATCTTGATCATTTCCTGAGTTACTAGAAAGAGGTGCTTGTAATCTAGGTTTATAAATTGGATCCACATATTCTATTCTAGCTTCGTGGATATTAACATCCATCATTTCTGGGTAATCTTCAGGAGAGATAGCGCCCTTGTCTCTATTATATTTGTATCCAGCGCCATATAAAGAGTCACTACCAATATATACGTAATAAACACCTGGTGTAACTTCAACTCCCGGTTTAATTTCTACAGCTCTTTCAGTATTTTCAGCATTTTTGTCGTCGCTTTCAATAGAAAATTGTGCAGTAACAGCGTGCCCTTTAATATAGTTACCGTTAATGTCAGTTTCAGTTTCTCTAGTGCCTGCAACACGACCAGAAACTGGATAACTTATATTTGGATTCTCTGGATCCTCAACAAATTGTAAGTATTTTGCAACATATAAATATATTTCAGGATATAATGATGCAAAATCAGTTTTACTAGCCGGATCAATTAAAACAGCACTTTTTGTTGTTTTAGCACCAGTTGATAAGTCTTCCTCTTCATAATATAATTCAGTGTCCCCTGGAACAACCATTGTTTGACCAGTTGGTACCATAATAGGATTTCCTTCATCGTCAAGGACGAAGTTACCTTCTTCATCTAATTGTTCAACCATAACTGGAACTTCTTTTGTTGTTTGTTCCATTCTTAAGATTGTAATATTTTTATTATCTTTTACAGCATGAACAGCTGGTAATAAACCACCATCACTACCATAAGTAAAGTAATTTTTTAATAAGTCAACAACTTCTTCACCGTATACAGCACGCATTCTTGCTTCTGTAAAATCAGCAACATTATTACCTACATTATTAAATAATTGAACTTCTTGTTCATATCCATTATCTGCAGTTTCTACTACATTAAACAAGAACTTTCCATTTTTGTAATTTACAACATCAATTGTATAATTAACCGAATCGACGAAATATAGATCATCTATATCAATTGATTGTCCTTCTTTTATCTTACCATTTTCATCTAATAATTCGCTAATTTTTGAAGGCTGCAATCTAGCTTGTCTATCATAAATTTGAACAGATATATTGTTTCCAGTTTTGGCTTTAACTTGTGAACCGTCACGCATTAAGAAGAAACCAATAATCCATTCATAATCTGAGTTTCCTGGAGGATATTCACCTTGTAATGGATTTACACTCTCATGTTTATCTACACTGGATTGAACATAGAAATCTAATTCGCCAGCATTAATTGAGAATGGAGCAGTAACTTCCTCACATCCCGGCATTTCTATTGCAAGATAATAACCACCTTCACGCATATTTATTATTTCGCCAGAAACTGGATAGTCTTCTTCTAAATATTTAATTTTAAAATCAATATATCTATTTCTCGCAGCAGCTGATGCTTCAGCTTGAGTCCTTGGCCAAATTACTCTAAAGATTGTTTGCTCTGGGACTTCTTGACCTGTCGCTTTACTAATTATTTTCAATCTTGCATTCATTATATCTGATGCATCAATGTCTCTAAAACGATAACGGAAGTTATACTCTCCACCATTGGAAACGATCGGAGTATTCATAACTGTTTCAGTTTCAACAATAGGTTTCATTTTGTTAAAAGTGAAAACATATTCATATGTATAACAAGTATAGTTATTTTCACAGGCTCTAGAGTGAGAAACTATAGTTCTACCTTCAGCCGGTGAATATTCAGAAAGTTTTAATCTTGCCTTATCATTAGAAGTAATAAAATTTCTTTTGCAAGTTTCTTCCTCGCCAGTTTCTTCATTAGTACAAGTATATGAAACAACATTAATCGTATCTGTAGTTCCATTTTTTATGTAATTTTTTCTTTCTCCCTTGGAGTTTATACAATAATAACTTGCGTATTTAGAATCGTCATTTTTAAAATTAGCATTATAGCAAGCTGTGGTATTATGGCCCGCAAGTTGCAACTCCTCGTTACTTGTTGTCGCCAAAGGCATTGCTATTTGACCAGAAGTCGAATCAGCTCTTACGGTATTGATATCTATATCATACGCAGCATACATTGCCGTAAAGTCAGTTTTTGTTTTTGTATAATGTCTTTCAACATCATCTCCATGGTTTATATCTCTAAAAGTTTCTGTCCAGTCAACCATGTCTCCAGTTATTGAATGAATTGTTAAAGTGTGAGTCTCAGCTACACCTTCTTGAACATTCCTATAACGATATGAACGAACTTCTGGGTTTTGATATACAGACACAAATTGAATATTTCGAGCTCCAATTTCAATAACATCCGGATATTCCAAAACTAATTTTTCAGGATCCTCATCACGTGAAGTAGATCCGTTATTATTTAAATCATAATTTTCATAGTGAAGAACTAATTTATATTTACCCGCAGAAGGTCTTCTATTATCCGTATAATTCTTTATTATTATACTTGGTGAGCCGTAGTATTGCGGTATATCTTTTTCGATATTAAATCGATCAGTTCTATCCACACCTTGTTCATCTAATATACTTACTTTGATTTGTTCAACGTTACTTCTATCTAAACCCTCTAATCTTGTGAAATTATAATCCCACTCATTTTCTACGTTATTTGGATTATTATCATTATCAGTTCTTTTAACTAAGTTTCCTCCAATATCATAATACTTAGAACTCATTTCAAATGGTAAAGTAAGAGTAGCATATGTATTATCGCATCCTCTTCTATCTCCAGCAACAGCAAATCTAATTTTATAATTCATTGTAGTAACCTTTTTTTCGAAATATCCTAAACCAGTATCAGGATTTTTAACGTTACCTTTTAATCGAACTTTAACAAAATAACGATATTTTTCACACGTATAATCCCAAGAATAATAATTTTTTCTTACTTTATTGAATCCATCCGGGCAATTACCATATCGATCAGGGTCTTTAGTTTCCCTTTCTCTCCATGATTCGGGTTTTCCGAAAGCTTTGGATTCATTCCACCCTGTCATATCAATGCACGAATCTAGGTGTTGATTATTATCATAGTAAAATAAACAATCTTCGCCACTTCCGTCGTCTAATTGAATATAATCTATATATATTTTATTATACCAATAAGAAGAAGTGCCATATGTATTACTTTTTATATTTCTGAAATCAGTTACTTCAAAAATTATGTCACTTGTAAGATTGGAATACATTTTTTGTCTACCAGGAGATTCAAATCTATCAAATCTCATCTCAAAGAATGGTTCATCAGGGGTTCCATAGCATTCGCCATTAGCCTGAATATTTTCATCTCTTTCAATAATATTAGTAGCTTCTTCAACAACTTTTCCTTTATTTAAAGTAATAAAAGCAATCAACCCGCTAGATACCAATAAAACAAGTACGATTGCTATAAGTTTTTTTCTATTTGAAAGTGCCTTCATATTCTTCACATCCTATGATAAAATTATAACATTTTCTAGTATTATTGTAAACATTTTAATATTTTTTTATTGTTGACACAAAAAGGTGTCTTTTCTCTTATAAAATCGTTAGTTTATGGTATAATTAAGGTGTTGATTGGATGTGATAAAAGTGTATTGCAAAAAATGTAGAAAATTATTAAAAGACAGTTCACTTGTATGTCCATCTTGTGGCTTTGATAATAACAATGAATTTAATATTGAAAATACTGCTGAATTAGAATTACAAAAAATAGTTGATATGCAGAATAGAAAAACACAAAAAGAACAAATAAAAGTTGTTCCAATCATATGTGTAATAATTGCTATGTTTGCTGTTTTATTAGGAATACATTTCTTAAACGAAGCTAAAGAAAAAGAATTAATAGATAACAATAAAACAACGATTCCAAGCACTATTCCATCAGATAAAGATACTAAATTTAAGTATAAAAAATTAAACTTTATATATCCTGATTCATTTGGCTCGACAAGTGAAACAATATTCTATAAAGCTTATGAAGGAATTAACATAAAGTTTGAAACTATTGATGAAGTTCAATATAATGACTATCTAAATAGTGCTGATATAATGGATACTAAATTAGGTGATTTTGAAGCAAAAACATTCCCTGGTGATAATTACTATTCATACTTATTAATTTATAAAAAAGTTTACTATTTAATTACAGTTAACTATGTAAATGACGTCACTATATATACAGAGGATGTACAATTAACAATTCATTCAATTTTAAATAGTATTATTGGTAAATAAAAAAAGATGCTAACAAGCATCTTTTTATTTGTATGTATATCTACTAATGATTGATTCAACTACTCTAATACCATCTATAGCAGCACTCGTTATACCACCAGCATAACCTGCTCCTTCACCACACGGATATAATCCTTTTATGTTGGATTCAAGATTATCATCACGATTAATATGTATTGGTGAAGAAGTACGTGGTTCAACACCAGCTAGTATTGAATCACCATCATTGAATATTGGTATTTTATTACCAAATGATTCAATTCCTTCTTTTAATGATTCATTTATATTATCTGGAAATATTTCATTTAAATTAGCAAAAGAAAATTGCCCTTTTATTTCTGGTTTAATAGTTTTAAATTCTTTAGATACAGAATTATTTTTATAATCTTCATATAAAGATATCGGTATATTCCCATTACCTATTTTATAGGCCTTTTCTTCAAGTTTTCTTTGGAATTCTAAACCGTCAAATAGATTATCACCATAATCTTCTTTACTAACTTGAACAACGACAGCGCTATTAGCTATTCCTGAATTACGATCATGATTGCTCATACCATTAACAGCTAATCTATTCTCTTCAGATGAAGCATTAACAACATAACCACCAGGACACATACAGAATGTATATACTCCCTTACCATTCTTACATTGATGAGTTAACTTATAATCAGCATTTCCTAATATTTTAGATTCTTCAATACCATATTGTGCTTTATTAATTTCAACTTGTGGATGCATAATACGTAATCCGACAGCAAATGGTTTAGAAGTCATTTCTAAATATTTATTTAACATATAAAAAGTATCTCTAGCACTATGACCTATAGCTAATATACATATATCAGTGTTAATAACTTCAGAGTTATTAACTTGAACACCTACTAATTTATTATCTTTAATTATTAAGTCAGTTAATTGTGTATTAAATAGATATTCTCCACCTAGAGAAATAATTTTATTGCGCATAGAAGATATAATATTAACTAATTTATCTGTTCCAATATGTGGTTTATTTTTATATAAAATATTGGCATCTCCACCATGTTCAACAAAAGTTTCAAATACTTTTCTTTGTCTTATGGAGTCTTTAACCATTGTATTTAATTTACCATCTGAAAATGTACCTGCTCCGCCTTCGCCAAATTGAACATTTGAGTTAGTATTTAATTTACCAGTTTCCCAAAACTTATTAACGGTTTTAATTCTTTCTTCAACTGGTTCACCACGTTCAATAACAATTGGTTTATAACCTAGTTCAGCTAATAAATATGCAGCGAATAAACCAGCTGGCCCCGAACCAACTATAACTGGTCTTTTAATTTTAATATCACCTGTTATATTAAATATACATTCGGGTTTAATATATTCTTGATAATCTTTATGTTTTTTTAAAAATTCTTCTTCGTTTTTTAAAGAAACAGCTAACTCATATACAAGATATATATCAGGTTTTTTTCTAGCATCAATACTTTCTTTTATTATTTCATAAGATATAATATCTTCCTTTTTTATATTTAATTTCTTTGCTAAACGATTTAAAAGTATTGATTCATCTTCATCAATACTTCTTTTTATTTCATGAACTTTAATCATGTTTTTCACCTGCACTAGCTCCTGCCACAATACCACTTATCCATGCAAAACCCAAATTATATCCACCACAATCACCATCGACGTCTAGTACTTCTCCTGCAAAATATAGATTAGGTACTAGCGTAGATTCTAGTGTGTTCATATTAACTTCATCTAAAGAAAGGCCACCACTACATACTTGAGCATCTTGATAATCATTAACACCTGTTGCATTAAATTTCATATCAATTATTAAAGAACACAATTTATCTAATTCTTCATCTGATAAATCAGTAATAGTTTCATATCCTGTTAATGATGCAAATTCAATAAACATATTAGTTAGTTTATAATTTAATAAATTATCTAATTGTTCTTGAATAGATCTATTTATATGTTTATTTAATAAATATTCTTTTAATTCTTCTTTAGTATTAAATAAATCAGCTAAGAAATTAATATGTACTACTTCTTTTCTATTATTCTTTAATCCAATAGCAATTATATTACTTAATTGCATAGCACATATACCACTTAAACCATAATCAGTTATTTGTAGTTCACCAGTTGATTCTTTTACTAATAAATCATCTTCATATAAAGACACTAAAGCATTAGTTCTTACTCCTTTAATATCTTTAAATATTTTATCATTACATTTTATTTGTACTAAAGCAGGTAATACTGGAATAATAGTATGACCTAAATTAGCTAATATATCATATGAAGTATTATCAAATTTATAATACGCTTTACTACCAGTCGCAAATATAACGGCATCACAATTATATATACCCCTATTAGTTTTTATAATAAATTTATCATGTTCATCTTTTTCAATAGTTTTTACTATCTCATCAGTTATAACATTTATACCTCTTAATCCTAATTCTTTATTTAAAGTATTTAATATACTTATAGCTTGATTAGAATGTGGATAATAATAACCATTTTTAATAGTTGGATGAATACCTAATGATGTCATAAATTCCTTGACTTTTTTGATATTATCTTGGTTAATAATAGAAAAATTATAATTACTAGAAGAATGATAATGTTCTGGATTAATATCTTCATTAAAATAATTACATTTACCATTACCAGTTACTAATATTTTCTTACCTATATCATTTTGTCTTTCAATAATAGTTACATCTGTATTATTATTTTTGGCATTTATAGCTGCTGTAATACCAGCTGGACCACCACCAATTACAAAAATGTTTTTCATGAACATCACCTAAAGTTATTATAACATATAAAAATAGTTCGTATATAACGAACTATTAATATCTTGTATAAATATATTCCCAAGTAGAAGTATTAGTTCTTGATATTTCTCTACCCCAGTGAACTATTGGTTTTCCACCATTAATTATTACATTTCCTTCTACTAATATTATAGAGTTTTTAGTTACTCCTAGAATAATAGATGAGTGAGTTCCATTAGCAGATCTAAGTATATCTCCTACTCTTGGTGTATACTTTTTAAAATCAGTTATTTTAGTAACTGGAGCATCTCCAAATAATAAATCACTTATTAAGTAAGCAAATGCTGCACAACTTCTACCTAATTGTCCTAAAGCATTTTTGGCTTTAAATTCATATAATTTATCTTCACCCCAAGAAGTTCCTTCTGGATATTTCTTCTTTAAAGCTATTAATTTATCATAGATAGACTTTTCTTTAGAAGATAATTTATTGGTTACAACTGTTGTCTTCTTAGTAGTATCCCTTATTAGGATTGTTTTATTAGTACTTGCTTTAGTGCTAGTAGTTGTTTTATTACCAGCTTTAGTTGTTGTCCTCTTAGTTGTTTTACCTTGTGGTAAAGTTCCAAACTCATCAGTTGATGCTGTTGTTTGAGTTATTGGTGTATGTGATGAAGTTCTTGAAACAGTTTTACCTGGTTCAGCTGTTATTACTAAAACATCTTCTGCTTTAGTTGTCTTATCTAATAAATGTTCATCTTTACAACCTATAACTAGTAACGGAATAATTAACAAAATTATTAATTTTTTACTCATATCCTTCACCTATAAAAATTATAACATAAAAAGATGAGGTTAACTCATCTTTTCAAATTGACTGTTGTATAGGTTGGCATAGAAACCATTTTGTTTCATTAGTTCATCATGGTTACCAACTTCAATTACATTACCTTCATTCATTACAAGAATTAAATCAGCATTCTTGATAGTAGATAATCTATGGGCAATAATAAATGATGTTTTACCAACAGTTAATTTATCCATAGCTTTTTGAACTAATTCTTCAGTTCTTGTATCTACATTACTTGTTGCTTCATCTAATATTAATAATGGTGATTGTGCTAACATACTTCTAGCAATAGTAAATAATTGTTTTTGTCCTTGTGAAATAGCATCAGTATCTTTTAAGTCAGCATCTAATCCACCTGGGAATGATCTAACAAAATGATCTATACCTACTACTTTACAAACATTCATGATATCTTCATCAGTTACATCTTTAGCATTATATTTTAAATTTTCTCTAACAGTACCTTCGAATAACCATGTATCCTGTAATACCATAGTAAATAAATCATGAACATTTTCTCTAGTTAAATTCTTTATTGAATGACCATCAATGATTATATCTCCTTCATTGATTTCATAGAATTTCATTAATAGATTAACAATAGTTGTTTTACCAGCACCGGTTGGACCAACAATAGCAATCTTTTGCCCTGGTTCAACTGAAGCACTAAAGTCTTTAATAATTAATCTTGAATCATCATAACCAAATTTAACATGATCAAATACGATTTTACCTTTAACATCTTCATTATGTAATACTTCATGTAATTCCGATTCATCAGATTGTTCTTGTTCACCAAGGAACTCAAATACTCTTTCTGATGCAGCTGCTGCTGATTGTAATCCATTAAATGCTTGAGCTATTTGCGATAATGGATTAGTAAATAATCTTATATATATCATAAATGCTACGATTACACCAAAGTCTGTTATTTTATTCATAGTTAATAAAGCACCAACTATACATACAGCAACATAACCTAAGTTACCAACAAAATGCATTATTGGTTGACTTAATCCACCTAAGAAGATACTCTTTCTTTTAGCTATATTTAAATCTTCATTTAATTTAGCAAATTTAGTTAATGCTTCTTCACGGCCATTATTTATTTTAACAACACTATGACCAGAATATATTTCTTCAATATATCCTTCTAAATCACCTAACGCTTTTTGATTCATATCAAAATATTTTTGTGACTTATTTAATATAACAAACATTAATACAAAACCAATTATAGTAGATAATATAGCTGTTAAAGCCATTATCCAATTACTTACAAACATCATAAATAGTGAGCCTAAAAATAATGTTATATTAGATATTAATGTTGCTAAACTATTATTCATGTTTTGAGCTACTGAATCAACGTCATTAGTAACTCTTGATAATATATCTCCCGTTTCATGATTATCAAAATATTTAAGAGGTAATTTATCTATTTTTTCACTTATTTTCTTTCTTAAATCATGAGCAAATCGATTAGATATACCTGTCATTAATAAAGCTTGAATATAATGGAATAATGCTCCGAATATATAAATAATTGCTAATACAGTTATTAGATTCTTTAGAGACACCATATCCATTTCTGTACCTGGTATTAATGATTTAGATATTATATTAGCTATATCTGATAATTTATCAGGTGCAATTACTGAAAGTATTGAACCACCAAAAGCTAATATACATGAGATAATCATTGGAATAGCCCATGGTTTTAGTTTAGTAATTAATACTTTCATTGCTCCGACAAAGTCTTTTGATTTTTCGTGAGATCTAGGACCTCTTCCCATTCTAGGCATTAGATAGTTCCTCCTCACTTAATTGTGATAAGGCTATTTCTTTATATACCTCACAATTATTTAATAATTCTTTATGTGTACCCATTCCTACACATTTACCTTCATCTAAAACAATAATTTTATCAGCATTAATAATTGTACCAATTCTTTGAGCTACAATTATATTAGTAGCATCTTTCGTATATTGTTTTAAATCTCTACGTAATTGTGAATCAGTTTTATAATCTAAAGCTGAGAATGAGTCATCAAATATATATATTTCTGGGTCTCTTGCTATGGCTCTTGCAATAGCTAATCTTTGTTTTTGTCCTCCAGATATATTAGTACCTCCACGCGCTATTTTGCCTTCTTTTCCACCTTCCATTTTTTCAACAAAGTCAGTGGCTTGAGCAATTCTTATAGCGTCTTCAACTTTTTCTTCAGTAGGTTTATTACCATTAACATATCCATATGATACATTACTTTCTACTGTTCCAGTAAACATTACGGCTTTTTGAGGTACATAACCTATTCTATTATTTATATTAGATTGTTTATATTCTTTAACATTTTTTCCATCGACAAATACATTACCATCTGTAACATCATATAATCTTGGTATTAAATTAATTAATGTTGTTTTACCTGAACCAGTAGAACCAATTATAGCTACTGTTTCTCCTTTATTAACTTTAAAAGAAATATCTCTTAATATATATTCATCAGCATCAGGATATTTAAATGAAACATTATCAAATTCAATCGTACCCTTTTCTTCTGGTTCACCATTAAATGAACCTTCTTTAATAGTAACTGGACAATCTAATACTTCATTAATACGATCAGCAGATATTTTTGCCCTAGGCCATAACATAAATATCATACCTAGCATTAAGAATGATGTAATAACCATCATACCATAACTAGAGAAAACTACCATATTACTAAATAAAGTTAATTTCTCCATAGCACCTGCTTTAGATATTAATAAAGCACCTATAATATATATACCTAATACTAATGCATGCATTACTAAATTCATCATAGGTCCTAATATAGCAAATGCTCTTTGGTTAAATAATTGAGTATTAGTTAAATCACTATTAATCTTTTCAAATCTATTATTTTGATAATCTTCTGCATTAAATGCTCTAATAACTCTTATACCCGTTAAATTTTCACGAGTAACACTATTTAATTTATCAATTAATTTTTGTACTTTAGCAAATCTTGGTAATACTAAAACTAATATACAAGCTATAGTAATTAATAATACTACTACACATGCAGCTGTTAACATACTCCACTCATAACCTTTATTAAGTATTTTCATAACAGCCCATATAGTCATAATTGGTGCTCTAGCTACCATTTGTAAACCTAAACCAATTATCATATCTACTTGTGTTACATCATTAGTAGATCTTGTAATTAAACTACTAGTAGAAAATTGTTTCATTTCTTGTAATCCTAAAGTTTCTATTTTAGTAAACATTTTTCCACGTAATACAGCTGCAAAAGATGAAGCTATTCTAGCTGCACAATAACTAACAATAATTGTACATATTAAACTTAGTGCTGTACATCCAAGCATATATAAACCATTACGTATTATATCAGACATAGCACTTCCAGGAGTTTGAACTAATCTAGTTATTTCACTCATATAATCTGGCATAGCTAAATCTAAACCTACTCCAACTAATACTAATACAAGTGCAACTACTATAAAGAATACTTGCATCTTAGTTAGATTTTTAAATAATCTTAGCATAGGAACCATCCTTTCTAATTATTCACAACTATTTGATTATATCATTTTATTATGAAAAAAAGAAGAACTAAATTAGTTCTCCTTTTTACTTAATTCTTGATAATAATTATATCTTTTTTTAGCTTCTTCTTTATTAATATTTAATATCTCATCAGCTATATCTGGATTCTTTTTATATAGACTATTATATCTTACTTCATTCATTAAGAAATCATGATATTTATCAAAGTCTGGTTCTTTAGAATCAAAATATAATTTATTTTCTTCTGGATTATAACGCATTAGATTTACATAACCACATTGTACTGCTAGTTTTTCTTCATCTATTGAGTTACTCATACCACCCTTAATACCTTGTTCAATACATGGACAATAAGCAATTATTATAGATGGTCCATTATGTTTTTCAGCTTCATTCATAGCCTTAATTGTTTGCATGAAGTTAGAACCTAATGAAATACTTGCTACATAACAATTTGGATAACTCATAGCAATCTTGAATAAATCTTTTTTAGCTGTCTTTTTACCAAAACCAGCAAATTGCGCAACTGCACCTATTCGAGAAGATTTAGATGCTTGACCGCCGGTATTAGAATATACTTCTGTATCAAGTACTAAAATATTAACATTTTCACCACTACTTAATACATGATCAATTCCACCAAAGCCTATATCATATGCCCAACCATCACCACCGATAGTCCATACACTACGAGCTGGTATATAATCAATTAAATCTTTTAATTCATCTGGAATTAATGATGGATTTAATTTTTCTTTAACTTCTTTAGTTATATTAAAGTCTTCTTTATTATTAATCCATTGTTCAAATAATGCTTTAGTATCATTATCAACATTATTTAAATTATTCTTCATAATAGTTTCAATACGATTACGCATATTCTTATAACTTAATAACATACCAAAGCCAAATTCAGCATTATCTTCAAATAATGAATTAGCCCATGGAATTGAATATGGCATAGATGGTACTGATCCACCATATATTGATGAACATCCAGTGGCATTAGCTATTACTAGTTTATCTTCAAATAATTGTGTTAATAATTTTAAGTATGGAGTTTCACCACATCCAGCACATGAACCACTAAATTCAAATCTTGGTTTAACAAGTTGTGAACCTTTAATAGTAGATTTAGGTGCTAAATCGACTGGATTAGTATAATTTTCAAATAATTCTTTAGCTTCTAAAGCCTTACTTTCATCATATTCACCAAATGATAATGCTTTATTTCCTTGTTTACCTGGACATGCTTTAATACATAATCCACATGAAGTACAGTCAGCTTCAGAAACTTCAATTATATAGTTATAATCTGGTTTACCTACAAAAGGTATACCTTTATCTTTATCAGTTACCGCAAATGGTCTAATAACTGCATGAGGACATACTATTGCACATTGAGCACATCCAATACAATTATCTTTATTCCATTTAGGTACAAATGTAGATACTTTTCTCTTCTCAAATTTAGTTAAACCATTTTCAAATGTACCATCACGATATTTTAATAATGAACTAACTGGTAAAGTATCACCTTCCATATTAGCTATTATTTCATATATATTTTTATTATTTTCTAATATAGATTCATCTATAGTTAATTCTTCAGTTACTTCATGTAAGTTATTTAATGCTTCATCTACAGCACTATTATTAGCATTAACTATATCTTCACCTTTAGTACCAAATTGTTTTTCAATAGATATACTTACAAATTTACGTGCATCTTTTAACTCTAGTAAATGTAAGATAATCATTTCCATTATTTTACTTATTTTACCCTTAATACCATGTTCACTAGCTAGTTTTTCAGCATCAATAATATAGAATTTTATATTTCTATCTTTAATAGTTTTCTTAACATGATTTGGTAAGAATTTATTCATATCTGTATGATGCGTATTAAGTACTAATACTCCATTTTCTTTAATATCTTTAATCATATTTAATCTGAATAAATATTCTTCTTTAGTAATTACAATAATATTTGGTTCAGTAACATAGAATGGTGCTCTTATTGGATTTTCACTTAATCTAATATTACATATTGTTATTCCACCACTCTTTTTAGAGTCATATTGGTTATAACTTTGAACATACATTTCTGTTTCGTGTCCATATATTTTAATGATATCTTTACTAGTACTTACCATACCATCAGAACCAAAACCATATATTTTAATTTCTTTACAATTTAAATCTAATTTATATGGATGATGTGGTAATGATAAGTTAGTAACATCATCTTCAATACCAATAGTGAAATTATCTTTTAATTCACCTTTTAACATTTCAAATACATCATTGATTTGATCTGGTGTAGTATTCTTACTTGCTAAACCATATCTACCACCAACGATTTTAATATCTTTATCTTTTAATATTGAACATACATCTAAGTATAGTGGTTCACCTGTACCACCAGCTTCTTTAGTACGATCTAAAACGGCAATACGTTTAGTAGTTAAAGGTAATGCTTGTTCAAAATATTTTTTACTAAATGGTCTATATAAGTGTACTTCAATTAAACCAACTGATTCACCTTTTTTAACTAAATCATCTATTACTAGTTTAACTGTATCACATACAGAACCCATGGCAACAATTACATTTTCAGCTTCTTGGTTACCATAATAATTAAATGGTTGATATGATGTACCTGCTAAGGAATTTATTTTTACCATATTATCTGCAACGATATCTGGCATATTATTATATAAACTATTACGTGCTTCAACAGATTGGAAATAGATATCTTCGTTTTCAGCTGTACCCTTTTGGATATCATGACCGACATTTAACATACGTTTTTTAAATTCATTTATCTTATCATAATTAATTAATTTTTTAACATCTTCATATTCTAATTCATTTACTTTAATTACTTCATGAGAAGTTCTAAAACCATCAAAGAAATGCATGAATGGTAATGAACCATCTATAGCAGATAAATGAGCTACAGCTGCTAAATGATTTGCTTCATTGGCATTATTACTAGCTAACATACAAAAACCAGTTGATCTAGCGGCATAAATATCTGAATGATCACCAAATATTGATAATGCATGAGTAGCTACTGTTCTTGCTGCTACATGTATAACGGCTGGAAGGCATTCTCCGGCCATTTTATACATATTTGGTATCATAAGTAATAATCCTTGAGATGCTGTATAAGTAGTTCCTAATGAGCCTGAAAGTAATGCTCCATGAAGTGTACCAGCTGCACCAGCTTCACTTTGCATTTCTACTACTTTAACTGTATCATTAAATAAGTTTTTAACACCTTCATTAGATAATGAATCTACTTCATTAGCCATTGGACTACTTGGTGTAATTGGATAAATAGCTGCTATCTCACTAAATAAGTAAGACATATCTGCACATGCTTTATTTCCATCAATAATTTTATTCATATAACCATCTCTTTTTCCTTAATAATTATATCATACTTATATAAAAAAATAACGTATCATTCTTCTGATACGTCATCTTCTTTCTTCTTTCTTGTTAAGACAATTTTGTTCTTAATTTGTTGATTAATTCCTTTATAATAATCAGTCATTTTAGAAAACTCTAATAGTTTTGCAGCAAATATATTGTCATTATTTTTACGTAGTATTTCTTTAGATATATCTTCTTCAATACCTAATAATACTGCACATACTAATAAAGATTTATATGAGTTTTGTGTTAAAGGTACTTGTCTTGGTACTTGATTAAAATGTAATAAGTATCTTTTTAAACCTAAGATATTTTCTGCTTCATGATATAAAGGTTCTTGAATAACTAAATTGCGTTTATATTTCTTTATTGTTTCTTTACTTACTTCAGCAGATATAACTGCTTTATCTATTACTTTATACCACTCAATAAAATCATCACAGTGATCATCAACAAATGTTGCTAATCTCTTAGCATCTAATATATTTTCTTTTGTTGATTGAAATAATAAATTATATAACATTCTTTCATATCTATTTGTTATTAATGTTTTTGAGTTCATTCTTATTTTATTATTTACAATTACACATCGACCTTCACATACCCATTTAAATAAATATGCTCCGATTATATTAGATTTATTTTTAATTATTTTAAAATAACCACCTAAATAATTTATTTTAAATAAACTTCCATTACATGGAATAGATTCATAATATGGAACAGCACTCATTCTAGGTAATATTTTATCTTCATATAATACTACATGATGATATGAGTCTCTTCCTGATCTATCTAATAAAACTCTATTAATGAATACAACTATAAATAATATTACTACTATTACAATAATTGTTATTAATAATTCCTGTTTAATTAATTTTATTAATCTATCAAATAAAGATTCTTTCTTTATAACTTCTTTATATACTACCTCAAAATTTTTATTTATTTTAGTATATTCTTGAAATTGAATAGAACTATCAAAATTAGTTAATAAATATACTTTTTGATTATTCTCTAAGTTTTTACCAGTTAACTTAATTTGTCCATCTTCAATAGCTATAGAAGTATTATTACCTACAGCATATGAAATAGTATTATCTTTAGCATACTTAGTTTCACCACGTACTACTAAACTTAGATTATTAATACTAATATCACTTTTATTTGGAATAATATTATAATATAAACCCGTAATATCCTTATATTGAACTGGATACTTTAAAATACTATAAGTTATCTTAACTGTTTCTTTTTTACTCTTTCCTTTTATCTTAAGAATATTGTTCTTATAACAATAAGTATAATCTTCAACTAATTCACATTTATTAATTAAAGTATAATCTTTACTATTATTGGAAATAGTAATATCTGTATACTCAAAAGTTGAATCTAATATTCTATTAAAAGAGGTTTCGTTTAGACTCCATGTTTCTACTACATCTGCTTTACCATCTTGATACATATAAATATCAATATTAACGTTATTAGCAGATGCTGCATTAACTACTAAAGAATATGAAAAGAAACATATGATGGCTAATAATAGTTTCTTCATATGTTACACTCCTAACAATTTATGTAATAAATCTAATACTAATTGTTGATTAGCAAATAGAATTATTAAACTTAAACATAAAAATGGTCCGAATGGTAATACATTATTCTTATTTCTAATAGATAAATATAAAGCATATGGTAATGCTAATACAGATCCTAAGAATATATATACTACTCCTAGAATTGGTCCTAAAACTAAACCAGCTAAAGCGCTTAGCTTAATATCGCCCCATCCTAAAGACTCTGTTTTAAATGCTTTATTACCAATTATTCTTACTAAGAACATTACGACAAACATTAATACAGCTCCTAGTAAATGTGGAAGGAAAGCTTGGAATCCTTCACCCACTATATAAGTAATACATAAGGCAATAGCACCAATTATTAATACTTCATCTAATATGATCATATATCTTAAATCAGTTATAAAAGTAATTATTAAAATAGATGATAATATTACAGAAATAATAGCATTACTACTTAAACCAAATAGTATTACACTAAAAGCAAACATAACACCAGTTACTAATTCTACAATTGGATATTGAATAGATATTGGTTTATGGCAATGTTTGCATTTCCCTCTTAAAAATACATAAGAAAAAACGGGTATTAACTCATACCACGCTAATTTATGGTTACAGTTTACACAATGAGAACTTGGGAATACTATTGATTCATTTTTACATGTACGCATAGCAACGACATTGTAAAACGAACCCATAAATAAACCGATAACAAATAGATATACTGATATCATAATTATTATTGTTTCCATTGTGTAAACCTCCCCATAGTTGTAACCTTTTTTCTTTTTTAACTTTGAAGAATTTCTTCGTATAAGCTGAACATTGGAACAAGGATAGCAATCATAATTCCTCCAACAACTACTGCTAGGAAGATAATTAAGAATGGCTCAATTAATGTCTTCAATGTATTAACTAATAATTTATGTTGTTCTTCATAGTATTCTGAAACTCTACCCATCATTTCAGCAAGTTCACCAGTAGATTCACCTGTTACCATCATGTAATAAGCGATTTCTGGAATAGCCCAATGATCACGGAATGCTTCAGATATCTTTTCACCACGAGTAATGTAATTTACTGTTGTTTGCATTATCTCACGATATATTTCATTTGATGTAATTTGGCTTAAGATTGCCATGGAATCTGTAATGAATACGTTGTTCTTTAATAAAGATGAGAATGTTTTAGTAAATACTGTCATTTCTTTATATATTACTACGTTTTTCATTACTGGTGTTTTCATTATTGCAACTTGCATTATATATCTTATTTGTTTAACGTTCTTATATAAGAAGATTATTAAGATAACTGTTAATGCGATAGCAATTAATACATACGCTAAATTTTGTTTTAAGAATGCACTGGCATTAACCAGGAACTGTGTAATTGGATTTAACTTAGCACCTGCTGTTTCATAAATATCTACGAATTGTGGTACTAAATATGTAAGTAAGAAAATAATAACACCTATAGCGAATATTAATACTAAACATGGATATGTTAAAGCACTAATCATTTCTTTTCTTACTGTTTCAATTGATTTATAATAAGCACCCATATCATCTAGAGTACCTTCTAGGTCTCCAGTTGCTTCAGCAGATTTAATCATATTGATTAATAATGGTGGGAACGCATCATCTTGTTTTGCTAATGAAGTCGAGAAATTCTCACCTAATGTTAAGTTATAAACAATTGAGTTAAATATACGTTCAATTTTCTTATTCTTTTTACCCATTTGTCTACTTAAGATACGCATAGCATCTGTTAGTGGAATACCTGCTTTTAAGTAAGTAGATAATTGTTGTAACCAGAATACGATATTCTTAGTAGAAATCTTATTACCAAATATTGATGCTAGACCTGTAGGTCCAAATAACTTTTCAATACTAGGACTTGTTTCAATACTAAATACTTTATATCCTTCATTCTCTAAGAATGTATAAACTTCTGTTTTAGAGAAGCCATAGAACGTTCCTTTAATTACACGTCCAAATGGTGAAAGAGCTTCATATCGATATGTAACTGGTTTATCACTTCTTATTTCTTCAGTTGCTTCAATTGCATTAATTAAAGCTTCACGTGATTCTAGTAACTTAGGATTAACCCTTACAATCTTCTTAACTTGTTGTTGTTGCATCATAGCAGCTGTTTGAGCAGCAGTAGCTTGTGCCTTAGCATCAGCTTCACTTTGATTCAAATAAGCTCCTTGTAAGTTTGTATCCATATTTTTACCATTTACTGTTTTATTTAATGAATTTGAAAGTGAATTCCAAAGCCAAATAAATGGTGTTCCTAGGTAACGGAGTGTATAATAAACACCTAAACATACATATACAGGAAAATGTGTAATCAAACTATCTTGCTTATGTACGCTTCCATTTGCCATCCCCATATGATTCACGCTCTCTTTCTAGTATCACACTATGTTAATATTATATCATGAAAAATGCTATTATAAAATGTTTTTTAAGAAATAATCTTTTTATTTATAACTTTACACATTTATTAGACAAAGAAAAAAGACTTGATTAGTCAACTAATTCAAGTCTTACTGTTAAGGCGTCATCGCCTTTTCTTTCTACTAATTTAATGATTCTAGTATAACCACCTTGACGTTCTTTATAACGAGGAGCTAATTCATTGAATACTTTATCAACTACTTTAGCATCGTTATGTAAGAAAGCTAAGGCTTTTCTTCTAGAAACAAGTGATCCGTCCTTACCATAAGTAACCATTTTATCAACAAATTTTCTTACTTCTTTTGCTCTAGCTTCAGTAGTAACAACGAATTCATTCATAATAACGTCTTTAGTAATTCCAGCTAAAATACTTCTTCTTATTTTAGATTCTCTACCTAATTTTCTATACATTGTGTTCCCTCCTTATGATATTATTCGTGGAACTTAAGTCCCATTTCGTTAACTTTATCAATTAC
>JAEEGL012377247.1_pt1 | contig 28717 bp, 14 predicted proteins | sample 9134231 | NCBI WGS metagenome assembly JAEEGL01 (sample SAMN16246548, study PRJNA631951) | gut metagenome | biome: gut microbiome; feature: rumen; material: fiber-attached | host: Bos | place: Iran: Karaj | collected 2018-10 | reverse complement strand
TTGGTGCTAACCACCCCATGGGACCTCTTGAACTGGGCGACCTCATCGGACTCGATGTTTGCTTAGCTATCATGGACGTTCTCTATAAGGAATTCGGCGATCCTAAGTACAGAGCTCACACACTTCTCAGAAAGATGGTAAGAGCAGGCAAGCTTGGACGTAAATCCGGCGAAGGATTCTACAACTACGCTAAGTAAGAGAACCTTAATAAGCATTAGAAAACAGCGGACCTTTTGGTCCGCTGTTTTTTTGTACACTCTGTCCATTTTTAAAACATAAAATAGTATTACATGTGTAAAATATTAACAATATGTTCAATATAACTTGTGTTTTTTATAACTTTAAGTTATAATATTAACAATTAAGAACGGGGACTTTACTTCGCTAAAACATCGATTCGTTGAACCGCCAAAAATGAATCTCAGGTTGTTTTTTCGGAGAAGTCGTACAAACGATGGAAAGCTTAGGTCGGGGGATGAATTAGAGACCGAAGGCTTTCGAATCTATATTGAAGGAGATACTATGAAAAGGCACAGGAAATTATTCGTTGTGTTGCTTTCATTGGCCATGGTCTTCACGACGCTGCCGTCAACGGCATTTTTTGCGTATGCCGAAAACGGCCCGGAAGGCTATTCTGCATCTGAACAAGCAGTTCAGGAACCTGGGGATGGGCTCCTGGAGCAAGAGGCAGATCAGAACGATGAAACGCTCACAAGTGCTGATGAGTCAGCACAGGATCCTGCAGTAGGGGATGCTGCAGCATCCGAAAATGATGTGACGCCCGGCGACAACGCTGATAAACCAGAGGTTGTCGTAGAAGGGACCGATACGGCAGAGACAGACAAACCGATATCGGAAGAAGTTACAGAGGAAGAAGTTTTGCCTGAGACCGGTGCGAATTACACTGTGAAAGGCGAAGCGGAAGCTTTCATTGCTCACGGTAAAGCCGCAGAATCCGAAGAGGCTGCAGTTGAGGCTTTGCTTGACGAAGGCCTTGATAAAGGAGAGGCAAAGAGACTTGCACGCGAGCTTTTTGAGAGTAAAGAGGCTGCCAACGATCTGACAAAAGACGGCGAAGGCGATAAACAGAATGGCGTGTCTGCTGATGGCACTTCCATCGACGGAGTCGGAGTCGAATGGCGTGTTAACGATGAACTGTATCCCGAATCGTTACTTACAGTCACTCCTCAGAATGATGGAGAACAGTTGGTAAAGGCACGTGTATGGTTCGAATTATCCGGTGAGAGCAATTATCTGCCCGGCAGCATCAGGATCACGATACCTGCATACATATTCCACAAAAGAGGTAACGGGGATCCCTATGGAATCATGGTAATTCCTTATCCGGAAGACCCTTCCAAGAAGGATGAGTTCAATTACACTTTAACGAAGAATGAAAAAGGTGAAGAGGTTTACGTTCTGACCAACACCAGGACTTTCCAGTCTGCATCTCAGGCATTCTTCGAGGTAGTTTTTGCGAAGCTGACGCCCCATGATCTTATAGACATGCAGGAGTCGGATCCTTTTTATGCTCTGATTGAGGTAACTACTAAAAATGAAAATACTATCAGCCTTGAATCTGAGCCTATTACCGCACGTTTTGACACCTCCACCAAAGTCCAGAAGGTCACAAAGAGAGCCTATGGCAAGCCGGAGATAGTCAGCGCCGCCGCGATTCCTGACAACCTCAGGATTCCCGGAGAGGATAAATATGTTTTAGTAGAGTGGTATGTTACCGTACTCAACAAAGCTAACACATGGTACTATCTTGACTACAAAGACTGGATACCCAATGAGTACAGAGGTTTCGTATTAAGTGCGAAACCAGCAGATCCACAGACGGCGACCGTGCAAGATGTATATCACGGATATCAGACGAATAAGCTTCTGACATTCATCGTCAAGACAGCTTATCCTTTCAGTGAGTTTGAGCCGGATGTGGACTATACTTTCCATAACAATATCGAATTCACGAACAGACAGGAAGATCCTACCACGGATCAGCCTACTACCGCTCAAGCAACGGCAGAGACTACATGGCACTATACAGATCCTGTTCATCTTGAGCCCGATGGTCATTACATGATATTCAAGAACGGTAATGACGATACTGATGAGAATAACCAGACTCATAAGATCATAGATAAGGAGCGTATTACCAACGACCTCCATATGTGGGACAGAAATCTGGAAGGCTGGTTTGGTTCATATCCTTCTGCTCTGAATGAGATGCAGGACGCATACCTTGATAAAGGCGAGGATGGCCAGATCAGACTGTCATACACCATGGACAGCGTAGGATATACCATGCCCTGGATGTTCGAAGACGAATCCGTGAAAGGCCCCGATGGAAACAGAGCTGCCTGGAACATAGCAAATTACACCAGACCTGTTACCATGGTGACCACAGACTATGGACTTCGTATTGACAGAAAGGGTGACGCTCTTAAAGTCCATGATGAATTTGAGTATCTTTCAGTAGAATTCCCTGATATACCTTACGTATACAGAGGAAAACCCAACAGAATAAACGAGGATGGTACCTGGTACGCTCAGAATTACAGAGACGGAACATTCCTCTACAGTCCGGACAATGACAAAGCCAACTGGCCTGATATAGATCTTGAACTTCTGATAGATGGCAGCTGGCAGAAATATGCCACCGTAAGCTGGAAGAGCGGACATTTTGTTGCTGCTCTTACAGATGGCTCGACACAGACGGATAAGATCATTGACTTCTCCGCGCTGGCAGATAAGGTAGACAGCGTCAGAACTGTCCTTACAATGCATAACACAGCGACTGAAGGAACCATTACACAGGCGGGAATCAGTTATGATATTCGTCTGGTAACAGCTCTTAAGACGACTGACAGCATAATGGACAGCATCGAAAAAGCTTTCGAAAAGTCCAATGCTCCGCAGTTCTATATTTGGAACCGTTCCAACCTGACTGCTTTCTATGCAGACGGAGCAAGGGAATATGACGATGATCCCATCGTATCCCTTGGTACAGAGGAATATAACTATGACGATATGATCCAGAACAAGGACGGATATGACGTTCTCAGCGGATACAAGACCGATCTTCAGATATTCCCCACCAAGGAATCCAGCTTCGACATCACGGAATATGATCAGGAAAGCAAAAACATGATAATCCACTATAAGGCTTCTGTGGAGGAAAGAAGTTTCATACATTCCAAGAAGACTTATAAGGAAGCGATCGCTGATGGCAGGATCATAGAAGAGACCGCAGGCGTATGGAGAGACCTTCTCCCTGCCGGAATGGTACCGGTCCTTAAAGACAAAGACGGTAATTCAGCCATCAAGGTAAGAGACAGAGACCTTATCACTAACGTCAATGTTGAACCGAACTATATGGGTTCCGGAAGAACACTGCTTGAAGTTTATGTAGATCTCCAGAATGTACCTGCTGCGATTCAGGTTTCAGGCTCCAATCTCCCGTACTACGGAGATGTACTCACTTTAGAGTTTGATGCTTTACTCAGTCTGGATGAGGCACATTATAATCACTACTTTGATGAAGGAAATGAACCTCATAACGTAGTTTCTTTCGAAAGCAGCAATGAAGTTATCGGAACTATAGATGGATATTGCGGAGAACCGGATAAACCGGTAGGCAATAACGTAGCAACTGCAGGGGCATTCAAGACAGAGACTGAAAAGGACCTGATGACAAATCTGGATCCTGACAGAGATACCCCGAGCTTTGTTTATGCCGGAGAATCCACGGAACTCGTGATGCTGGCAACCGGTAATGCAGGACTCCATAAGGATGTCAATGTAAACCAGGAGAATTTCTGGTCACAAGGTACGTATTATGGTGATCCTTCAAACGCAAGAGATGTTTTCGTAGGAGGAGACTACGCATATAGACTGAAATATTCACCGGCTGATGACACTTCAGCTGAAAAAATCAGATTCTATGATTCCCTGGAAAATTACTATGCGGTTAAGGGAAATGATGACATTGATATCAAAGCTCCTCGTTGGCAGGGAACTTTCAATGGCATTGATACCACACAAATTAAATCAATGGGTGTTACTCCCATTATCTACTACAGCACGGTAGAGGGACTTGAACTATTCATTCCGGATCCTGATCCTACTAAGCCCGGCACACCGGTTCACAGAGATTTCAGTGAATTGGATGAAGACGGCAACCCTATCTGGGTAGAGGCAAGCAAGTTCACAGGAAATCTCAGCGAAGTCAAAGCAGTTGCCATCGATTGCACCTGGAAAGATGCTGAGAGGACACAGAAGTTCCGCCTTAATGACGGCGAGACCCTCATTGCATACATCAAGATGATCGCGCCAAGCCTTGATGAGGCAAATGAGGAAGGATACTTTGCTGACGATGCACATGCTTATAACAGCGCGTGTGAGATGACCGACCTTATAGATGATATTACCCAGCTGGTTGATGAAGACTTCTCTGTTACCAGTACTTATACCAAGGTTGGAATTCAGCCCTACGAGATCAGCGTACGCAAAGTATGGGATGACGACGATGACCGTGACGGATATCGTCAGGATCAAGTTACTATTACACTTGTTGCAAACGGTACTCCTACAAACAGAAAACTCATACTGAACGAAAAGAATGAGTGGATGGGTACCTTCGAAGATCTCACCTATGCAGATCCTGAAGGAAATAAGATCAAATATACTATCATAGAGGATCCTGTGCCTGAAAACTATAAGGTGGGAATCGCAGTAACTGACCTTTCAAAGGTTGATTATGTAGTTACTAATAAACATATTCCTGAAACGATAAATCTTGATGGTGTTAAGGAATGGGTCGGCGATGATGTAACAACTCGTCCCGAATATATTACGGTCAGACTGTATAAATCAGTATATCCTTATGAAACTGAGACAGTACATAAAGTCATAACCGTAAAACCTACCCCTAAGGGATTCTGGGCATATTCCTTCAATAATCTCTACAAGAATGAAAATGGAAAAGAAATCAAGTACAGAATTGAAGAAGTACCCGGAGGAGCGATAGATTCTTATGACCCTGAATACAGGGGAAATGACATTATCAATACCTATCATCCGTATGGAGATCTGACAGTAGAGAAGGAAATTGTGAATGCCACAACTGCTGCTTCCAAAAAGACTTTCACATTCAACTTCTACTTCACAGACCCTGAGGATGGTCTTCCGGTAATGGCCCAATATGACTATGACATAATCGATCTTAAGACCGGAGATGTAGTTTCTTCCGGAAAGGTCGAGTATGGCAGCCAGGTGACCATCAATGCTGATCAGAAGATACACGTACATGATATTGATGAATACGTTGATTATGAGGTAACGGAAGAGGATACCCCGGGCTTTACCATGACAAAGCACACGGGTGACAAGGGAGTGATAAAGCCTAACAAAACCGCGGAAGCGAAGTTTACAAATGCTTATGCTTCTGAAGGTCGCCTTGAACTTAAGGCTCGCAAAGCACTTAAAAACCATGAACTGAAGAAGTATCAGTTCCATTACGAAGTGTACAGGGTTGAAGCTGATGGTACGGAGACTCTCATCAGAACTACATCCAGCCTCGATCAGGATCAGGTATCATATGATCCTGATGGTACTGTGGTATCTTCCGGTGCACCGATATCTTTCGGAGTGATCAGATTTACCGATGCAGTAGATGGGCAGACCTTCGAGTATATCATCAGGGAACAGATACCCGAAGATGCAGACGATAATTTCAAGTATAAAGGATATATATATGACCCTACTGAATACAAGATCATAGTCAGAATGGATGACGATGGTGAGGGCCATATGGTGCCTACTTACTTTGACGAAAAAGGACATGAGATCGACCCTCCTGAGACCGCATTGTTCAATGAAGACTTTATATTCACGAACACTTATGAAGTCGAAGGAAAGATCCAGCTTCGTGTATGGAAAGAACTGAAGGGAAGAAAGATCGAACCGAAAGAATTCTCATTCGAACTTCTTGATTCCGAAGGTAATCCGATGCTGGATGAAGACGGAGATCCGATCATCGCATATAACGATGAGAACGGAGTGGTGGTCTTCCCTGAGATCAAGTATGATCATAAAGATATCGGTAAAACATACTATTACGGCTTCCGTGAGATTCCCGGAAATGATCTGGCAGTTGTTTACGATGATTCAGTTTATGGGTACAGAGTTGCAGTAAGCGACAACAATGATGGCACATTGTCCATTGATATGGATAAAGCCGTTCCTACCATCACAAGAGACGAGGATGGAAACATCGAAAGCATCGATTGGACAAACTGGACGACTGAAGGTGCCGGACTTCCTGTATTCGTGAACCCCGTGAGACCTGGAAATCTCGCAGTTACCAAGCTCATTTCAGACGATTCTGAAGAATATAATCCCGACCAGATGTTCCACTTCCATGTGAAACTCATAGGAGAGGACATTCCTGAGGGCGAGCTTGACTATGAAATCACTAAAGTCGGTCAGGACGATCCTGCTCCTGGTCAGGATGATCCGGGAGATGATGGATCCGGAGACAACGATGACAGAAGTGCTGCACCTTCCGAAGGTAATGGTGAAGGAGCGTCATATCATGCAAGCAACAACGGAAATATTATCCTTGGATTGCTTGGCAAACTCTTCAGAGCTGTTACGGATACTGCATATGCCGCAGATGATGACATTGCCGGAGGTACCTATGACGGAGTCGACTGGCGCATTACCGCTGATGGTGCACTGATCATAGGTAAGGAAGGCGAGACACAGACGTATGCTGTTAACAACGGTAGATTACAGGCTGAATGGCCATGGAATGACTACAGAGCACAGATAAAGAGCTTCAGCCTGGCTGGACCTGTTGTGGCTCGCGGACGACTGACCAGTATGTTCAATGGCAACTCGAGTATGACCAGCGCCGACTTTACTGGCTTTGATACTACTGCAGTCACAGGCTACGGAAGCATGTTCAAAAATTGCTCTAGACTGAAATCTCTCGATCTTTCCGGATGGAATACTTCTGGCGTCACTGCCGGTATGAACGATATGTTTAACGGATGCAGTAGCTTGAAGACACTAGACGTTAGCGCATTCGATACTTCAAGATGTACAAACATGAGCTGTATGTTCACTGGATGTTCCGCGCTTGAAAGTCTTGACGTCTCGAACTTTAACACAGCAAACGTCACAAATATGCAGCAGATGTTTGCATCTACCGGAATGAATACGATTGATCTGTCAAATTTCAACGTATCAAAAGTCACCAATATGTATAGGATGTTCTATGGCTGCAAGGCCACAACCATAGACACTACAAGCTGGGCTCCTACCAGCGTAACGACAATGGCTCAGATGTTCCGTTACCCGGCAAATCTGACTGAAGTAATAGGAATTTCTGATTGGAACACACCAAAATTAACAAATCTGGAGCTTACGTTCCATGGTGCAAACGATATCACTTCGATGGATCTGAGTGGCTGGGACGTATCTAAAGTCACCAATATGTGGGGAACTTTTGCAGAGATGTCAAGCCTTGCACATCTTAATGTCAGCACTTGGAAACCGGTAAGTTGTACAAGCATGATGCTTCTTTTCCAGAAATGTGCGTTTGAGACCCTGGATGTCAGTGGTTGGGAAACACCGAATTTGGTAAATGCTCTTGGCGTATTCCAGAACTGCACCAATTTGAAGACAATAGATTTGAGCAATTGGGATACAAGAAAGGCAACGGACCTTTCAGAGTTTTTCCTTCGTGACAATCAGCTGTGCGAAGTGACTTTCGGACCAAACGTAACCATGAAGGGCAACAATATCACAGCTGCGCATTACCAACTGTCGCTTCCGGTACCTCAAACTGATTTCATGACCTGGATCAGAGTTGATGAGATGTACGGACCATGGACCGTTACTGAAGTCAGAGAAAACTATGATCCGGATACCATGAACGGAACATGGATCTGGTATAATCCCGTCAATTACACGATCAACTTTACTGCAGATGAGGACGTACAGGGCTCAATGGCATCTGTAACACCTCCCGCTAAGGAAGATTATGTACTTCCTGCTAACAAGTTCTTCAAACATAATGCGTACTTTGATCACTGGGATGAAGTGAGCGTTGAAACACGTGACGGTGTTGTGTATGAGAACTGTGATACAATCCCTGCAGGAACATATATTGCCGGCAGTAAGGTAACTCTTAAAGCAGTCTTTGTTGACAGAGAGTCGACGGTCAATGTGGTTGATGGAGAGTTTGATCTTTATCTGCACGGTGGGGAGATGGCTACTTTCAGTGATCTTCCTGCAGGTACCGCCTATGAAGTATGGGAGGAAACTCCGGACGGATGGGTGCTCATAAAGGTCGTTGATGCGTCCGGCATAATACAGCCGCTTGAGACTTCAAACGCAGTATTTACCAATAAGTATCAGCCTGATATTGCGACAGTACAGTTCCTCGGAACTAAGCTGATGGATAACACGGCTGCTGAAAAAGATGAGTTCCAGTTTGTAATGACTGAAAAGGGCAACACTGATGGAACGATCACGATAATAAATGAAAATGGAGAGGAAGAAGAAGCGACCCTTCCTATCACAGTATCCACTCTTGACGGAGGATTAATACAATTCCCTGTAATAGTTTATACAAAGGAGGACGTTGGAACACATACATACACTATAGTTGAGGTAGATCCTGAAGATGAGAACATTGACTGGGATACTCATAAAGAAACAGTAACGGTTTTGGTCAATGAATATGAGGGTGGAACGCTGTCAGCCAAAAAGAATTACGACGCTGATGGCATCAGGTTTATAAACAAGACCAGTCCCGGAACCCTTATGATCACGAAAGAAGGCGGACCTGTTACGAAAGATAACCAGGATGATGAGTTCACCGTACGGATCACACTCCATAACGAAAATGGACAGCCTATTGGCGATGATGAAGGAATCTACTGGTATAAGGTAGATGAAAATGGCGACATTATCGACGATGGTACTCAGCCTAATAACCCCAGAAGAAAGAGTTCATCATGGGATAACTTCAAGGCATGGGCTTCAGATACCTGGGAAGATATCAAGGGCGTATTTACAGAGCCTTTGGTTGAAACTGCCTATGGAGCTGAAAATGATGAAAGAAGTATGGAAGGCGAAGGTTATGCTGTATTGACTGATGCCGGAGATATGATCTTCTTCAGAAGCACAGAAACCTATGAAAACGGAACAACGGGCACATTTACAGATATAGCTAACAATAGCTATACCGGCAAGGTATATGCTGGTGTGGAAACTGCCGGTAATGATACCATGGCTTACTATTATGGCGTTGTCTGGGAATCTGACAGGAGTAAAATCAAAACTGTCAGAATTGCAGATGGTCAGGGAATAAAGCCAAAGACTTGCAGAGCATGGTTTAATAATTGTGGAAACCTGATATCTTGTGATCTGGCTGGATTAGATACAAGCAATGTAAGGCGTATGGATCTTATGTTCTCTTACTGCAGCAAGTTAGAGACCATAAATGTTAGTTCGCTGAACACGGCAAACGTTACTACGATGCAAAGTATGTTCTACGGCTGCAATAAGCTTACCAGCTTGGATGTGACAAATTTTAACACAGAGAAAGTCACAACTATGTATGCTATGTTCTACAATTGTGATAAGCTTACCAGCCTGGATGTGACAAACTTTAACACAGAGAGAGTCACAAATATGCAAGCCATGTTCGGCTATTGCAGTAGCCTTACTGACCTTGACGTTACAAACTTTGACACTTCTCGAGTTACTAATATGCAATCCATGTTCTATAACTGCAGTGGATTGACTAACCTTGATGTGACAAACTTCGATACTGCTAAAGTCACAACTATGCAATCCATGTTCGGAGGCTGCAGCGGGCTTACCAGTCTTGATGTGACAAACTTCGATACTGCTCAAGTTGCATCGATGAGCGGTATGTTCAACGGCTGCAGTGGGCTTACCAGTCTTGATGTGACAAACTTTGAAACTGCTAACGTCACAGGAATGAGCAACATGTTTAACGGCTGCAGTGGATTAACTAGCCTTGATGTGACAAACTTCGATACATCGATTGTTACAAGCATGGCATATATGTTCAATAATTGTACCAGTCTCACGGAACTGGATGTTAGCAAATTCGATACCGGTAAAGTAACAAACATGACGGCCATGTTCAGGTACTGCAGCAGCCTTACGGAGCTGGATGTTACCAATTTCAATACAAGTAATGTTACATTAATGGGTGATGAAGTAGGCAGCGGAACAAACTGGAGGAACAGAGAAATGGGCATGTTCGCAAACTGCACAAGTCTGACAAAGATTGACGTAAGCAGTTTTGATACCAGTAAAGTAACAAGGATGAATGGCATGTTCATGTACTGCACCAGCCTTAAGAGCCTTGTGCTGAATAACTTCGACACCAGCAAAGTAAGGGATATGAGATGCATGTTCAATGGATGCAGTAATATGGAATATCTGGATGTCAGCAGCTTTGATACCCGCGAGCTTCCCTCCGGAGGCATGGATCATGCGTTCAGTATTATCCATTTGAGAAAAGTAGAACTGGGAGAAAATCTCGTATTTGTAAAAGGCCCCAATTATGGTCCTTACTTCCCAAGACCGGCTGGAGATTCGACATGGTGGAGAAATAATAATTTCGGTGAAACTTATTATAGTTACTGGATGAGAGAAGATGGCACATTCAGAGAGAAACACAATTCCTCAGGAGGATCATATGGAACATGGAATTTCGAGGCTATGTACAACACAAATCCTCAGGCCATGGCAGGAACCTGGGTCTGGGAAGTAAAAGATAACAGAGGTATTGTACATTTCGATGGCAACAGAGGCTTCACATCTCAAGAGGATATTATAGCTACATCAGCTACTCAGCCGATCACTATGCCTACAGCGGATACAACTGAATTCCCCGACCATACTCTTATCGGATGGAATACCGACCCTTACGGTTTAGGAACACAGTATGAGCTTGGCGAGACATATACTGATGTAGTCAAACTTGGAGATTATGTGACATTATATGCTCAGTGGGAAGGAGAAAATGAGGTAACTTGCCTTGTAAGACACTACAAGCAGAACACCGACCTGGCAACCTATAGTTTGGCTGAAACAACAGCAGTATATGGTAAGCCGGGAGACAGTGTAACTCCTGACACAAAGAATTATCAGGGATTCATTATTCCTGAAAAGCAGACCGTTGTTCTTGGCAGCAGAGCCGCCAATATGGAAGTATCATACTACTATGACAGGATAACCTATGAAATCGTATATGATGGAAATGGCGCAACTTCCGGAACAATGGAGCCTGTGACGATGCTCTGGGGAGTAGCTGATCCGGTTCGCAGATGTGGATATTCAAAGGAAGGTTCACTTTTCACTGAATGGAACACTGAACCCGATGGAAGCGGAACAAGCTATAACGTTGGTCAGAGCATAGTCAATATTCCGGGATTTGAAACCGGAGAGGTAACACTATATGCCCAGTGGTTTGATATTCCTTATGATCCTGTAACTCCTACAGATGGAGCTATCACCTTGACATTCAAGGTCGGCGAGACCATAGTGCTCCCTGATCTGCCAGCGGGAACCACATACACCATCGAAGAACTTACGGGACCGGATTACATGCCTAAAGGATGGACACAGGAAGGCATTGTAGGAGAGGATGGAACAATAGAGTCCAACATAACCAATGAGGCTACAGTAACAAACAATTATACTGCTGAAGGCCAGGCCATCCTTAAGGCTACGAAGATCTTTGAAGGCGGCGAACTCAGTGAAGGACAGTTCACCTTCGAGCTCTGGAGAGTAATGAAAGGACTTAGACCTCAGCTTATTCAGTCGAAGACAAATAATGCTCCTGATGATACAGGATATACCGCAGAAGTAGTATTCGATCCTATAAACTACACCGCAAAAGACGCCGGCGAGACATATACTTACTACATCAAAGAAGTACCCGCTGTGGGCGATAATACGTCATATGATTATCACTATGACTATGTTACGGTAACGGTTACTGATGTAGGTGGAGTATTGGATGTTAAGGTCGAATATGACGATGACGGAGCGGTATTCGTCAATTACCCCGCAGGCGGACATCTCCAGATCACCAAGGCTGTAATGCCGGGATCACCTGAGAAAGTTGATTTCGAATTCCTGATTGAGCTGTTTGATAAAGACGGAAACGAACTGGAAGGTGATTTCCCGCTGTATACCGAATTCTATAAGATCCCTGTAGAGTCAGGTGATACGATCACGCTCAGTGCAGGACAAACCGTAAGGTTGGGCAACCTTCCTCCCGGCACGATATACAAAGTGACCGAGCTTGACAAGGCAGGATGGACGCTTATTGACAGCGAGAACGCAGAGGGAACCATCGTTTCCGGTGAAACCGCAGAAGCAGTATTCCGCAATGAATTCATGACTGAGATCGGCATCAATCTTGAGGCTGATAAGACTCTGATTGGTAAGGATCTCACTGAAGGAGAATTCGAATTCGGAGTATATGATGATGACGAGACGCTGGTAGCATTCGGTAAGAACGATGCTGAAGGACATATCGTATTCTCACCGATCTATTACACATCATATGATGCAGGAAAGACCTTCTTCTACAAGGTAGTCGAGGAAGATGGACTTGAGAGAGGCATTTCATACGATGAAACCGCATATGATATCACCGTTAAGGTCACCGAAGATGAGGAAGGAATCCTTAGCGCAGAGGTATCTGATAATGCCGAGAAGATGACCTTCACGAATACCTACATGTCCACCGGCAAGATCACCTTCAGCGGAACAAAGACCCTTGAAGGACGTGAGATGAAGGATGGAGACGTATTCACCTTCGAAGTCAAGGAAAACGGAACAGACAATGTCTGGACAGTTACCAACAATGCAAGTGGTAAGATCGCATATCCGACCATCGGTTACACATATGATCCTGTAAATAAGATCGATGATACCGGTACTCATACTTACACAGTCACTGAGACCACGCAGAACGGAATGGGTATCACTGTTGACAAGAACACTTACGAAGTGACCGTTAAGGTTACGGAAGAGGGAAGCGGAAAACTCAAAGTTGAGCCTTCCGACAACTACAAAGCTCTGGACTTCGTCAACACTTACACTGCAAAAGGCGACATCACCTTCGAGGGAACCAAGGTTCTCACAGGACGTGAGATGACTGACAAAGACACCTTCGAATTCCGCATCGAGGAAAATGGAACCGCCAACACATGGAACTTCAAGAACAGTGCTGACGGCAAGATCAACTATCCTACAATAGCTTTCACTCTGGATGATCTCGGCGATCATACATACACCGTAAAAGAAACATCCAAGGATGCAGATGGTATCACAGTTGACAAGACTGTATACACTGTAAATGTAAGTGTTACGGATAATGGCGATGGAACGCTCAAGGTAGAGTCCAAGGACAACTTCAGAGCACTCAACTTCGTCAACACATACAACGCAGATGATGAGATCACCTTCGTAGGAAGCAAGAGCATCGATACACGTTCCCTTGAAGAGGGAGAGAAATTCGACTTCACCCTTTATGATGGAGATGGAAATGAGATCGAAACCGTTCAGAACAACGGATCCGCATTCACCTTCTCACCTATCAAGTACACCGTAAAGGATGCAGGAAAAGAATTCCACTACACAGTTAAGGAGACATCAGAACCCGGAAACGGCGTAAGCATTGATGACACCGTATATAACATCACAGTCAAAGTGACAGACAACGGTGACGGAACCCTTACTGTAGAATCCTCAACAAAGGAAGGCGTTGATACTAACCACCTGGCCTTCGTAAATCCTTACGAGGCAAAGGGTGAGATCACCTTCGAAGGAACAAAGACACTTGAGGGCAGAGACCTTACAGAGGATGACGTATTCGAATTCCAGGTAAGCGAGATCGGTACTGAAAATTCATGGACCGCCACAAACGACGAGACCGGTAAGATCGACTACCCGACCATCGAGTATACTCTCGATGATGTAGGAGAACATGAATACTTAGTAGAAGAGATTTCAGAAGACAGTGACGACATTACTGTTGATGATAACACCTACACAGTAACGGTAACAGTAGAGGACAATAAGGATGGCACACTCAAGGTAGAAGCTGCAGATAACTACAATGCTCTGGACTTCATCAACACCTATGAACCTCCTGAGGAACCTCCGATCGAGCCTCCTGTAAAACCGGATGAACCGGATGATAAACCTGATAAGCCTAAGACAGGCGACACAACAGACATCATGCCTTATGCATTCTTAGGAACTTCCAGTCTGTTGCTCCTGATACTGCTTCTCAGAAGAAGAAAAAACACTAAAGCGTAATTTAACCCCATCATCCCAATGGCATAAATAATGCTATATAGAAAACAGCGGGCACCCTGCCCGCTGTTTCCTTTTTGCGGAGGAGTACGATTCTGCTCCCTCTTGCAAAACATTTTCATTTGTAGTAAACTGTGTTCCGTAAGTGTTTTGGAGATGTATATATGAAAACTAATAGGCGGACAATATCTCTTGCGCTGGACATTCTGATCGTAATTATGGTCTTTTATGCCTGGGCCTGCATGATCTTCGCATGGGGAGACAATGGCACCATCGCCGCAGGCGGTTTCAGGAATCTCAAGTATTTTACAGTCTTATCGAATCTTCTGATGGCGGCAGCTTCTGCCGTAAACATCATAGTCACCATAAAATCGAAAAGAAACAGCACCGAGATCCCGGTATGGACCGGTATATTCAAATATGTGGGAGCGACAGCCACGGCGCTGACATTTTTGGTGGTTGTGAGTTTTTTGGGACCTGTGTACAAGGTGCCAGGCTTATACAGCGGAGCTAATCTCTGGTTCCACGTGGTGGTGCCGGTACTTGGCTGCATAAATATCGTCATAAGCGATTTCGGAGAGATCGCTTTTAAGGACAGCTTCAAGGCTTTGGTGCCGCTTCTGATCTATGGGGTGGGCTATATCGGCAACATCCTCATAAACGGCATGGGTGACAAACCCTACAGCAACGACTGGTACGGTTTCCTCTACTGGGGCTGGGGCGTCGGCATGGTGATCTTAGCCATACTGATCGTACTGACTTGGTCTATGGCTCTCATTATGAGGGGACTTCACAACAGAACCAACGGAGTAAAAAATGGACGAAAATAAAGTTTTGAATGAAATAAATGAGGAACAGCCGGAGGTGAAGGCTGAAGAGACCGCACCCAAGGCTAAGCCGCAGGAAGAGCGTCCCGTGGTCGAAGGTATTTTGGATATCCAGGAGGAGAACAGCTTCGGCTTCCTGAGATTTGACAACTTCCTCACGTCGGACAAGGACATCTATGTGTCTCCGGTGCAGATCAGAAGATTCAATCTCAAGACCGGTGACAAGATAAACTGTGTGACGCGCCTGCCTCATGAGGGCGAGCGTTTCGGAGCGCTGCTCTATGTGAACACTGTCAACGGAGACGAACCGGGAGCAGCCATCAGAAGGCCGAAATTCGACGATTTGACGCCTGTATTCCCCGATGAAAGGCTGAAACTCGAAACGGCGGGAGGCGAGCTCTCAACGCGTCTTATCGACCTTATCGCTCCTATCGGAAAGGGCCAGAGAGGCCTCATCGTTGCGCCTCCCAAGGCAGGCAAGACGGTCCTTCTCAAAAAGATCGCTCACGCCATCGAGACCAACTATCCGGATATGGAACTCATCGTACTTCTTGTGGATGAGCGTCCCGAGGAAGTCACGGACATGAAGAGGAGTCTGAAGGATGGCGAAGTCATCTATTCCACCTTTGACGAGCTACCCGAGCATCACGTCCAGGTGGCGGAAATGGTGCTGGAGCGCGCAAAACGTCTGGTTGAACATAAGAAAGATGTGGTAATATTATTAGACAGTATCACTCGTCTTGCCAGAGCATACAACATGGTGGTCCCCAACTCCGGAAGGACACTTTCCGGCGGACTTGATCCCGGAGCCCTCCACAAACCTAAAAAATTCTTCGGTGCGGCCAGAAACATGGAAGAGGGCGGATCTATCACCATCCTGGCAACAGCTCTGGTGGAGACAGGATCCAGAATGGACGACGTTATTTTTGAAGAGTTCAAAGGCACGGGCAACATGGAGCTCCATCTGGACCGCAAGCTCAGTGAGCTGAGGATATTCCCCGCTGTCAACCTGAACAAGTCCGGTACGAGACGTGAGGATCTCCTCATGAGTCAGGACGAGCTGGAGGCTGTATGGGCCATGAGAAGGGCTCTGTCCACCAAACCGGAGCATCAGGTCACTGAAGAGATCATAGACAACCTGGCACATACCAGAAACAACAAGGATTTTATCGAGATTATCAGAAAGGTATTTGTTGACTGATGGATTTAAATAAGATATTTCTTAAAGATGCCTGCCCTACATCTATCGGAGGACAGGCGATCATGGAAGGCATCATGATGCGCGGCCCCAAAAGGACTGCGGTAGCCGTGAGACTTCCTGACGGACGTATACACATGAAGACCCAGCCTTCTCCCAACATGGGAGTCTGGGCCAAGGTGCCTCTGGTGAGAGGCGTTATCGCCTTCGTTTCATCCCTGGTCTTTGGCACAAAGATCCTCATGTACTCTGCGGATATTTTGGAAAAGTACATGCCTGAGGAATATGAGCCGGATAAGTTTGACCAGTGGGTGGAGAAGAAACTGGGCAAGGAAAAGGCCTGGAATGTATTGCTTTGGGTCTCAGTAGTCCTGGCGCTCATCTTCTCCATAGGGATCTTCATGCTGCTGCCTACGGCGGTGGTGGGGATCTTTTCCAAGATCACTGAGAACGTCATCGTACTGAACCTCATCGAGGGAATCGTGAGGATTGGCATCTTCATAGGATACATAGCGCTGATCCCCAAACTGGAGGATATCAATACGGTTTTCAAGTATCATGGCGCGGAGCACAAGACCATCCACTGCTTCGAGAGCGGTCTTGACCTCACTCCTGAGAATGCTCAGAGCTTCTACACGCTCCACCCGAGATGCGGAACTTCATTCCTCATGTTCGTCATGATCATCGCCATCATCGTCCACGTTTTCATGGGCTGGCCCAACGTATGGATGAGAGTCGGTCTGAGACTTCTGGCGCTGCCCTTGATCGCAGGCATTTCCTATGAACTGCTCAAGTGGGCCGGAAGATCCAACAACAAAGTCGTGGAGATCCTGAGCCTGCCCGGCATCTACCTGCAGAAGCTCACCACCAGGGAGCCCAACGAAAAGCAGCTGGAGGTGGCCATAGCAGCCATGAAGGCTGTCATCCCTCCCGAGAGTGAGGAGGCTGAGGCCGCCATGCCATATTTCGAAGGTATCTGCGACCTGGAAGGCAAGCCTGTGGAGGGTGAAGTAAAATATTACGATCCCGCAGAAGAAAAGAAAAAATAAGCATATAGAATCGCCCCTCGTCTTGAGGGGCGCCTTTTGTACTATTATGGCGATTCATCTTTTTTGGGGGCTTTTACTTAAAAAAGATGAATCCTTCGCGGGTGATTTTTGCCGATTCTTCGGATATCTGCCGCTTTCATCTTTTTTGCTAGTATTTTTGGGAAAAAGATGTATTCGTTCTGTGCATAATTTGTTAATGACTTGTCATTTTCATCTTTTTTCACAATATCTTTACTAAATAGATGAAACGACCTTTTTCGACTATTTCTCCCAAAAGCCGTTTCATCTTTTTTTATCATTTTCCTTCGAAAAAGATGAACCCGCCTTTCCCCGAAAAGAACTTGCCTCTGGGGTGAGCCAGTCAATAATAACCATCGACTCAGTCAGGGGTTATTATCTGTCTGTCTGAGCATCATCACTGCCGCCATGAGCCCGCGCTTGCCTTTGTGGCCTCTGTGGGAGAAAAAATCTTCCTTGTGGCACTTGGTGCAGAGCTCCATGTCCATGATGTTTTCGGCTTTGAGGCCGGAATCCATGAGATCGCGGCGGATGATGGCTTTGAGGTCTATGTGATATTTCGGCAGCCGCTCCTCTATGAAGGCGGCGTTTCCGGGGTTCGCCTTGAGAAAGGCTTCCGCCACGTCGAAATCGACTTCGAAGCAATCTTTGCAGAGGGCGGGCCCGGTGCCTGCCAGCAGGTCTGCCGGGTCGGAGCCGAATTCGTCGTGCATCTTCGCGACCATAGCGCGGCTTATTCCGAGGAGGGTCCCTCTCCAGCCGGAGTGGGCCAGCCCGATTACATGCTTAACGGGGTCGTAGAAGTACACTGAGTTGCAGTCCGCGTGGGTCGTGACTATGGCAAGGCCCCGCGTGTCTGTCACCAGGCCGTCGATATCGGTGTAGCCGCGGGGCCGCGTTACGCCTTTCCCTGCGTCGGCTTCACTGACCGTAAGGATATTCGGGGTGTGGGTCTGCTGGGTCCTCACGAACTGCTCAGCTGATATGCCCATGGTGTCCGCCAGTATTTTGAAATTCTGAAGGATGTTTTCATCGGTATCCAGGGACTGCTCTCCGAAGTTCCAGGAGGATACGCAGCCGGTGCTGACTCCTCCGTGACGTGTGGTGAAGAGATGGAGAAGCTCCGGATACTCATCGAGGCCGGGAAAAGTCAGATACTTTCTGGGGCCATCTATGTGTAATTTGTAGTTGTTATTGGATTCCAGTTTGGTTGTATCAACTTCTGTCATTTGTTGTTTCCTCTGGTGATAAAGCGATAAAGATCAACACAATTATTATATCAAAAGCAGGAACTCGAGTAAAGAAACTCCGGGCGCAAAGATTATGACCTTGACAAAATCTTTTGGAGGTGTGAAAATAAGGCAAACCCTTAAATCATCCGGGAGGTCAGCAAAAATGACTATCAGGGAACTCATCACTATCGGAGAAAAAAGACTTACGGAGGCAGGTATCCACGATGCGGCAAATGATGCCAGGGAGCTGCTTTCTTTTGTGACGGGCAGGGATCGCTCGGGACTCATCATGTACATAAACAGCGAGGTGGCCAATGAGACTGCCCAGCGCTATTACGATCTCATCGGTGAGCGCGCTTCCCACACTCCCCTCCAGCACATAACCGGGGAGCAGGAGTTCATGGGCTATCGCTTCAAGGTGACCGGGGACGTTCTGGTGCCCAGAATGGACACGGAAGTCCTGGTTGAAGAAGCGGCGAAAAGAGCCATTTTAGGGGCAAAGATACTGGACCTCTGCACCGGTTCCGGCATCATCGGCATCGCCCTTAAGAAGATGTGTTTCGGAGCTGATGTGACCATGACGGACATAAGCGAGACTGCCCTGGAGGTGGCCCGGGAGAACGCTGAGGCCAACAAGGCCGAGGTGAGGATCCTGAGATCTGACATGTTTGAGGGCCTTGACCCCGGAGAAAAATTCACAATGATCGTATCCAATCCGCCCTACATACCGGCGGAGGAGATCGAGAAGCTGGATCCGGAAGTGAGGGATCACGATCCGCGCCTTGCCTTGGACGGCGGGGAGGACGGCCTGGACATCTACAGGATAATCGCCCGGAAAGCACCGGATCATCTCATGGCCGGTGGCTGGCTCCTTCTGGAGATCGGCTATGACCAGGGGGAGACCGTGCCGGGGCTTCTCCGCGAGACCGGCAGGTTCGAAGAGGACATTCAGGTAATAAAAGACCTGGCGGGGAACGACAGGACAGTAGTCGCCAGACTTAAATAGGACCGCAAATTCAGTAATAAAGGAAAAAATATGACAGCTGCAGAATATTTAGAAGAATTAAAGATCAAACCGGTAAAGAGGCTTTCACAGCTTGAGGACAACCTCATCATTACTCTCGGCAAGAAGAAAGCCACGGAGATCATCGATACCATAAACGCCAGAGGCCGTGCCGAGCGCCAGGGCAAGAAACCGGACGACAAGAAGTTTTACAGCATCAAGCACAGGGATTTCAGGACCAGCATGCTCATAAGCGGAGCCTTCGACGGAGACATAATCCTGAGGATCTCCGAGTGGCTTGAGGACAGCACCGTGACCTTCGGCGAGAAGGTTTTGGACATAGGCTGTGAGAACGGCATCATCACCTGCTTCCTGGCTCTGAATCATCCTGAAAGCCACTTTGTGGGTATCGACAGATCCAGGGAGGCCGTAAACTGCGCTGAAACTCTCAAGGCGCAGCTCGGTATCACCAACGCTGAATTCAAGGTGATGGATACGGAGAAACTGGGTAAGAGCGGAGAGACCTTCGATACCGTTCTTTGCTCCAGAAACATCCACGAGAACCTGGAATACTTCACTCCTGACAGGATGGAACTCTTCAGGATCCAGGCTAAGACCTACGAGGATCACCTGAAGGACTACGCGGCTTTCATGAAAGGCCTCCTCAAGGAGGACGGCGAATTCGTCACCATCGAGAGAGCCGAGATCCCTGCCTTCATCATGGGCTGGCTCATGGCTCTTAACGAGGACGGTCTGGCTCTCAAAGAACTGGGAGAGATCAACGCTGCCTATCTTGGCCAGTCGGCCATTTTCAGAGTAGCAATCTTAAGAAACGGTCAGACCATGGACAGAAGGCTCCTTATGAACACCTACCTGGATTTCGCCCTGAGAGATCTGGGACAGGCCGGCAATAAGCCCACATCCTTCGATGGCGCCATGCTTTTGGAAAGAACTGCCGTCGGACTCATTGAAGGTATCGACCTTTTCAATCGTCACGGCATACGCGCCGCGCGCCTTGCGGTATGGCAGTGCTCGGGCGGCATGGTCATCATGGAGCGCCATTCTTTGGGCAATAACATGCATGATTATCTGCTCCTGCCGGGGGATAAGACGGAGAATGCGCTGGAAGTCATCAGAAACGATGCCAGAAACTACAGAAATAACGGATTTAGGGGCGAAGATCTCAAAAAAGTGCTTGCAAACCAAGGATTGATATGATATATTGTATGAGTCGCAGTGTGCGGCGGTAGTTTTTTTTGCAAAGAAATTCGAATTACGGCAGTAACTTGCTGCCGGGAAAGGAAACTGACATGAAGGAAGGAATCCATCCTAAATATGTGGAATGTAAAGTAACTTGCGCATGCGGTAACACGTTTATGACTAAGTCAACAAAGCCCGAGTTAAGACTCGATGTTTGCTCAGCTTGCCACCCGTTCTTCACAGGTGCTGCTAAGATGGTAAACAGAGGCGGACGTGTAGAGAAGTTCAAGAACAAATACGGACTTTAATTTTTCACATAAAAGACGAGGCTGTCGTAATGACAAGCCTCGGTTTTTTTATGCTTTGATCTTATTGAGTTTGATGCCGTAGTAGATGTGATCCGTGACCAGGTCTCCGATCTTGACGGCGTCGGGGACAGAGCCCCAGAGTTCGAAGCCGCACTTTTTGAGAAGGCCTACGCTGGCTTCGTTGGAAGCCATGAGGATGGCCACCAGGTTCTCGAAGCCGATCCTTCTTCCCTCATCCATGAGGAACCTGAGGAAGGCTTCTCCCAGGCCCCGGCCGTGATAGGAAAAGTCCAGATAGTAGCTGACTTCCGCGGTGCCTGAGACGGCAGGTCTGCCGAAACGGTACTCCGTAAGATAACCGTAGCCGAAGATCTGCCCGTCGGCTTCTCCTATGAAGAGGGGATAGCGGTCAGGCTCTGCCAGATGTGCCTTGATCCACGGGAGCCTTTCTTCATAGGTGAAGGGCTCGGTGTCGCAGGTGGAGCGGCTGAGGATCGCCTGATTATAAATATCTGTAATGGAAGAAGCGTCCGAAATGGACGCTTTTCTGAATTCTATCTTCAATTTGCAGCCGCCTTTCTTAAGGAGAACTTCTGCCAGAAGATCACCAGAGCTACCAGCGCGATACCGATGAGGTCCGTAAGGGAGCCGGGATAGATGAGGCAAAGGCCTCCGCCTAAAGCGATGATCTGCTGTATGATGCTGAGTTTGCTGTCCCAGTATTTCTCTACGCACATGCCGACTCCCAGCATGCCCACAAGGGAGGTCACTACGATCTGGAGGACCTGATACCATGTGGCGTTGAGCATGAGGAGCTGAGGGCTCATGACGAAGATATAAGGAATCAGGAAGGCTGCGATGGCAAGCTTGGAAGCGTTGACGCCGGCCTTCAGAGGATCCGCTTTGGCTATGGCTGCGCCTGCCATGGCCGCCAGACATACCGGCGGGGTGATGTCGGCGATGATGCCAAAGTAGAAGGCGAAGAGGTGAGCGGGCAGAAGGGCATAGCCTTCGCCGAGACTCAAAAGTCCGTCATATACCTGAGGCAGGAAGTCTATCAGGGCTTTGTAGATGATGGGAGCCATGATAGTCGATGTGATGAGATAGTTGGGCGTTGTGGGCACTCCCATTCCCAAAAGAATGGAAGCGAACATGGTGAGCATGAGAAGAAGTATCAGATGGCCGCCTGCCAGGGTGGTGAGTCCTGTGCCCAGCTTGAGGCCTATACCGGTCTTAGTGATCATGCCTACTATGATACCTGCTACGCCGCAGGCAAGAGCAACGCTTATGATGGACCTGGCGGCGCCTTCAAGAGCTTTGAGATAATCTCCGAAGTGAAGGCCGCTGGTGGTCTTTATGATCTCTCCTGCTGTCTGGGTTTCCCTGCCTCCGATCTTTTTGATGAGCTTGAACAGGGTGGGAATGTAGCTTCCCAGGACTGCTGTCAGGATACCTGCCAGAGCAGCAAAGCTTGCTGTGTAGCCAATGGTGAGAAGCACGATGATCACCACCAGAGGAAGGATCAGGAAACCTCTCTCCATCATGACTTTGGCCAGTCTCGGAAGTTTATCCTTGGGCATACCCATGAGTCCCATCTTCTTGGCTTCCAGATCCGTTACGATGTAGATGCCTGCGAAGTAGAGGAGGGCAGGAATGACCGCCGCTTTTATTATCTGCCCGAAAGGCAGACCCAGGTTCTCAGCCATAAGGAAGGCTGCAGCTCCCATGACAGGAGGCATGAGCTGTCCGCCGGTGGAGGCTGAAGCTTCAACGGCAGCTGCGAACTCCGGCTTATAGCCCAGATTCTTCATCATGGGGATGGTGAAGCTTCCGCTTCCCACGGTGTTAGCTACGGAACTTCCAGATACGGTGCCCATGAGGGCGCTGGTGACAACGGCTACCTTGGCAGGACCTCCTCTTCTGTCACCGCAGATGGCGTTGGCCAGGTCGATGAAAAAGGCTCCTACTCCGGTCTTCTCAAGGAAGGATCCGAAAAGGATGAAGAGGAAGATAAAGGTGGCGGAGGCCCCTACGGGGGTACCGAAGACACCCTCCTGAGTATAGAAAAGATGCTTTATGAGGGCGGAAACGGTGAAGCCGCGGTTCCCCAGGAAGCCAGGCAGGTAGTTACCGAAAAGCCCTGACAGAATAAAGCAGATGGCGATTATCACTATGGGAAGTCCCACGACTCTTCTGCAGGCTTCAAGGAGAAGGACTATGGCGATGCCTCCGACTACAATCTGGAGGGTCGTATAGCCGAACTGGTTGATCATGCTGTCAAAAAATATGACGGGATAGAAGAATACCGCCAAAGCCAGCAACGCCAGCAGAAAATCGTATATGGGAAGTTTATCTTTGGGCATACCCCGCTTTACGGGATACAGAATGTAGGACATGGATACGACTATAGCGAGATGAAGAGGCCTCATATGAGTCGAGGGGATGACGTGCCAGGTGATGTAAAGCTGGAAAAGCGAGAAGCAGATGAGCACGGCGCTTATGATTATAGCGCGAAAATCCGTGAAAGTGCGGAAGGCACTTTCACGGTCGTATTTCTCAAGTATTAATTTGCTCTCTTCATCAGTGATCTTAGTCGGATCTTTTGAATTGAGTTTTTTCATGGTTTCAGTGTTTTATCAGTCAGCGATAAGACCAAGCTCCTTGTAGTATTTGAGAGCGCCGGGGTGGAAGCTTCCGGTTGTGATGCCGGCTTCCTGATCAGCAGCCTTGGTAGGGATACCGAGGATGGCGTTCTCAGCGCTGATGTAGGACTTCTTGGCATTGGTGAGTTCGTCTACGTTCTCGAAGAGAGCCTTTGTAAGCTCATAAACAACGTCTTCGGAAACATCATCTCTTGCAACGAGTACTGCGCTTACAGCAGGTACCAGCTTGTCTTCGGCAAGACCTTCATAGGTGCCGGCAGGGATGGTGTCGGTTACGTAGAAGCTGTGAGCTGCCTGAAGAGCAGCGATCTCTTCGTCGGTGAATCCGATAATGTCGATATCGCGCTTAAGGGAGATATCAACAACAGAAGAGTGAGGATAAGCAGCTGTGATGAAGAATGCGTCGATCTGCTTGTTCTGGAAAGCGTCGATGATCTCGGTGTTGTCCAGGAACTGAGCCTTGAGGTCGTCGATGGTCATTCCGTTGATGTCAAGGATCTGCTGAGCGTTGAAGTAGTGGCCGGAACCGACAGGACCTACACTGACGTTTCTGCCGGCGAGATCTTTTACAGACTTGATGCCGCTGTCCTTAGCGACTACCAGCTGGCAGACTTCAGGATATATGGCTCCGATTGCGGAGAAGTTGTCAGCTACGGTTCCATCGAAGAAGTCAGCGCCGTCATAAGCATAGCTCATAACGTCGTTCTGAGCCCATGCCAGTTCGGCGTCTCCCTGGAAGAGAGCAAGGATGTTGTCCTTGGATCCGCCGGAACTTTCAACTGCTACTTCTGCGCTTTCAACATGGCCTGCCCAGAGGCTTGCGATCTCTCCGCCAAAGGTGTAGTAAACACCGGAGGTTCCTCCTGTGGAGAAAACGAGGTGAGAAGTATTGCTTCCGCAGGCTGTAAATGCGAATACCATAAGAAGGGCTAATACTAAGGCTAAAACTTTAGAAAACTTTTTCATTTAATAGTTACCTTCCTTTCAAAAGTACTTTATGACACCTGATCGCGCAAAATAATTTCATTCGCAGCGTCTGTACAGGTGATGATTTCCTGAAAATAGCAAACAAATTATACGTTATTATAACACACAAAAGTTGTTTTATGTGATGAACGACCCCGACGAAGATATGATAAAAGTTGTTAACTTTGGACGAAGATATCGATGATGTTGTTTTCAGGCCCTATATAATAGAAGAAATAAAAGGCGGGAGAAAGTATTTTGCCCTTTCCAAATGGCATGGAATATGTTAATATATTAAGTTAGAGAAATAGGGAATAATTTAGAATTAAGGAGCCAAAATGTTTGATAAATTAGACTTCATTTTAGAAAAATACGAAGAACTTTCACTTAAGGTATCGGATCCTGATATCATCGCCAACCAGCCTGTGTGGAAGAAGCACATGAAGGAACTGGGCGAACTGGAGCCGGTAGCTTTGAAATACAAAGAATACAAGAAGGCTAAGGAAGAGATGGATGCAGCCAGGGAAATGCTGGAGTCCGACGACGAGGAAATGAAAGAGCTGGCTAAGATGGAGATCGCCGATCTGGAAGATAAGCTTCCAGAGATCGAGAATGACCTGAAGATCCTCATGCTGCCCAAGGATCCTAACGATGACAAGAACGTAATCCTTGAAGTCAGAGCAGGTACCGGCGGAGACGAGGCTGCGCTGTTTGGAATGGACCTTCTCAGAATGTACCTGAGATATGCTGAGAGACGTGGCTGGAAGGCTGAAGTCATCGATGCCAACGAAACGGACATCGGCGGTGTCAAGGAAGCCGAAGTCATGATCAAGGGCAAGGGCGCATATTCCAGGATGAAATATGAGTCTGGCACCCACAGAGTGCAGCGTGTGCCTGACACTGAATCTTCCGGCAGGATCCATACTTCCGCAGCGACCATCGCCGTGCTTCCCGAAGTAGACGATGTGGAAGTCACCATCGATCCCAACGACATCAGAGTAGACGTATATCGTTCCTCAGGTCACGGCGGACAGTGTGTAAACACCACTGACTCTGCTGTGCGTATCACACACCTGCCCACAGGACTTGTGGTAACCTGTCAGGACGAAAAGTCTCAGATAAAGAACAAGGAGAAGGCGCTGAGGGTACTCAAGGCCAGACTTTACGACAAGATGCTCCAGGAGCAGAATGATGCTCTGGCAGCTGACAGACGTTCACAGGTTGGATCCGGTGACAGATCCGAGCGTATCAGGACATACAATTTCCCTCAGGGAAGAGTTACGGACCACAGGATCAACATGACCATCTACAAGCTGGACAGCTTCCTGGACGGAGAGATCGATGACATCGTCGATGCTCTGATCACCTCAGATCAGGCAGAAAAGATGAAAAACTTCTGATCATATTGGGAGAACTTTTGGAAACTAAGATTTTATCAACAAGTGAAAAGGATATAAAGCAGGCGGCTGAGATCATCAGACGAGGCGGCCTGGTGGCTTTTCCCACGGAGACTGTTTACGGCCTGGGAGCCAATGCCCTTGACCCCGTGGCTGTGGGCAAAGTATACGCCGCCAAGGGAAGACCCTCCGACAATCCCATGATCGTCCACATATCGCACAAAGACGATATGAAAAAACTGACGGATCTCATGACCCGCGATATGGAGCTTCTCATGGATGCCTGCTGGCCGGGACCTCTTACTATGGTGGTGCCTGCCAAGGACATCATTCCACGGGTCACCACCGGCGGACTGGATACTGTGGCCATCAGGATGCCATCTTCAGAAGTGGCACGTGACCTGATCACAGAGTCGGGTGTGCCCATCGCGGCGCCTTCGGCCAACCTGAGCGGACATCCCAGCCCGACTACGGCCCAGCACTGCATCGACGATCTTTTGGGAAGGATCGACGCCATAATCTCAGGCGCTGACTGTAAGGTGGGCATCGAATCCACCGTTGTGGACATGACGGGCGAAACGCCCATGATCTTAAGGCCGGGCATACTGACTGCAGAGAAGCTTTCAGAAGTGCTCGGTGAAGATGTGATCCCCGATCCCACGCTTCTCAGGAAGCCGGAGATCTCGGGAGATACGGGAAATGTGGCCAACACTGAAGATTTCAAGCCCAGGTCACCGGGCATGAAATACAAGCATTACGCCCCCAAGGCAGAGATGACCATCTACAGGGGCGACGAAGACACAGTAAGAAAAGTGATCGGAGAACGAGCAGCTGAACTCAGATCTCAGGGAAAGACCGTGGAGACCATAATCTACGGAAACGATGAGCCTGAGAAGGCGGCGAGAGAGTTTTTCGGAAGGCTGAGAGACTGCGACAAAAACGGCACTGATGTTATCCTGGCGGCGGCTCTCAAGGAGAGCGGCGTGGGCTTCTCTGTAATGAACAGAATGTTCAAGTCTGCGGGATACAACATTATAGATGTAAAAAAGAAGGAAGGAAGTGGTAGAACTATGATTATTGCAATGGCAAGTGATCACGGCGGTTATGCACTTAAGGAAGAGATCAAAAAACATCTGGCTGAAAAGGACAGCACCATCGAGATAATGGACCTGGGTACACATTCTGAGGAATCCGTGGATTATCCTGTCTATGGCAAGCTCTGCGGCGAGACTGTAGCTTCCGGCAAGGCTGACCTGGGCATCGTGTGCTGCGGCACCGGCATCGGCATCTCCATGGCAGCCAACAAGGTAAAGGGTATCCGCTGCGGCCTCTGCACATCTGTTGAGATGGCCCACCTTACCAAGGAACACAATAATGCAAACATCCTGGCTTTAGGCGGCAGGACCACTGAGCCTGAACTGGCCTTCGCCATCGTGGACGAGTGGCTCGACACGGAATTTGCAGGAGGACGCCACAAGAGAAGGACCGATATGCTGGATGAGATGTAGCCGGCAGAAAGTTTTTTGGAAAAAGTTCAAAACGCATATAAGCGATATATAAAAGGAGAGAGAAAAATGGGAAAATTACTGGTATTTGATCATCCCCTTATTCAGCATAAGGTAACGATGATGAGAAAGACTGAAACTACAACCAAGGAATTCAAGGAACTTGCAAAGGAAGTCGTAATGCTCATGGGCTACGAGGCTACCCGCGACCTTCCTCTTGAGGAAGTAGAGATCGAGACTCCTATCTGCAAGACCAGACAGAACATGCTCAAGGGCGAGGACATCGCTATCGTTCCTATCTTAAGAGCAGGTCTTGGTTTCGTAGACGGAATGCTGGCTCTTTATCCGAACGCAAAGGTAGGTCACATCGGCCTTTACAGAGACCCCAGAACTCACATGCCTGTAGAGTACTACTGCAAGCTTCCTAATGATATCGAGAAGAGAACCATCTTCGTAGTAGACCCTATGCTTGCTACCGGCGGTTCCGCTATCGACGCCATCAACTCCATTAAGCAGAGAGGCGGCAAGGACATCCGTTTCATGTGCCTCATCGCTGCTCCCGAAGGAATCAAAGCTCTTCAGGAAGCTCACCCTGACGTTGACATCTACATCGCTCAGGAAGATGAGAGACTCAATGAGAACGCCTACATCGTACCAGGTCTGGGAGATGCCGGCGACAGACTTTTCGGCACCAAGTAATTACCCATATCCATATAATTGAAAGGATAAGTATAAATGGACTTCAATAAGTTAATACCTGATAATGTAAGTAAATTCGATAATGTTTATGATGTTCTCAAGGAGAGAGGCTTTATCGAGCAGTCTACAGACGAAGATAAGGTGAGAGAACTCCTTCAGAATGAAAAAGTTAAATTCTACATCGGTTTCGACCCGACGGCTGACTGCCTTCACGTAGGCCACTTCATGCAGGTCATCATCATGATGTACATGCAGAAATTC
>JAEEGL012079746.1_pt1 | contig 28719 bp, 27 predicted proteins | sample 9134231 | NCBI WGS metagenome assembly JAEEGL01 (sample SAMN16246548, study PRJNA631951) | gut metagenome | biome: gut microbiome; feature: rumen; material: fiber-attached | host: Bos | place: Iran: Karaj | collected 2018-10 | reverse complement strand
GGTCGTTTCGTTAGAATCAGAACCAACATAAACACCTGGGCCACCGCCAGTTATGTAAACGGTGCCACCGTTCATTTCAAAATCTTTTTGATTAACCACCACAAAAGAATCACCCCTAACTTCACCGCCATTTAATACAATGTTGCTGAAGTTATTAATGCCATACGCTAAGCCTTTAACCAGCCCGCCATTTATTGTAAGGTTGCCATAATTATTGATCACATAACCATTGGTTGCGGTGCTTTCAAGGATACCAGACTCGAGAATTAAATCACCAGTTTTGGTGCTGGTACCAACTTGAATAGCTGGTTTGCCACTGCTGGTAAGTTTGCCATCTGAATTCTCGGAAGTGTCTTTGACTGTAAGTGTTGCTTCGTATGGAACCAGTGTTTTGCCACTCATATTAATCGTATGACCATTTAGGTCCAGAGTGAGATCTTTACGAACAAATGCGTTGGCGGTGAGCGTAATATCCGCCTCAAGAATGATATCGCCACCGTTCTTAAAATAGGTGTTGGTCAGTGTGCTCGCATCCGAAACCGGCTCGGCAGCATAAGCGCCCGCGCCAAAAAACGCCAGGCTAAGGATTAAACTTAAAGAAATTTTTTTCAATGTTTGTTTCATAATGTAGCCTATATATATTATATATAAGCACAAGAGGTATAAGAAGTCAAGCTCTAGTAATAAATTGGGCCGTCGTCTGGGAATGGATCGTCTGTCGGAAAATCAGAGTCATCGAATTCGTCGTAATCTTTGAAACCATCGTTGTCGTCGTCATAAGAATCGTTGTATGGGCTGTTGCCATAGAATTGATTTGAGCCGTATGGGTTGTAGCCGAGCTCGATCAAAAAGCGCGACGGCATATTGTAACTGCGTTCGCCAAAACTGTAGCGCGAAGCGGCGTAGGTGAGGAAAAGTTTTTTCATGGCGCGCGTCATACCAACGTAGGCTAGGCGGCGCTCTTCTTCGAGGGCGGCTTCGTCGTCTACGCGGGAGCTCGGGAATAAGCCGTCTTCCATACCAACCAAAAATACTACCGGGAATTCTAGACCTTTGGCTGCGTGCATCGTCATCAAAGTGACCGCGTTGTCGCTCGAAGCTTCGTCGGCGGAAGACATCAAGGTGGCGTCGGCCAAAAACTCGTCCAAAGTTTCGTAACCGTTGGCGTTGCCAATGAGAACACCAAGGTTTGCGATACGTTCTTCGCCGGTTGGCGTACCGTCCGTGAGCAAAGTTTCAAAATCAAAATAATCGATGGCTTTTTTCGTGATTTCGGCCGGTGGTAAATCTAACGGAGTATTTTTGATAAAGTTCAAAAACTTATTGAATGCATTTTTAGCTTTGGCGGCAGTTAACACGTCCGCAAGGTCTGGGTCTTTTAGTGGCTCAGTTCCCTCGATCGCGTCAACGGCAGCGAGAATTTTTGCGAGCGACGCATCGCCGATACCGGACAATACATTTTTCACCACGCGCTCCAAGCTAATTTTGTCGCGCTGATTTACGAGCACCTTCAAAATCGCAAGCACGTCTTTGACTTCCTTACGATCGTAGAAACGTACGCCGCCAATAATTTTGTACGGGATGCGCATATTCATGAAGGCTTTTTCAAAAGTGTAGGACTGCGCATTGGTACGATACAAAACGGCAAAGTCAGAAAAGTTTGGATACTGGCGGTGGTATTCAAAAATTTTGCGCGCCACGTAGTTTGCTTCTTCGTTTTCATCACGCAAGGATTCTACGTCCACTGGCTCGCCTTTTTCGGCTTCGGTAAACAAGGTTTTGTCGGTGCGAGTTTTGTTTTTGGTGATGATTTTTTGTGATGCCTCCAAAATATTTGCGGTGGAACGATAGTTTTGTTCGAGTTTGATAACTTTGGCGCCCGGAAAATCGCGTTCAAAATGCAAAATGTTGGTAAAGTCGGCGCCACGCCACGAATAAATCGACTGCCAGTCGTCACCTACCACGCAAATATTGCGATTTTTGTTGACGAGAAGTTTGATGAGTTGGTACTGAATAATGTTGGTGTCCTGATACTCGTCAATCAAAATGTGCTCAAATTTGGTTTGCCATTTTTTGCGAATGTCTGGATTATTTTGGAAAAGCTCCAAAGCTTTCAAAAGTAGGTCATCAAAATCGAGAGCGTTCGCACGAGATTTTTCGGTTTCATAACGCGCAAAAATTTTGGCAGTTTGCTTTTGGTTTGGATAACACGCGGCAGCCGCATAATCGTCTGGCGTTTGACCTTCGTTTTTGGCTTTGCTAATAATCGACTGAATGGATTTTGGCTTCAACGATTTGTCGCTCGCCATATTTAAATCTTTAATAATGTGTTTAATAAGCGAAATTTGATCGTCCGTATCGTAAATTACAAAATTTTTATCAAGCCGTGCAGCTTCGGATTCGATGCGCAAAATCTTCACACAAATACCATGGAAGGTGCCCATGTACGGCATGAAACTGCGCGGCACTACGTCGCCATTGGTGTCGTTCAAAAGTTTCCAAAGGCGCTCGCGCATTTCGCGCGCGGCTTTGTTAGTAAACGTGACGGCTAAAATATTGTTTGGATTAATACCATTTGCAATCAAATTCGCAATGCGATGAGTCAAAGTTTTGGTTTTGCCAGAACCCGCACCCGCCAAAATAAGGAGCGGCCCTTCTAAAGTTTGTACCGCATCTGCTTGAGCTGAATTAAGCCTTTCTAAGATATTCACCTAACCATCTTAAAACATTTGGCACGATATTTAAACCCCCATGACATTTAAAAAGCAATTTAGAATTTTTTGGAGAGTAAGACTTGGCCTAGCGGCCCGGAGCGCTCTCCAAAAAATTACTAAATTGCTTTTATTAAATGCCTGTGAGTGGTGAAATATCTGCACCCAAATGTCTTAAGCGGGCAGCGAAATCTTGGTAACCGCGGTTAATCGGGTAGACATTGCGGAGAATCGAAGTGCCAGGTGCGGCGAGCATTGCGATCAAAATCACGACTGCTGGGCGCAAAGCTTGTGGAGCCACGAGTTCGGCGGCGTGCCAGTTGGTTGGACCTTCCACGTAAATACGGTGTGCGTCGAGCAGCTCAACTTTAGCATTCAGATTTGCGAGTTCAGCTGTGTAAATGGCGCGGTTTTCAAACACCCAGTCGTGAATCAATGTACGACCTTCGGCCACGGCGGCAATTACCGAGAAGAACGGCAGGTTGTCGATATTGAGACCTGGGAATGGCATTGGGTGAATTTTATCGATCGGTGCCACGAGGTCAGATTTTTTGACGGTCAAATCAACGAGGCGCGTGCGGCCGTTATTCGACAAATACTCTTCGCTGATTTCGAATTTTGCATTCATGTTTTTTAGAACTTCAAGCTCGACTTCGAGAAATTCGATTGGTGCACGAAGCAAAGTGATTTCGGAATGCGTAGCAAACGCAGCGGCAATAAATGACATAGCTTCGATTGGGTCTTCAGAAATGTAGTATTCAACGTCGGAATTGAATCTTTGGCGGCCACGCACAACCAAAGTTGTGGTGCCAATACCGCTGATTTTGACGCCGAGTTTTTCAAGGAAGAAACAAACGTCTTGCACCATGTAGTTTGGCGAAGCGCCCACGATAGTGGTTTTGCCCGGACAAAGCGCGGCGGCCATCAAAATGTTTTCAGTGACGGTGTCGCCACGTTCAGTAAGAATAATGCGACGATCGGTAGTTTTCTTCAAAGTTTTTTGGTCGACCTCTACACTGTAGAAACCACTATTTTTGGTAGCATCAACCTGAAGACCGAAACTTTCCAAAGCCTTAAGGTGTGGCTCGACCGTGCGAGTACCAAGTGAACAACCGCCGGCATAAGGAATCTCGAATTTCTTGTAAAAATGAAGTAATGGGCCAAGGAACATAATGATGGAGCGGGTTTTGCGCGCGGCCTCAATGTTCATTTCGTCCAATTTCAATTCGCGGGGTGATATAATTTCAAGGTCACGATGACGATTTTGCCAATGGCATTTTACGCCAATCGATTCCAAAACTTCAATAATACGAAAGACTTCTTCGATGCGCGCAACGCGGTGCAAAACAGTTTTGCCGGAATTCAAAAGTGCCGCACAAAGCAAAGCGACGGCTGCATTTTTAGAAGTGTTAACAGTAATTTCGCCGGCGAGTTCTTTGCCGCCGCGAATACGAAAACTCTGCGAAACGGAGTCATTAATAGAGAGAATTTGGTTACCAAGAGCTTCTGACAGCTTCTTGATCATTTCAAGCGAAATGTTTTGGCCGCCTTTTTCGATGCGGTGAATTGCAGACTGTGATGAACCAACGGCAGCGGCAAGTTCGCCCTGCGTCCAGCCTTTTTCAAGGCGCATTTGTTCGATGGTTTCACCAATTACTTGTTGGTAGGTCTTTGGTTTTTTCATACAAAATATTATACCACAAATATATCACGGTGTGAATATTTTACTTTAAGCCGGCGAGGCCAGGCAAGTCGTTGCCAAGTAGGAATTCGAGCGCCGCACCACCGCCCGTAGAAACGAGCGAATATTTTAGCTGCGGGTGTTCTAACATCATTTGTTCTACGAATCCGGTAGTGTCGCCACCGCAAATTACAGTGGTTTTGTCTGCACTTTCGCCCATTAGTTCTGCCACGATGGTAGACGAGGTGGCATAGGCAGCGTCTTCAGCTTTGCCGAGTAGGCCGTTCCAAACCACTGTCTTGGCGCTCTGAATCATTTCGGCAATTTTAATGGTACTGGATGGTCCAACGTCGAGTTTTGCGCCGGCCGTGTCTTCGTCAAAATCATCGGCAACGTAAATCTTGTCGCTAGGATTCGTGTAGCCATCGGCAGCGATTTTGCCACCCACGGCGATTTGGTCGGCAAGGCCGATGAATTTTTCAATTAGTGGGGCTTTGTCTTCGACTTTGGCGCCACCGATAATCATAAGAAGCGGACGTTCTGGATCATCAATCACTTTTGAAAGCCCGTTGATTTCCTTTTCTAAAAGTAGGCCGGCGTAGGAAGGTAAAAGTTTAGTAATCGCATCAGTAGAAGCGTGGGCGCGGTGCACCACGGCAAAACCATCTTGTACGAAAATCTCAGCGCCAGTAAATTCTACTATTTCTTTGGCAAACTCGGTATCGTTTGCTTCTTCACGCGGATCAAAACGCAAGTTTTCGAGCAAGGCCACGCGGCAGTTTGAAAGCTCAACCAGGTGCTGGCCTTTTTTAATTTCAAAGAAGCCAATTTCGGGGCCCGGCAAAAGCGCGCGTAAACATTCGATGGCCGGCTTTAAACTAAATTCTGGATTTTCTTTCCCTTCTGGGCGGCCAAGGTGCGAAATGAGCACCACTTTTTTGGCGCCACCATCGAGCAAAAATTGAATAGTTGGTAGGCTGGCTGAAATTCTTAAATCACTTTCAACTTCACCGTCTTTAATTGGCACGTTGTAATCCACGCGCACAAGCACGGTTTTGTCTTTGACGTCTACGTCACGAATGGTTTTTAAATTCATAATCCTCCTTAAACGTAGCGGACCTGAATGGTGTCGGTGCCGCCGATTTTATCTTTGCCACCCGAAACAATCACTGCAAGCAAATCTTTTTTGCCTTCTTTAGTGTGAATGTAACCACTTTCTTTGAGCTCTTTGGCTAGGTCGTAGCCATAATTATCGGAATACTCGCGCACAAAGGCTGAGTTTGCATAGGTTAAGGCTAGCTGATTTGCCACACGAGCGTTGTCGGTAACGGAAATGATTGGCACGTTTGGACGTTCGGCTGCCATGGCGCGAGCCGTGGTGCCGGAAGCAGTTTGGCAAACAATCACGTCGGCATCGATAGTCTCAGCGAGACGAGCAGCAGCGTGCGAAATTGCGCCATAAACTTCGAAGTCGCCGGTTGGTGCCTGCGAGATTGCCGCTACGCGCGAGTGGTTTTGTGCATACAAAATCACTTTTTTCATTTCTTGTACGGTTTCGAGTGGATACTTACCATTCGCGGTTTCGTCGGAAAGCATCACTACGTCAGCGCCCTGGATAACAGCAGTGGCAACATCGGAAACTTCGGCACGAGTTGGTTCTGGGTTGTCTACCATGGAGCTAAGCATTTGGGTTGCCACGATACAAAGTTTGGAATTAGCGCGACAAAGAGCAATGAGTTTGCGCTGCACGATTGGCACTACTTCGGCGCCAGCTTCTACAGCCATATCACCACGCGCCACCATGATGCCATCTGCAGCTTTCACAATAGCTTCTAGACCTTCTTCGGTTTCGATGGCTTTTTTGGTTTCGATCTTGGCGATTACTTTGGCAGTTGAGCCGTACGACATGAGAATTTGTTTGAGTTTTTCGATATCACTGGCGCTCTGCACGAATGAAAGAGCAACATAATCAAAGTCGTGTTCGGCACCAAATTTAATGTCCTCTAGATCCTTTGGCGTGAGAATATCGCCACCAAAATCGGTATCCGGAAGATTAAGGCCTTTTTTGGACATAATAAAACCATCGTTTTCGATCTCGACTCTAATAGCGGTGTCAGAAACAATGTCTACAACATGGCTTTTGATCTTGCCATCAAACATAAATAGTGGTTCGCCCGGTTTGACTTTGTCAGCGAGGTTATATTGCACTGGCACAGCATGGCCACCGTCGTGAATTTCGAGTGCAGAATCGAGCACTAGCTCGTCGCCGGCTTTTAGATCTAGGTGGTTGTCTTTTAGAGCGCCAAGGCGAATTTTTGGTCCTTGCAAATCTTGTAGAATTGCCACGGAGCGGCCTTTGTTTGCAGCGGCAGCGCGAATCCAACCAATATGACGGGCGCGTTCTTCGTTAGAACCGTGCGAACAATTTAGACGGCAACCATTAACGCCGGCCATAATAATATCTTCAATTTGTTCAGCCGAATCGACCGCCGGGCCGATCGTAGCTAGGATTTTCGTACGTTTAAAAAGTTTGCTCATAGTTATATATTACCATAAGTTAGATGTTATGATAAGATGGAGTTATGACTAGACCAAGCGTAAAACGTTTAGCAAAATTGGCGAAATTTTCGCGCAAAACAACAATCGCAATCATTATGGTTTGTGTTGTTTTGGTGACAATAGCCACACTCGTTATTTTGTTTTCAACACCAGAACGCCGCATCAAGGGCCGCATCGAAGCTTTGGCACACGAGTATTATGAAGATTATTATTATGACAAATTTACCGCTTCGGTAGCAGCGAACAAACGCGAAGAGTTACTCGAAAAATACAGTGAGCGCGGTTTTTCGGAAGTGCCGTTAAGGCAACTCCTGTTCTATGACAACGGCAAACACGCCAGCGAGGCCGACGAGCTTGGCCAGTATTGCGACATCAACACCACTTCGGTACGCATCATTCCAGACTCTCCTTACGGCAAGACAAATTACCACGTAGAATACAAATACTCTTGCAATTTTTAGGTAAATCTAATATAATAATAAAGTCTATCCGGTCTCGCAAGCCTACGGCTCGCGATTCCTCGTTCGTTAAGACAAATCGAAAACAAGTTTTCAATTTGTTTTCCCTCACTCGGTCTCGTAGTATAACGGTTAGTACAACGGGTTTTCATCCCGTCAATAGGAGTTCGACTCTCCTCGAGATCACCAAAGAAATAAAAAGAACCCGCGAGGGTTGTTTTTATTTCTTTGATTATTTTTTGCAGGAGAGGCGAACTCCGAGGAGTTCGCCCGCCGTAGGCGGATAGCGAGCTTCAGCGAGCGTCCTCTCCTTTCTGTAGCGTGCGAAGCACGCGTCGATCACCAAATGAGTTCGCCCGCCAAAGGCGGATAGCGAGCTTTAGCGAGCGTCCTCTCCGAAAAAACACCCCACCCAGTAATGGGCGGGGGTACAACTAGTAGATAATTGGGTTCTCGACCGGGTCAATAATTATAATTGACCGATCGGTAATGCGAGCCAGACGATAGGTACCGAGCTTTTGGTTTTTTTGGTTGTAAACCGTACCCACGCAAGTCTCGTACTGATCATGTAAACCAGGCTGGAGCACTAGCCATCCGGGCTCGATTAGCTGGAGTTCAATCTCGGGAATAATCTTATTCCCCGACTCCTCAATCACCGCATTGTAATAGGTAATTGGACCGGCATCCTTGACTTTGCGAAACCAACCATGCATCTCATCCAGCATCCTAGACTTCTCAAAATGGTTCAAATCCGTAACGTTCAAATAAACATCCATACACTATACCTCCTTATTTGGAATAGCAGGGCCTATACTATAATTATGCCATTCTTCTCCTAAAAAGTCAATACTTAAAGGGATGTGACAGATGTGCTATCCTAAAGTTATGGACTTTGTTTCAGTTCTGGAGGTAATTGGTACGGTGGCTTTTGCGGTGTCTGGCGCGCTCACAGCAGTGCGTAAAAAGCTAGATATTTTTGGTATCGTAATGCTAGGTTTCACTACCGCACTCGGTGGCGGCATTATCCGCGATGTTTTGCTTGGAGTAATTCCGCCGATGGCTTTCCGTAACCCATTCTATGCTTTGCTTGCTGTGGCAACTTCAGTCCTGATGTTTTTCCCTTTGATTCGTAAATATGCAGCCCGCGCCGAAAAATATCTTCTCATCATGGATACAGTTGGCCTCGCGGTGTTTACCGTGATTGGTGTGCGCGCCGGAATGATGTATGACAATATTTTTCTAGCCGTTTTTGTCGGCACTTTAACCGGTGTGGGCGGCGGCGTAATGCGCGATCTTTTTGTGAACGAAAAGCCTTATATTTTTGTCAAACATTTCTACGCCTGTGCTTCTATTAGTGGCGCGCTTGTTGCGGCACTCTGCTGGCCGCTCGGCGAAATCCCAGCCATGGCAATCGGCGCCGTAGTAGTTTTTATACTGAGAATTTTGGCCGCCCGCTTTCATTGGAGCTTGCCAAAAATTAAGGCATAAAAACGCGCCGAGCATGGTAGTACTCGGCGCATTATGAATAATTTACTGACCCGTTTCTCTTTTTGTTCTGGGGCGGGCTTTCCCCTTTTTCTTTTTCCTGGGGTTGAAGTATTCTTTCTCCATTATCTTTTTCTTAGGATCAATGACCTTTTTCCCCTTTTTCCTGGGATCGATGTATTCTTTCCCATTTTTCTTGGGATTGGTGTATTCTTTCCCATTTTTCTTGGGATTGGTGCGCTTTTGGCGCTTCATTTTGATAATACGCGCTGAGCCGTCGTACGGCCTTCTGGTATTATAATCGTTGATCTGTAATTCGTGTGAATACTTATCATATTCCCGACGAACGATCCCTTTAATATCAACGAATGCAGGCTTCCCTTCTTCCTCTCCGCCACTGGCTGCTAGGCCAGTGATTTGTCCTATGTACTTTTCCGCGCGGTACTTTTCAGGATCCTTAATAAGTTCCTTGCCCTCGGAGCTGGCGCCAAATAAATGAGCCTTATCCTCGGGACCTATGTAAACTATCCTAAAAAATACTTCCTTTTTCTCACCCTTGAAATATTTTTCAAGAGACTCCCATAGCTCATTTAAACTCGGACCACTAACAATAACTAGATCCTTTACCATACACATCCCTCCTTTTTTCATGTACAAGATGAGGCAGTCTGCACTTTAATTATGACACGCAAAAAAATAAACGCCAAGCATAAGCGTTTTAGAAAATTTTGGGGCTCTACCAATCTGGTAGAGCCCTTCACAAACACGCCTTGTGGCGCTATAACACTTAGTTGCGCAAAAATAAAAAATTTTCCTTCGCTATGTAGATATCTTGACTCGGCTTCCTGTAAGTATAGCTCCTTGCTTCTAGCAGTACCAATTTCGCTGATTCTTCTAGCAAATTTCCTTTTTACAGGTTTGCCTATGAACGTAATACAAAATTCGTTCTCAATTCGTTCAATGGTGTTACTTGATGAGGTCTAAGAATTCAGCTTCCCCTATAGTTGGAATGCCGAGCTCGGCAGCCTTTTTGGTTTTGCTACCGCCTGGCTTTTCGCCGACGATGAGAGCGGTGGTGGTTTTTGTAACGGAGCTTGTAACGGTGGCGCCGAGTGCGCGAAGTTTATCTTCGGCTTCTTCACGACCCATGCTAGCAAGTGTGCCGGTGACGATGTAGCTCTTGCCGGCGAGCGGAAGCTTGGATTGATCTTCGTAAACTGGGTTCATACCAAGTTCCTTAAGTTCGGTGAGAAGCTTGAGATTGTCTTCATCCGCAAACCAAGCCAAAATGGATTGCGCGACGATTTGGCCAATGTCCGGGATGCTGATGAGTTCATCTTCGGTGGCGTCGCAAAGTTTTTCGATGCTGCCAAAATGACGAGCGAGCGATGTTGCGGTTTGCGCGCCTACGTGGCGAATGCCAAGTGCAGTGATAAATTTGTTGAGCAAAGGTGATTTACTTTTTTCAATTGCAGCTACCAAATTATTAGCGGACAAATCGGCGAAGCGTTCGAGCTGAGAAACTTTGCCTGGAGTCAAACGGTAAAGGTCGGCGATGGATTTAACGAGGCCGGAGTCAACTAGGGCGATGACGTTTTTCTCGCCCAGGCCTTCAATATTTAGAGCAGGTTTTGATGCATAATATTCAATCGCGCGCTTTAAAATGAGGTCGGAATTTTCACCCTTCACGCGGTAAACAACTTCGCCGCGCGGGCGCTCAAATTCGAGTTCTGGATATTGGGCCTTTAAAGCTTCTTCATAATCAAAAGGCTTGGCTTCGGCTGGGCGAAGAGTAGTCAAAACTTCTTTAACTTGCGGAATAATGTCGCCGGCTTTGTAAATAATCACGGTGTCACCAATGCGAAGGTCGAGGCGAGCGATTTCGTCGGCGTTGTGAAGCGTGGCGTGGCGCACGGTGGAGCCGGCCACTTCAACAGGGTCCAAAATCGCGACTGGCGTAGCGGCGCCGGTGCGGCCGATTGTAATTACAATGTCGCGCACCTTAGTGGTGGATTCTTCGGCTGGGAATTTGAAGGCCACGGCGGCGCGTGGAGTTTTGCCGACAATGCCGAGCGCGTCGTAAGTAGCGCGGTCGTTGATTTTAATCACCATACCGTCCGTATTAAACGGCAAAGTTTTGCGATAGTCATCGAGTTTTTTGATGTATTCAAAAAGTTCTTTGGTTTGATTTCCTGCCCACACCAAATCTTCGTTTGAAGTACGGAATTTCATGGCGCGCAGTTTTTCGTAGGCTTCGTGGTGAGTTGGCAAGTTTGGTTTTACCAAATCGTAAGCCATGAATTTAAGTGGGCGAGACGCTGCAACTTTTGGGTCGAGCTGACGAATGGAACCGGCCGCGAGGTTACGCGGGTTGGCAAATTCTTTTTCGCCGATTTCGCGTTGGTGTGCTTGCAATGCATCAAAATCTTTTTTAAAAATAATAATTTCGCCGCGCACTTCTACATCGCCTGGCTCATCAATACGCATTGGAATATTTTCAATCGTGCGCACATTCATAGTGACGTCTTCACCAACTAGACCATCGCCGCGTGTTACGGCCTGCACGAACAAACCGTCTTTATAATGGAGCGAGCAGGCCAAGCCATCCATTTTAATATCGGTGAAGAATTCTTTGATTTTGCCGCCCGGAATTAATTTTTCGTTGCGCGAAATCCAGTCGCGTACCTCTTCTTCCGAAAACACATCAGCAAGACTAATCATGCGTTTTTCGTGCGTGACTTTTTTGAACTTGTCGAGCGGTTTGCCGGCTACGCGCTGAGTTGGTGAATCCGGTGTAATGAGTTCTGGAAATTCTTCTTCAAGTTTTGATAGCTCGTGTTTCAAAGAATCCGCGGCCGCTTCGGACATAATCGATTCGTCTAGAACATGATAATGATAGCGATAATCGTTGATGATTTCGCGGAGTTTTATTATGCGTTCTTCAGCTTCACTTTTCGTCATAATCAAGCATCCAACGATAATAAATGTAGAGATACGCGGTTGTGTAGATCGCGGTGAAGCAAGTCATCACAAGGAGTGCAATTGGCACTACTGGAACGCCAGCCAAGAACTCGAATTGGCCCTTAAGCCAAAAGTCGAGCAGGATGATTGGGATCATAGCAAACACCCACATAATCGCTAGTGCAAAGATCAAGAAAATTATTCTAAAAATAAAACGCATGCGGCGCCCAGCCATTAAGTCTGAAGCCGTATTCACCGCTTTTAATGGATAGAGCCCTGGTGCGCTTACCGCAACGAGCGCGATGATTGAGCTTGATAGTAGGTAGCCAGAAAGTAAGACCATGGCCATGGCGAAAATGAAGAACACTAGTGCATAAAACGGAGTGGAAAGAAAACCGGTAGCAACGGCCGTGGCGTAAACAATCAGCAAAATAAATAGTGGGATACATTGAATAAAAATTAGCAAGAACACCATGAGGGTTGAAACGAGTGGTGTAGCGGCGTTATATAGCGCGTCGCGGAGCTTGATTGTGTGCCCCGCATAGCGATGGCGCAAAATAAAGATCGTGCAAAGCCAAATAAGTAAGAAAATCAAAACCGAGAAAACCACGGCGGATTCGCTAGATTCGCCGGAAAGGCCGCCAGTAGTTACGGTAGAAATGAGGATTAGGCTCGCCTTCATGACGTTGCTAATTTCACCGCCAGAAAACTCAGCACTAGTTTCGTCGAGCACTTCTTTGAATTGTTTGTAGGTGGCTTCGTTCATTATCCCAACTAGTAGGACATTCAAAAATACAGCCAATACCAAAAGCCCGAGAAAGATTTTCCAGTTTTTAAAAATCGCTTTAAAGGTGGCGACTGCGTGGGCAAACATACCCGGAATTTCTAGCTCGCGCCGATAATCTTCGCGGTATGAGCGGCGGAAAGTTTTATGTAGACGTACTCTTCCGCTACGTTTACTTTTGATTTTCGCAATCCAGCCTTTGATTCTTTTGAATCTGACTTTTTTGGCTTCGGCTGGTTTTTTGTCGGATTTTTTAGAAGGTCGTTTTGCCATGCTCGAGCCTCTCAATGCGTTTTTCAATTGGTGGGTGCGTGCTAAACAAATTGCTGAGGAAACCTTTGCGCAAAGGATTATTGATATACATCTGCGCCATTGCGGAGTTTTGGCTCTTCATTGGTTGCGAATGTGATTGTAACTTTTTGAGGGCGTTGATCATGCCTTCTGGATAACGCGTGATATTAACGGCAGAGGCATCGGCCAAATATTCGCGTTGGCGTGAAACAGCCATCTGAGCGATACTCGCAAAAATTGGCGCGAGAATTGCAGTGACAATCATAAGAATTGCACCCACCGGGCTGCGTTCTTCGTTGCGACGGCGGCTACCGTAGAAAAGAAAGCGCGATGAAATATCGGCAAGCAAACCGACTACACAAACCAAACCAAACACGATAGTAGAAACGCGGATATCGTAGTTTTTGACGTGAGACATTTCGTGCGCCATTACAGCGGTGAGTTCGTTGTCGTCCATAATATCAAGCAAGCCAGTGGTGGCAGCCACAATGGCGGTTTTTGGATTACGGCCAGTTGCAAAAGCATTTGGCGCAGAATCATTAACAATGTAAACCTTTGGCATAGGTAGGCCCGTGGTGATACTCAGGTTTTCCACGGCATTGTAAAGACGCGGGCAATCCTTTTTTTCAATTTCTTTAGCACCTGCCATGGCAGTGGCTAGAGAACTTGAAAGAAAATACTGCAAAACCGCATAACCGGTAGCAATCAGAAGCGTCCAAAGGGCGATAGTCCAATCACCAAAATACCACGCAAAGAAACAAGAAATCGCCGCAATTAAGACGACAAAACCAATCATAAGATAAACGGTTTTTCGTTTGTTTGCGGCGATTTGCTTGTACATTTTGCTCCTTAGAACTCAATGTTTGGAGCTTTTTCGATGCGATCGTATTCTTTAGCGTCTACTTCGTAAAATTCACGTTTTTTGAATTTGTGGAACAAAACGTTGTATGGGAAAACATCGATTCTAGTGTTAAGATCTTTGACGCCAGCGTTATAGAAGCGGCGAGAAGCTTGAACTTTGTTTTCGGTGTCTTCGATAGCATTTTGAAGCTGTTGGAAGTTTTTATCGGCCTTGAGATCTGGGTAAGACTCAGAGATGGCCATGATGCGAGAGAGTGCACCAAGCATAGAGCGATCTGCTTCAGCAGTGCTGGCGACGCTTCTTGCGCCCATCATTTTGGCACGAGCTTCAGAAACTTGCTTGATAGCTTCGGTTTCGTGTTTGGCATAGCCTTTGATGGTGTTGACGAGCTGTGGGATCATATCCGCACGGCGTTTGAGTTGCACGGTGATATCAGACCATGCTTCGTCTACACGAGTGTTTAATCTTACTAATGCATTGTACATGCCTGCGATAATGATAGCGAGAAGCAAGATCACGCCTAGTACTATCAACAGGATAATTGCCCATGTTGGCATTTTGATTTCTCCTATTTATACTAATAATTATACGCTATTTTTAGCACAAGTTCAACTTTAATGACCATGAAAAACCGGCCCCGAAGGGCCGATCCTGGTTTTAGGCGCTTTAGTGTTCGAAATATTTTTTATACAAAAGCTCTATCATTTTCTCTTCTCCTATCGGTGATTGCTCTTCAATCAGCTCCTTCGTTTTAGCGAGAGCTATCTCGAAATTTTCGGAATCACGATAATAGAAAACGAAGGCTAATGCGACTCCTCTATTCAGCTCCATCTCACCTTCTGCTTGGTATATCCGAACATCCGTTTTAATTACCACATTGCTTGCTTCTAATAATTTTTCAAAGGAATCATAGTTCGGATCGTCTTTGCTCAAATACGATGATTTGTTGCCTTGGTATGACCAGTGCCATACGTTTCTGTAGTAGGCATCACCGGACCAGCTACCAGTAAAGGCTGGATAGTATTTATATCCATTTCGAGCATCTCCCAAGTCAGTTTTTCCGCGTATCAGGAACACCGGCTTATCCCCTGATCCTTCATTCCATTTCCGCGTCATCCTATCGGTATATTCCTTTAAGTCGTCACGAAAACGCTGATACGGCATGAACGCCTTTTGTTCTTTAGTTATTTCGCACTGAATTGCTGAGACTGCCGATTTTTTTATATCGACTTTTTTTCGCGCTTCTTTCTCAGCGTCATCAAGCTCTCTACTTGCTTCCTGAAGTCTTCTCTCGGCTTCAAGAACTGTTGGACTCACTTCGTACTTTTTGTACAAGCACTGTCACCTCGCTTTCTTTTTAAAATGTGCTCCCTAAAACCAATTATAATATATCATATTTTCGCGCTATAGTCAAAACCAACAAAAAAAAATGCTCTTCTGGAGCATACAAAAATAGTGCGTTAGAAGCGCCTCTAACTCTCGTTGGCTTGACCTAAGAGTTAGCCAACAAAATAAGGCTTCCTTGAGCCTTAAAACGTGGTGCGAATGAAGAGACTCTAACTCTCGACCTCTTCCTTGGCAAGGAAGCGCTCTAAACAACTGAGCTACATTCGCATGTGGCCTTATTATACCACAGATTTCGGTTTTTAGGCAAGATTTTATTCTTGTGATATAATTGAGATATAAGAAAAGCGCCTCTAGGAAGCACTTTTCGGTTGTGTTGTCTAACTAGCGAAAGCTAGTTAGATTTTTTCTTCGGTACGGTTCTACGTCCGGGGAAGAGAACGCATAACAGATTAATCTGTATGGCCATTTGTCATCCTTTCCAGCAACCTGGTCACCCTAGAAAGATCGTTTAATGGTCACCTCACACAGCAAAAGCCGCGAGGCTTTCGCATCGGCCCACTAAAGCTCCGAAGACCAACCGCCACCATCTAAACACACGAATAATCATTTTACAACCCCCTCCTCCCCAGTTAAGCATAGGCACCTTAATCCTTCTTTACAGATTAGCATAAGTGTGATACAGTTAAAGAGCAAAAAGCTAAAAACAAACACGAAAATGGACATCGTTCTGCAAATTCTGATGCTCGTAGCGGGGTTTATCCTCCTTATTAAAGGGGCGGATATTTTGATTTCGGGCGCGTCGTCGATTGCGGCAAATTTCAAAGTGTCCAAAATGCTGATTGGCCTCACGATTATCGCTTTTGGCACTAGTGCGCCAGAGCTTGCGATTTCGATTAGTTCCCTGGCTTCCGGCAGCACTGATATGTTGATCGGCAACGTGGTCGGTAGCAACATTATGAACATTCTGCTGTTGCTTGGGATTGGTGCCGTGATTTGCCCGATTGTGGTTAAAAAGAATACGGTGGTAAAGGAAATCCCAATTCTACTTTTGATTTCGACGGCTCTCATCGTGCTGTTCCTCGACACCACGCTTAGCAATGCAATTTTAAACCAAATCACGCGTGCGGATGCACTGGTTTGTTTCTTGTTTTTCGCCGTGTTCCTCTATTATTTAATCGCGATGGTCCGGCAAAACCGCGACGCAAAATCTAAAAAGCCTGAAAAACCGCAATACAAACTTGGTAAATCTTTCGTTTTGACCGTTCTTGGACTTGTGGCGATTATCGGCGGTAGCCAGTTGGTGGTAAACGGCGCGACCGGCTTTGCAACTAAAATTGGCATCTCGGAGCGCTTGATTTCGCTCACTGTGGTGGCGCTCGGAACCTCTTTACCGGAGCTCATCACGACCATCACAGCGGCAAAACGCAAAGAAACCGACCTCATCGTTGGCAACATTATCGGCAGCAACATTTTTAATATTTGTATCGTACTGAGTTTTCCGGTGCTTCTTTTTGGCGCGGTTACGCCGGGCAGTTTCCAGGTGATTGATCTTGCGATGCTGATTGGTTCGGCGGCGCTGCTATTTATCGTCACAAGATTTGATCGCAAAATTTCGCGCATGGAAGGGTTTATGATGCTTCTAACCTTTGCAATTTATTACGGGTTTATTATTTATGAAGGGGTAATTGGCGTATGATTTGGCTGATTCTGACCTGCGTCGCTACGGTGCTTTCGGCACTTTATGGCTTTATCGACAACTTTATCACGGATACGATTTTTAAGGGCCGCCATGCGCAGGCACAAAAGGTTTTCTTTGGCAGTGCCTATCTTTTGACGGCGCTTTTTATTTTCTTGCTGTTTGAAGTGCAGGCTACGCCAGTTTTGGTCGCGGTTCTGCTCGTAGTGTCTGGCCTCATCGCTTCGCTTGCCACCATTCCGTATTATTTGGCACTGAGCAAAGACGATACGACCAACGTAACTTTGCTCGAGCAATTCTCGCCACTTTTCTATTTGATTTTTGGCCGTTTCATCCTGGGTGAACACATTGGCGGCGCGCAACTTGCGGCGTTCTTGGTCGTGCTGTCTGCACCACTGCTCATCATTTTGTCCTCCAAAAGGCGTAGCAAAGGCAACCTCATTAAAACTGCCGGGTTTGTGCTCGTGCAAGTGACTGTGGGTGCGTTTGCGCACACGCTCTCGACCAAATTTGGCGCCGGCGTTTCGCCAGAAACCATGCTTTTCTATCTGTTTATTGGTAAGGGTATCGGCGACATTGTGGCAGTGGTGGCGGTGAAAAAATGGCGCCAGCGCTGGCTACATGTGTGGCGCAAAAATCATACCAGCCCAAAGTTTTGGCTAACCATGGTAATCGACCACTTGCTTTATGTTGGCCACGACGCCTGCTATTTTACAGCTCTCATCCTGGCGCCATCCATTGCTCTAGCACCGGCAATTATTAAAACAGCAAAACCAATTATCGTATTTATCTTTGGCGTGATTTTCTCGATTCTGTGGCCGAACTTTGGACGCGAAAAAATCAACCGCCGCGCCGTGTCGATTCGTTTGATTGCCACTACCCTCGCCGCCGTGGGCGTGGTTTTGATGCAGGTTTTGAAATAGATTTTCTTGCTGGTTTCTTAAGATTTTTGAAACTGATTGACACAAAAACGATGTCGAGAGCGCAAACCGCCATGCCAACATAGGCGCCCACCACGTAGTCGTAGATAATTTCGAGAACGCACACCACGATGACGGCGATTTTGATCCAAAAAACGTTGCCAATATAGAGCGCGGTGCTGTAAATTACGACAAACAGAATCGGCAACATAGCGATCCATGAGTCCACCGAGCCGAGATTAATTGCAATCACAATGATGAAAAACGCTAGCAATACTGCGAGCGGCGCGCGCTTTTTGTAACGATAAAAAATCACGTTGCGAAGCACCGTAACAAACGAACTAATAGCACCCGAGATTGCGCCGAGCAACAAATATTGCACACCGTTTAGAAGGTTGTAAATCGCATTAAAAACTAGCATCGTTTTGCGGTTGCTGGAGCGGTCTGCGATAATCAAAAAAATCGCCGAGATAGCCCTCACGACCTGTGCAATGATACTAAGCGTAAGCATGATTTAATTATATCACTTCAAATAATAGTATAATTAAAGCATGTACAAGAAAATGCGTGACTATTCCCACGAAGAATTTGTGAAAATTATAAAAAATTCGAGCGAAGCCGAGATTTTAAACTTAAGTGCGAACTACGGCGGCTATCCGGTGCTGTTCAGGATGGCGCTTGACGAAAGGATTTCACACATTCCGTTTATCCAGACTGGCTCTTCTGTAATTGTACAAAATGAAAACGGTGAAATCTTGCTAGAAAAACGTTCCGACAACAGCGAGTGGTGCTTGCCCGGCGGCTGCCAAGAGTTGGGCGAAGATTTGCGCGACACCGCGGCGCGCGAATTGTTTGAAGAAACTGGCATTAAAGTTTTGCCTTATTCCCTAACCTTAATTGATGTGGTGTCCGGCCAAGGCCGCCGCCGCGTTTATCCAAACGGCGACGTTTGCTATAACAACTCGAATTTGTATTTAGTATTAGTCGATACGAAAGATTTGGATTTGAAAACTAATTCCGAAAGCTCCGAACTCAAATTTTTCAGGTTAAACAATCTACCAGAGCCACTTTATGACAACGATTTAGTTGCCGCTTACGCTAATTGGTTATAGATCCGCACCGAAGAAAAAATCTAACTAGCGAAAGCTAGTTAGATCCCAACACAAGAAAAGTGCTTCCTAGAAGTGCTTTTCTTATGCCTTGATTATAGCACAGATTTAAAAATGGAGGCACCGTTGGCGAAGCCCGGTGACTGTTTTTCAGAATGGAGGCACCGTTGGCGAAGCCCGGTGCCGAACATTTTTTGTGAAAAAAAATGGAGGCCCGTTGATGCAGTCCGGTGTCTCCAAATTTTTTACAAAAAAAATTTGGAGGCACCGACCGGAATTGAACCGGTGTACGCGGTTTTGCAGACCGCTGCGTAACCACTCCGCCACAGTGCCGTACCTTGTTTTATTTTATCATAGATCGTCGTTTTTGATGAGAGGTTCTTTGGTTTTTGCGAGAGTTGCCGCCTTCTTAATCAAAGCCTCAAGTTGCGCTTCATTCAAACGCTTGTCTTCAACTGAATAGTTTTCTTTGCGGCGCAAAAGTTCATTATGAAAACCAGAGCGCCTAGCCGCTTCCCAGAAAATATCTTCACAATCTACATCGTCATAATTCCACGGTTTCTTAAACAAGTTGAAATGAATAAGCTTGGTGTCTTCTGGCAAATCGCCGCGCACTGGTTGCATATTCCATTTTGGTTCGAGATGCAAAATTTTGCCGCGGCAAATCACGTTCAGATAATCTTGGTCTGGAGCCACGAGGTCTGCATCATATTTATTAATCATGTTGACCATGCGCGAAAGGTAGTGCTCTTTGCGGAGACCTTTGAGATCGAGCAGAAGGACACCGGAGTTAACGTATTCTTTGTATGGCACGCCCACGGCCTTGTTAACATATTCGCGGAACTCTGGTACCATTTCAACTTTTGGATCAACCAAAGCGCCCACGAGATTTCCCTTCAAATCTTTGTCATAAAGCTCGGCAATGTCGTCGAGCAAAATTACATCACTATCGATGTAAATCGCTTTGTTGTATTGCGGAAAAAGGCGCGCGATAAATGAGCGATAGTAATAAACCGCAGATGAAAAGAAGTCGCCGCTACCAGTACGCGTTGAGCAGTGGCGAATAATCGCGCGTAGGTACACGCTGTGGGTAATGTGGCGGAACTGAATTTCGCAGTTTCTAGTAACGAGGTTGCGGAGTTTGTAGTAGTTACGAAAACTGATACCGTCGTGCAGAATAATAACGCGATAACGACGCTTTGGATTAGTGTGGCGCGTAAGCGAGGCGATTGCGCAAGCTGCATACGGCACAAAATCATTATTGATGGTAATAAAAATCGGAACGACTTTGGCGTTTCTATTTAGCAGACTTTTTCCGGTATTGAAAATACTCATAACTGTTCTTCTTTGAATATTTTACCATAGAATCATAAGCTTCTTTGGCTAACTTGGCGCGGTTTTCGTCATCTGAAAGTTTTGGATCTGGATAGAATGGGCCATCTACATAAACTGTCATGTCTGGGCGGGCTTGGCCTTTTTTCTTGGACTTGTGATAAGTAGTGGTCATCGTGAAAATTGGCACATTGTTGCGAACTGGATATATAAACGAGCGATCGCCCTGTGGGAATTTACGAATTTTGGTGGCATATGGCCAAACGTGAGCCTCTGGATAAATCACCAGGCATTTCTTTTGCTTGCCAATGCGATAATCGATGGCGGCGTGGAATTGCTCTTTTTGTTCTGGTGTAGAGCCAAGTGGCATAATGCCAAGATATGGCAAATATTTGCCGACGCCTGGCACGTAAAGGTTGGCTGGAATTGAAATCGTGTAGATGTGGCGATCGGCGACGATGGCTGGCGAAAATGCGTCGTGGAATGGGTTAGTGTGGTTGGCATAAATCACATAGCCGGTCTTTTTGGCTTTTTTGAAAAGTTTGCGGTTTTCGACTTTCATGTGAAGATAGAAATGCGCATAATAATGAGCGAATACTTTGAAACCGCGATACAAAATTGCCGAGTAAAGTTTTACAAATGGATTTTTGCGGACGTAAACATAACCTTCTGGTAGCTCGACGCGGCCAGACTCTTCTTGCTCTTTAGTTTTGATTGGGTCATCTTTTTCAGATTCGTAGTAGAAGATACGTTGTTCTTCTGGAATATCCCCCTGGAACATCATAGCCTTGGCCATTTAAAGTTTCTCCTTAATTTGTTCGTATTCTTTAATTATATCATCATATTCGGTAAGCCCGAGCACCTTGTGGACTTTTTCCACCTGGTGCGGTTTGACTTTCTGAATGTGAAAAACTGGGAAAAATTTGAAGTTATTGGAGAAGTGGTGAAAGACCGTGTCGGCCTTCGGCTTGTCTTGTTGCTCGTTGTATTTGCGTGGCATCAACTTGCGCTTTTTGATGACTTTGTTCAAGGCGGCTTGGTCCGCTAGCATCATGCGGCGCTTAGCGCAGAGCTCCACCGCGCGTGGAAAGATGCGCGATTTTTCGCATTCTGCCATATTAAAAAGCAAAACACCGGAGTTCATGTAATCCTTTTTTGGGAAATTGTAACGATAAAAATGTTTGCCGTAGATGTCGAGCACGCCAGCGGCCTCGATGTCGTCGAGGTTCATATGATAAAACTCGCTCGGATCTTTGCGGCAAAGCACATCGTAGTCTAGATAAAGCAGGCGATCCTTCGGCAGCTCCGGAATCTCATCAAGATAAAGCCGGAGCATCGAGCACGGCGTAAAATATGATTTCATGTTGGCTTTAGGAAGACGACGCTTAAAAACCTCGGTAGCGTCGATTTTTTGTACGTAACTATCATTATAGCACACTTTTACGATTTTGTCAAGAGTGCTTATGGTTTTATCAGAGATAGGCTTCGAGTTTTGGTAGTTGATTGTGAGCACATAAATATGTAGCGGTTCTTTAACATGTTTTGTTAGCGACAAAATTGCCATCGCAAGACCGTCTTTTATCCCAGCATCACCACAAAATAATATATTCATTTTGCCTTCTTTTTTATGATGTCATATTTGATAATCGCCGCGGCGTTGATCACTGAAAAAACTATGCAGCTAATCGCCCCCACATATTGACCAAAGTGGAAATTATATGGGATCCAAACCATCACGGCCGCAAGGTTTAATAGGCGCAGCCAGAAGTTTTTTGACACTAGCGCGAGTGGGAATAGGACGCCGGCTGCAATCGGCAAAATATCCCAGGCAGAAGTGGCAGTAATAATCAAAATCGTGCACGGAACAATGATATAGAGCGCGATTAGCCAAATCGGATATTTATCAGATTTCTTCTCCCAAAAATAGTTGATAATGGTTTCGATGACAAATACAACAAGAATAATCGTTCCCGCAACAGCGCCAAGCAGGCCGGTAGCAAGAGCGCAAAGAATGTTCCCAATAATAAAGAATAACAGGGTTTTTCTTTTATCTTTCGAAGTGATGCCAAACGCATTTACCAGGGTGCCAAAGCCGTTAACGACCTGGGCAATGATGGCTATAATACTCATAGTTTTAAGTATAACAAAAAAGAGCGAGCTTTGCTACTCGTCTCTCTTGGTGCCCCGGATGAGACTTGAACTCATATGGATTTCTCCATTCGATTTTAAGTCGAACGCGTATACCAATTCCGCCACCGGGGCTCGGAATATATTATACCACAAAAAGAGCCCCTCTAGGGGGCGCTTTTTAGACTTTATTGATGACCGGGATGACGATTGGCGTATGGCCAGTCGCGTCAAAGAGAATATGAGTGATATCTTCTTTGATTTCCTCTTTTAAGACTTTCATTTCTGGGTCGGTAGAGATCGACTTGTCGGTCTTTTGGCGAAGGTAATGACGAATTTTGCCAATCAACTCCTCGGAGTTATCGAGATAAATAAACGCGCGCGATACGATGTCTGGCGTCTTTAGAAGGTGACCAGTTTTCTTATTCAAGGTTAGGACGATCACGAAAATACCTTCGCGCGAGATATGGATGCGGTCTTTAATCACGGCTTCGTGAACCGGTTGGTCGGCATCATCGTAAAGCTTGTTGCCAACATGAATACGGCCGGCTTTGCGGAGCTTTTTCTCTTTGGTGAATTCCACCACGTCGCCGTCATCAGCGATTAAAATGTTGTCTTTTGGAATACCAATCACGTTTTCGGCCATCTCAGCGTTGTGTTGAAGCATGTAAAACTCACCGTGGTATGGCATATAGGTGGTTGGGTGAAGACGAGTGACAAAATCTACGTGATCTTCGTAGTAGGCGTGACCAGAAAGGTGAAGCGGGCCGATGTTAGTGAGGTGGGTTTTGCCGTTTTGAATTACCTGGGCACCTTCGCGAAGCAGGCCATCCACAGTAGAGACCACATGCGGCTCGTTGCCTGGAATTGGGTTAGATGAGAACACGATAGTATCGGTGGATTTGATTTTGATGAACTTGTGCGCGCCGGTCACCATGCGGTTTAACACGGCGTTAAGCTCGCCCTGCGAACCGGTACAAACGATACAAACTTTTTCGTCTGGCAATTTGATGATGTCTTCCATCTTCATGATGGTGTCTTTTGGTACCTTGATGGATTTGGCGCGAAGCGCGACCTCGACGTTGTTGATCATCGAGAAGCCCGAGAAAGCAACCTTGCGGCCGCGAGCGGCGGCTTCTTTCAAAATCAATTCAATACGCGAAATCTGTGACGAGAAACAAGAGATGATCACGCGGCCGTTGGCGTAGTGGTCCATCACTTTGCCAAGGCTGTCGCCGACGTCGAATTCAGAATGTGGATGACGGCCAGGTGAGTCGATGTTGGTGGACTCGTTGAGCATGAGGTCGATTCCCTCGTTTTTAACGATTTCGTCGATGCGCTCGTAATCGGTTTGGCGGCCCATTGGGTTTTCCTCATGACGCCAGTCGCCAGAAAGATAAATCAGGCCGTTTGGTGTGCGCACTACGATAGCGGTGTTGCCCGGGATAGAGTGTAAAGTATGAATAAACTCAACGGAGAGATGTTCGGAAACCTGGAATTTTTCATGCTTAAACGGATCAACAACTTGGTAGTTCAATTCTGGTACATCTTCAAGCTCAGACATTTGTTTTTTGATCATACCAATCGTAAAATCGGTGCCATAAATTGGAATCAAAGGATTAAACTGCGGCAACAAATGGCGGCAGGCGCCGATGTGGTCAAGGTGAGCGTGAGTGAACAAAATCGCCTTCACGTTTTTCATGTTGTCTTCAAGATATTTAATATCTGGAATCATGTAGTTAACACCAGGATAATCCTCACCGGCAAAGAGCACGCCCATATCGATCACAATCATTTCGGATTTGTATTCGATGATGGTCATATTTTTACCGATACCAAACTCGCCGAGACCGCCGATTGGAATAATGCGAACAGCCTCTGGATCAGGACGAGCGGATTTAAGCTTGGCGTTTGTGACTTGTTCGCCATTGTAACCGTTGTAACGAGATTTATTTACTGGCACACCGATGATGTGTTGCGTAGCTTGTGCGTTAACGTCTTGGCTGAGCATACGCTGATGGTGGACCATCTCGCCTTTTTTGGTGCTCACAGAAAGATTAACCTTGCGGGCTTCAGCCTCGCTTTTGGCCTTGGATTTTGCTGTTTCCTTTACGGTTTTAGTGGCTTTGGCGGCAGCTTTCTTAGCTGGTTTTGCTACGAGCTTAGCATCTTTGCCCCCCGGCGCGAAGTTCGAATTAAAATTACGTTTTTGTGCCTCTTCAAATTGTTTTTTGATGTCCGGCAACCTCTCAGCACGCATCTTCAAAAGACGCGCACGGCGTTCTTCTTCTTTTAAGTTCATTAAGTTCCTTTTTTATTACAAGTAGAAAATAGTAATCTAATTATACCAAAACCTGGCCAATTATGCAACGTCTACTCGCCAGTTTCGTGGGTCGTAATGATGTTTTTATCAAGCGCGGTGCTGCCGCTCTTTAAGAGCTGTACTGCAAAATCTGGATACGGGAAATAAACATCTTTTGGCTCAACGCGAACTTCAACGCGGCGGTAAAGGTCGTTTGCTCTACCGGTAGAGTCGATACTGGTCTGAACATTTTTGAAGCGAATCTTGTCGTTCGTGGTTTCGTCGCTCTGGACTGAGAAAGCCTCAGTGCTACAAACTTCATCATTGCAAATCTCAAGAGCAAAGTCAGTATCTGGGCGCTGGTATGGCAAAGAGACTACAAACACAAAGGTGTCTTCGTTGCGTTCGCCGCCAACTGGTTTTGGAATTTCAATTGAGACCGAGCAAGCAAATTCGGTATTAGCGTCTTTTGGACAGTACACGGCGAAAGGAAGATTTTTTGATGTTTTGTCGTTGGATTTTACGAAACCGTCGCTGCTAGAAATTACGTTGTCTGAAGTTACATCAATATAACTAGTGTTGGTGACGTGGCCATCCGCCTTGGTGGTTTTTGGTACCAAGAAGAGGGTACCACGGTTTGTGGTGTTGCCAATGGATTGTTCAAATTGGTCCATAGTAAAGCTTTCGGCAGTTTGCAACATTTGGATCGAGATAATTGGTGGGACCGGAATAACGTTGCTCTTTAACTCTGGAAACAGCAGACTGGCACTGGCATTGTTTGAAAAGCTTAGTGGTTGAGTGGCAATATTGCCGTCTAGATCAGAGTACCAGCTGAGTCTGATCGATTTAATATCTTTGACGCTGGCGCCATCAAGATGAACTTGAATCACACGTGAAGAGTTTGCTGTAGTCAAATTAGAACGATAATCATCAAGCTCGGAATTGATTTTGACGCAGGTGTAGGCCTGTTGCATGTTGTTTTTGGAACCGCCGCTGGTTTTTGTGGTTTCCTCCACCAAAACCTCTTTGGATTCGTCTTTGCCAATACGTGACAAAATGTGTCCAACCATATCGCAGTCCGCGTGATTCATATAGTAAATAATTTCACCACAGGTAACTTGGCCGCTTGCTGTCGGTATGGTCTCCGTGGCACCCTGGTTAATGCACGATTGATAGTTCAAAATTGCCACCTTGGCATCCTCGACGCCAGCCAAAGCCGAGTCATAGGCGGATTGAGAAAGGTCATTGTTGGCAGTGCGGGCCATTTCGGAAAGCACGATAGTGATAAACCCAACAACAATCACGCTAAGCAGCAGCGTAGTAAACGCCACGATGTAGAATGATGCTGCCCCGGTTTTGGTACGAATCTTTTGCATATTATTCTCCACTTGCCTGAATGGCAAAATTAAATTTATTGATGGCGCAGTAATCCGTGGTGGTGGTCGAATACTCACTTGGTGCCGAGCAATAATCACCATCAACATTAATATTGATGCCGCCGCGAATGGTGGCAAGGATAAAGTAGCCAGAATAAAGCACATTCCTAGTCAGCGAATCCTGGGCTGGCCGTGCCACGGCGAGGCCGTAAAGCGCCAAGTCATATTCGTTGTTTGGATCAAGCAGTTCGATTGGATCGCTAGAAACTAGGCCGAGGTTTGAAATATTAATTTCATTCGAGAACTCTGTAACGCCTGGGTTGTAATTTGTTTCGTTCATGCTGGTGGCGCTACCGTTTAATGTCATTGCTACACAGACCGAACGTGAGGGATCGTTAAGTTTGAGCAAGCGGAAATTTTCGGCAGTTTTTTGTGCGCCATCTTCATTCTTATAAATAAGCTTAGCAGCCGGCAAGCTGACGCCGTGGTCGCCGCTAAAGAAATAACCACTGTTCCAAATGTACGAATATGTACCGGTACAAAATGCACCATAAACCGGCATCACGCCAATACTCTCACCATTCAAAGTTACCGTGGCGCTACGGCTAAGCGAAACAAAGTTTTGCGCTTTGTCGTTTTCGCAGGCCTCGCGGACTGATTCGTCGGCATAGGTCGAACCACAGAGATCGGTAAGGTTTTTTGAAGACGAATTAGAGATCGAACTCTTAATATCATTAATAAGATCAGTGCCAGTTGTGTTGATTTGTTTCAAAGTTAAACCACGTTGATATGACGCGATAATGTTAGTCGTAAGCAGGGTGATGGTGATTGACAAGATCGCAATAAAAGCAATCGAAATCGATAGCTCGACAAGAGTAAAACCATCCTTAAACCGCCTAAGCATAAGTTTATTATAGCACACCGCAGGCGTTTGCGGTTAAATCGTCCATCGGCATAATCTCGACACCGGACGAGTTTCTAGCGTTGGCATTGATGCGAATATTACGACGCATGCCGTGGTAAATGTTACCGTCATCGCTATAAAGACAAAGGTTGGTTGGCGTATTGTTTGAAAAATTACCAAGGGCGTTAACAAAAATTTTCTCACGCGAATTAAATTTAATGGCTTGGTTTACCTCAATAGTGTTTCCTTCCATAGCGTAAGTATTCACTATGCCAGACGATGCCGAACGCACAATAATTACGGCGCCCTTATATAATTCATGATCTTCAGTGCGCTCGATGCGCGCGGCCCACCTTGGCGAATAGGTTTCGCTGATGCCAGCATATTCGAGTTTGTCGCCAACTACTTTTACCACGTCAATATTAAGCTTCTTTAGGGTTTGTAAAATATCTTCGCCGCTAATGGCTCCGCTTACATCGCCGATAATGTCATATACGAAGACTTCGTTATAAGTATTTTCTTCGCCGAAAAGATTGTACTTCTCGCCAAAGGTAATTAACTTGCCGTAGATCGCCTTTTCGGAGCGACCGTCGCCATGGTTTTCGATGCTAGTAAGTTTAGAATAAACGCCGCGCAAAAACTCCGCAAGGTTTTGCGTGGATTCATTGTAGCGCTGGCGAGACATAACGTTTCTGGTACCAATTACGATCGCCATAAAAATAATACCAGTGATCGCAAGAAAGATAACTACTTCAATAATAGTAAATCCGCGACGTTTCATACTATATATTATAGCATAGGCACTTTAGAATTTATCTGGAAAAAGGAAGTGCGCCCATTTATCAAAATTTGAAAGCGTCTTTTCATTGGTTTTAACCGGAGCGGCTTGGTGTTTAGTTTTGGCAACTTCAGAGTTCTCTGGTAAATAAACCAGCTTTTCACCCGGCAGCTGTTTCCCTGCTAGACGCCTCGCGGCCAGCTCTTGATATTCCTCGGTCTCATAGTAGGCATTCTCAAGCTCTAAAGTACTGATTTCGACTTCGAGTAGTTCTAGTGACTTCTTCTCGGCGCTTAAGCGCTCTGATAAAGTCCAGTTGCGAGACATTGCCGTGATGGATTGATAGGTCCAAAGTAGGCAAAGAACAATAGCAATAACAAGGACAATATTTTCGATTGCAGAAAAATCTCGTTTAAAACGATTGATGGTTTGACGGACTCTTGCTTTCATCTCGCTCACGCTTACTATTATAACATTTTGTGCTAGAATAAGATAGTACGGGGGCGTAGCTCAGCTGGTTAGAGCATGCGTCTTATACACGCAGCGTCATAGGTTCGAGTCCTATCGCCCCTACCAAAAATCGCAAACAGTCTACGACTGTTATTTTTTATGCGAAGCATAAAAAATAAGGAGCGAAGCTCCTTGCGATTTTAGGAAGACTCGCCAACGATAACATCCGTAGGATGTTTAGGGTGGCGAGGCTACCACAAATTGTCCCCAATAAAAATGGTGCCGCATTTCTGCGGACACCATTTTGCACCTAATTAACTTTTGCGCGCAATGATTATTTTTTCTTGAGGGTCAAGAAACCATTGCGAGGATTCTCGCAAACCATACGGTCAGCAGGAAGGTCGCATGGGGTACCCTTGCCACCTTTTTCATCTTTAGTGAAGAAATAGATAGTTTGAGGTTTGCCACCGCGAAGAGTAACTTCTGATTTGTGCAAGAAGTACTTAACTCCCTTGCCATTAGTATGTTCGTAAGCCATTTAAGCTTTCCTCCTTAAGTTAATATACTCTTATCTTATGACCCCGAG